>Ga0209254_10001727_pt1 | contig 19689 bp, 22 predicted proteins | sample FrelakmetDIP11DI_FD_187148 | JGI IMG/M metagenome (GOLD analysis project Ga0209254, IMG submission 187148) | Freshwater lake sediment microbial communities from the University of Notre Dame, USA, for methane emissions studies - DIP11 DI (SPAdes)... | ecosystem: Environmental > Aquatic >...
TCGTCCTGGAAGGCGAGCGTCATGAACAGCAGGTTCGAGCCGATCACCAGCAGGCTGCCGGCCACCAGCGAGCGCACGGTGCCGAGCCGCGCCACGGCGACGCCGCCCAAGATTGTGCCCAGGATGGACATCACCACGCCGTAGCCCTTGGCGACGGCGGCGATCTCCTTCAGCGTGTAACCCACGTCGAGGTAGAACGGGTTGGCCATCACGCCCATGGTGAAGTCGGTCAGACGGTAGCTCGCGATGAAGGCGAGCATCAGCACGGCGAGCTTCGTGCCGTAGCGCGTGAAGAAATCCACGAACGGGCACACCACGGCGCCCACGAACCACGAACCCAGCTGCCGCAGCGACTCGGGCCAGTGCGCCTTGCGCTCCAGCCAGTCGATGACGCGCTGCTCCTGCGCGAGCGACTGCTGCGCCACGCGCGGCTCGGGCTCCGCAATGACGAGAGTCGTCGCAACGCCGACACCGACCATGGCGGCCATGGCCGTATACGCCGACATCCAGCCGAAGTCGGCGGCGATCCACAGCGCGCCGGCGCTCCCGACCATGATCGCGATGCGATAGCCGAGCTGGTAGGCGGCCGCCATCACGCCCTGCATCGGCTGCGGCGCGGCCTCGATGCGCCACGCGTCGATGGCGATGTCCTGGGTGGCCGAGGAGAACGCCACGAGCAGTGCAAGCGCCGCCATCGCCCCCAGATGCCCCACCGGGTTCAGGTGGGCCATGTTGAACAGGCCCACGGCGATGCCGACCTGCGCGAGCAGCATCCAGCTGCGCCGCCGGCCGAGCAGGCGGTGCAGCAGCGGCAGCGGCAGGCGATCGACGACCGGCGCCCAGAAGAACTTGATCGAGTAGATGATGCCGACCCACGACAGCATGCCGATGGTGGCGCGCTCGATGCCGACCTCGCGCAGCCACGCCGACAGCGTCGAGAACACCAGCATGAACGGCAGGCCCGCCGAGAAGCCGAGGAACAGCATCGCGAGCACGCGCGGGTGGCGATAGGCGGCGACGGCCTCGAGCCAGCCGCGCCACCAGGGCCTGCGCGGATCGGAAGCGTCCGGGGTGGCCGGCGTGGGCGCGACGCTCACAGGTCGAAGTCGAGCGTGAGCGGCGCATGGTCGGAGAAGCGCTGCGCCTTGAAGATCTCCGCGGCGCGCACGCTGCCGCGCAGGGCCGGGCTCAGCACCTCGTAGTCGATGCGCCAGCCGACGTTCTTCGCCCACGCCTGGCCGCGGTTCGACCACCAGGTGTACTGCTCGGGCCGCTCGTCCACCTCGCGGAAACCGTCCACGTAGCCGACCTCGCCGAACAGCTCTTCCAGCCAGGCGCGTTCCTCCGGCAGGAACCCGGAGTTCTTCTGGTTCGAGCGCCAGTTCCGGAGGTCGATCTCCTTGTGCGCGATGTTCCAGTCGCCGCACAGCACGTAGCCGCGTCGCTTGCGCTTCAGGGACCGCAGGTGGGGCATGAACTGGTCGAGGAAGCGGAACTTGGCCTGCTGGCGCTCTTCGCTCGAGGAGCCCGACGGCAGGTAGACCGACACGACGCTCAGGCCCTTGAACCGGGCCTCGAGGTAGCGGCCCTCGGCGTCGAACTCGGGAGAGCCGAAGCCCGTGACGACCTCCTGCGGTTTGACCCGCGAGTAGATCGCTACACCGCTGTAGCCCTTTCTCTCCGCGTCGAAGTAGTAGCAGTGGTAGCCCTGCGGACAGTAAATCGGGTCCGCGAGCTGGCGCTCCTGCGCCCTGGTCTCCTGGATGCAGACGACGTCGGCCTCCTGCGCGCCGAGCCACTCGAAGAAGCCCTTGCGGGCCGCCGAGCGGATGCCGTTCGCGTTCAGCGTGACGATGCGCATGGCGGCGCAGTATAAAGTACCCCCATGCACCAGCCCGACTTCATTCGCCTGTGCCTCGAGCTCGGCGTGCTGCGTTTCGGCGAGTTCACGCTCAAGTCCGGGCGCGTGAGCCCGTACTTCTTCAACGCCGGCCTCTTCAACACCGGCCACGCCATCGCGGGCCTCGGCCGCTACTACGCGCGGGCCGCGGCGCTGTCGGGCATCGAGTTCGACATGCTGTTCGGCCCGGCCTACAAGGGCATCCCGCTCGTGACCGCGACCGCCGCGGCGCTCGCCGAGCACGAACACATGAACCTGCCGTTCGCCTTCAACCGCAAGGAAGCCAAGGACCACGGCGAGGGCGGCACGATCGTGGGTGCGCCGCTCGCGGGCCGCGTGCTGATCGTGGACGACGTGATCACCGCGGGCACGGCGATCCGCGAGTCGGTGGAGATCATCCGCGCCCAGGGCGCGACCCCGGCCGGCGTGCTGATCGCGCTCGACCGCGAGGAGCGCGGCCAGGGCGAGCGCTCGGCCGTGCAGGAAGTGCACGACACCCTGGGCCTGCCGGTGGTGAGCGTGCTGCGGCTGCGCGACCTGCTCGCGCACCTCGAGGCGGCCGGCGACACGGCGGCGCTCGACGCCGTGCGCGCCTACCGGGATCGCTACGGCGTCTGAAACCCCGGCCGAGCTTGACCTGGTTCACAAACCTGCGGCGCCGCGTTGCGTACCGGCGCCGCACCGGGCGCAGAATCCCGGCCCATGCGATCCGATTTCCGTCGCCCGGGCCTGCCGGTCTTCGCCGCGGCCGTGCTCGTGGCCGCCGCCACGCCCGCCGCTGACGCCGCGGTCAGGCAGGGCGCGAGCAACTCGTCGGCCGCCGTCGAGACCGCGTTCCGCTGCCGGGACGCCGAGGGGCGGGTCCAGCTGGGCCAGAGCATCCCGGCGCCGTGCCTGGAGCAGGATGTCGACGTGCTCGACGGCTCGGGGCGCGTGCTGCGGGTCATTCCCGGCCGCCGTGCGCTCGAGCAGGCCGCCGAGCAGCAGGCTTCCGAAGAGATGGTCAGGCAGGCTGCCCGGCGCGACAAGACGCTGCTCGCCACCTACCTGTCGGTCGCCGACATCGAGCGGCTGCGCGACCAGCGGCTCGGGCTGCTGGAGCAGCAGTCGCTCCTCACCGAGCAGTACATCGCGAACCTGCGCGAACGCGAGGCACGCCTCATATCCGACGTGCAGCGTTACCGGCCCTACAGCGACAAGCCGAAGGCGCCGCCGCTCCCGGACCACGTGGCCGAGGACATCGTCAACACGGTGAATGGCCTGCAGGTCTACGAACAGCAGCTCGCGAAGAACACCGCGGAGCGCGACCGGCTCCGTAACGACTTCGACGCCGACATCACGCGCTTCAAGGAACTGCAGGGAATCAGGTAGTCCCCGAGCTGCCGAAGCCGGCCGCGCCGCGGCGACTCGCGGCGAACTGTTCGACGACCTCGAACTCCACCTGCACCACCGGCACGACGACCAACTGCGCGATGCGCTCGCCAGGCGCGATAGTGTAGGGCCCCGTGCCGCGGTTCCAGCACGACACCATCACCTGTCCCTGGTAGTCGGAATCGATCAACCCGACGAGATTGCCGAGCACGATGCCGTGCTTGTGGCCCAACCCCGAGCGCGGCAGCAGCACGGCCGCGAGCGCGGGGTCGTCGACGTGGATCGCGATGCCGGTGGGAACGAGCTCGGCCTGCCCGGGCGCGAGCGTGAGCGGCGCGTCGAGGCAGGCGCGCAGGTCTAGCCCGGCCGAGCCCGGCGTGGCGTAGTGCGGCAGCGGAAACTCGCGGCCGACGCGCGCATCGAGCACGCGTACCTGCAGCGTGCGGCGAGTGGCCCCGTTCATCCGGCGGCTGCGCTGCCCGGCGCTCGCACGGCCTGTCCCGCCGGCTGGCTTCGCGCGGCGCAGCGCTCGGCGATCACCGCCACGAGTTCCGCCGCGAGCCGGCGCTTGGGCGCACGGGCGAGCTCGCGCCTGCCGCCCGGCCAGTACACCGTGAGCGCGTTGTCCTCGCAGTCGAAGGCGAGGTGGTCGCCCACCTGGTTGGCCGCGATCATGTCGAGGCGCTTGCCCTCGAGCTTGGCGAGCGCGTTGCGCTCGACGTTCTGCGTCTCCGCGGCGAAGCCAACGACGAACGGACGGGGCGTCCCCGCCGCCACGGTCGCGAGGATGTCCGTGGTGCGCGACAGCGCGAGCATCAGCGAGTCGCTGGTCTTCTTGATCTTCTCCGCGGCGGCCTGCACGGGGCGGTAATCCGACACCGCAGCCGCGGCGATGAACACGTCGGTGCCCGGCAGGTCGGCGCGCACCGCCTCCATCATCTGCTCGGCGGTCTCGACATCCACGCGCCGCACGCCCGCGGGCGTCGCGACGTTGACCGGGCCGCTCACCAGCACCACCTCGGCACCGGCGGCGCGCGCCGCCTCGGCGACGGCATATCCCATCTTTCCGGAGCTGCGGTTGGTGATGAAGCGGACCGGGTCGATGCGCTCGCGCGTGGGGCCGGCGGTCACGAGCACCTTGCGGCCGGCCAGCGCGCCACCGGCGGCAGTCCCGGACCAGAGCCCGCCGATGATCTCCGCGGGCTCGAGCATGCGGCCCGGGCCCGTCTCGCCGCAGGCCTGGTCGCCCTCGCCGGGGCCGAGGATCGCGATGCCGCGCGCGCGCAGGGTCGCGACGTTCGCTTGTGTCGCGGCATTGGCCCACATCAGCCGGTTCATGGCGGGCGCGACGGCCAGCGGCGCGTCGGTCGCGAGGCACAGCGTGGCGAGCAGGTCGTCCGCGCGGCCCTGCGCGAGGCGCGCGAGGAAATCCGCACTGGCCGGGGCGACCAGCACCTGCTCCGCCCAGCGCGCGAGCTCGATGTGACCCATCGCGGCCTCGGCCGCGGCGTCCCACAGGTCCGTGCGCACCGGGCGTCCGGACAGCGCCTGGAAGGTGAGCGGCGTGACGAACTGCCGCGCGCCCGACGTCATGACGACCTGCACCTCGGCGCCGCGCCCGCGCAGGCGCCGCACCAGCTCGGCGGCCTTGTAGGCGGCAATGCCGCCGGTGACGCCGAGCAGGACGCGGTTCAGGACGCGGGTCGTCATGGCTTGATTATGGAACCGGGCCAAGCCGTGCCGCAAAGGGACGGGCCGCAATCGGGCGACCCGGTCTGAGGCCATAACCACACGTTACCTCTGGCAGGACGGGCAGAAATACGTGGAGCGCTGGCCCTGGGCGAGCCGGCGGATCGGCGTCCGGCAGCGCCGGCAGGGCTGCCCGGCACGCTCGTACACGAACAGCTGCTGGCGGAAGTAGCCGGGCGTGCCCTCTGGGCTCACGTAGTCGCGCAGCGTGGTGCCGCCCTGCCGGATCGCGTCCTCGAGTACCTCGCGGATCGCGCGGGCGAGCCGGTCCCAGCGTTCGCGGCTCACGCGCCCAGCCGCCCGTCGCGGGTGGATCCCGGCGCGGAACAGCGCCTCGGAAGCGTAGATGTTGCCCACGCCGACGACGGTGCGCTGGTCGAGGAGGAACTGCTTCACCGCCACCCGCCGGCCGCGGGCGCGGTCGGCAAGGCAGGCGCCGTCGAAGTGCCGGTCGAGCGGCTCGGGGCCGAGGCTCGCGAGCAGCGGGTGGTCGAGCGGGTCGCCCGTGGTCCAGTGCAGGCTGCCGAACCGCCGGGGGTCGTTGAAGCGCAGGCCGCGGCCCGAGTCGAGGCGCAGCTCGTAGTGATCGTGGGGCAGCCAGGGGCACGCCCTGGGCACCAGCCGCAGGCTCCCCGACATGCCGAGGTGTGCGATCAGCGTCCCCCGCTCCAGGTCGATCAGCAGGTACTTGGCCCGGCGTCGCACGCCCTTGACCGCCTGGCCCGGCAGCTCGCCCACGAGACCCCGGTCCACCGCCCAGCGCAGGCGGTGCTCACGCAGCTCGAATCCGGCGACGGTCCGGCCGCGCAGCGCCGCGCGGATGCCGCGGCGCGTGGTCTCGACTTCGGGGAGTTCGGGCATGGGTCCGGGCCGGAAACGAAGAACCCGCCGGCGGCGGGTTCTTCGGGGATCGAGCGGGCCTCGCGGTCCGGGGCCTTACTTGATCTTCGCTTCCTTGTAGTTCACGTGCTTGCGCGCCTTGGGGTCGTATTTCTTGAGCTCCATCTTCTCCGGGTGGAGGCGCTTGTTCTTGGTCGTCGTGTAGAAATGACCGGTGCCGGCGGTCGAGAGCAGCTTGATCTTGTCGCGCATGACTGGTGCCTCCTCGTCAGACCTTGACGCCCTTGGCGCGCAGCTCGGCCACGACCACCTCGACACCCTTCTTGTCGATGGTGCGCATGGCGTGACCCGACACGCGCAGGGTCACCCAGCGCTTTTCGGATTCGAGCCAGAAGCGCTGCGAATGCAAGTTGGGGAGGAAGCGCCGGCGCCGCCTGTTGTTGGCGTGCGAGACGGTGTTTCCGGACATCGGCCGCTTGCCGGTGATCTGACAGACTTTGGACATGGCGGTAACCTCAGGCCCGGGCCGCCGCTGGGGCCGCCCGGCAAGAAACGAGCCGCGTTTTATACCAGCGGACGGGCCGGGAGGCAAGGTTTCAGAGCAGGCACCGCTCCGGCGAAAGGCACAAAGGCCGCGTCCTCAGACGACCGTCACGATCTCCCCGTAGCCGGCGAGGACGGCGTCGTCGGTGAGCAGTCGCAGGGGCTCCGTCAGCGCCTGTGCAATCAGCAGCCGATCGAGGGGATCGCGATGGACCGGCGGCAGGCTCATCACACGCACGGCATGTTCGCCGACGATCGGCAGCGACAGGAAGCCCGCGGGCTCCAGCGCCGCAAGGATCTCTCGGGGGTCCGCGGTCAGCTTGCCGAGCGCAGCCTTGATGCTGATCTCCCAGATCGACGCGGCGCTGACGAACACGTCGGCCTCGTCGATGAGCCGCCGCGCGGCGGCCGGCAGCCTCGACGGCGCACCGAGGGCCCACAGCAGCAGGTGGGTGTCGAGCAGGATGCGCACGATCAACGGCCTTCGAAGTCCGCAAGCAGGTCCGGTGGCAGCGGTGCGTTGAAATCTGCCGCGACCTCGATGCGCCCCCTGAGCAAGCCCAGTTGCTTCGGCCTGGGGGCCGTCTCGATCGGCACCAGGCGGGCCACGGGCTTGCCGGCCCTGCCGATGACCACTTCCGCTCCCGCGGCGACCTCGTCGAGGATGCGCGAGAGGTGCGTCTTGGCTTCGTGGACGTTGATGATCGTGCTCATGGATGGCTCTTTTAAACTAAGCTTAGTCTAGTCACCAATCGCCAGACGGGCAAGGGCGGACCGATCTCACAGGAGGCCCCGCTCCGCAAACGACACGCAGGCCCCGTCCCCCACCACGATGTGGTCGAGCACCCGGATGTCCACCAGCGCGAGGGCCTCCCGTAGCCGGCCCGTGATCAGCTCGTCGGCCTGGCTGGGCTCGGCCACCCCCGAGGGATGATTGTGGGCGAGGATCACCGCGGCGGCGTTGCGCGCCAGCGCCAGCTTGACCACCTCGCGGGGATGGACGCTCGCGCCGTCGATCGTGCCGCGGAACACCTCGTCGAAGCAGATCACCCGGTGCCGGTTGTCGAGGAACAGGCAACAGAACACCTCGTGGTCCCGGTCGCGCAGCCGGGCGCGCAGGAATTCGCGGGTGGCACGCGGGTTGGCGAGCGCGGGGCCCATCTGCATCAGCTCGGCGTAGTGGCGGCGTGACAGCTCGAGCGAGGCCTGCAGGAGCGCGAACTTGGCGTCGCCAAGCCCGCGCACGCCGCACACCGCCTGCCGCTCGGCCGTCAGCAGGCCGCGCAGCGAGCGGAACTGGCTCAGCAGGCCCCGGGCCATGTCCAGGGCGGAGTGCCCCGGCGCCCCGGTCTGCAGCATGATGGCGAGCAGCTCCGCCTCCGACAGCGACGCCGCACCGAGCTTGAGCAGCTTCTCCCGCGGGCGTTCCGATTCCGGCCAGTGCCGCAGCGACATGGGGCTCGTTCCTCCGGCCGCCATCGTGGCTCCGAGGCCCGGCCGGGCGCAGGCGCAAATCGCGTGGATCGCCGGCAATTCTCGCTGCACGATGCTGCCGGGGCCCGCGCTGGCGGGCATCGAGCTCGCCGCTCATCGGCACCTCCCAGCGGTGCGCGTCAGCGGCTCAGAGGGTCAGGGCCGGCCCGCCCCGGGCGTCTCCACGCGTGCGCTGACGATGTGCCCCTGGCGGGCGGTCGAGACGACGTCCGCCACGGAACTCGGCGCGGTCATCATGTAGAGACTGCGGCGATCCTCGCCGCCGAGCATGCATGCGAAGCACGGCTGGTCGGTCTGAACGGCGGCGACGATCGCCCCGCCCGCCGCGACCAGCAAGCACTCCGACGCGATGGCGTTCGCGATCCAGACCTGACCGCTCGCGTCGAGGCAGATGCCATCGGGCGCACGCATGCCGACCGTGGCCCACACCCGGCGATTCGACAGCGTGCCGTCGGGCGCAACGTCGAACGCCGTGAGCCGCAGGCCAAGGGTCTCGGCGACGATCAGCATCCGGCCGTCCGGCGTGATCACGCACCCGTTCGGGAAGTGCAGGTCATCCGCGGCCACGTGCACGCGGCCGTCCGGGTCCACGCGCGCCAGGCTCGCCGTCGGGTGGCTCGCGAGCACGCCCTCGACGCCGCGTTCCTTCAGCGCCTCGTCCAGCGCGAAGCCGAAGTTGCCGACGTAGGCGCGTCCCTGCGCGTCGACCACCATGTCGTTCGCGTACCAGGCGGCGACCGGGGCAAGGTCCGCGTGCACTTTCACGCCGTCCGGGTCGACGCGCAGCAGTTGCCGGCGGTGCATCGCCACCACCAGCATCCGCCCGTCGGGCAACCAGCCGAGGCCCGAGGGCTGGTCGTCGATCTCGAGCTCGGTGCGGATGGCGCCCGTGGCGTCCATCGACTTGACCGCGTGGTCGTAGAAGTCGCTGAACCACAGGCGCCCCCCGTGCCAGCGGGGGCCTTCGCCGAAATGGAGGCCCTCGGCGAGCAGCCTTGCCTGAGTCTCGATCATGTGCCCACCCCGCCGTCGAATTTCACGGGCAGCGGACCGCGCCGCCTCGGCCGCACCACCACGGTGCCTGCGAGCTTGTCGTGCCACCCCTGCTTGCGCGGGTCGAAGGCGACCCAGAGGATGCCGAGCATCATCGGCAGCATCGAGACGTAGTAGCCGAGGTACCGGACGACGAGCTGCCGGGTGGTCGGACGCCCACCGGTGGCGGCGTCGACGATGCGCGCCGAAATGGCGATCTTGCCGGGCGTGGCCTGCCGGTAAACCCAGAACAGCACCACCGCGATCGCCGGCAGCGCCCAGTTGACGAGGAAGTCCGCCGGACCCTTGACGAGCGCATCGGAGGCCCAGTACTGCCGGCCGTAGATGGCCGTCACGATCGGCGCGCAGACGGCCACGACCAGCAGTGAGTCGATGAATGCGGCACCGACGCGCGGCCAGAAGCCGACGTACTCGAGGTCAGCGTCGTCCATCGCCCGTCCCTTGCTGCGCCTCTGCGAACCGTTCCCGGAGGGCCTCGGCGACCAGCGGATGCACGAACTCGCCGACGTTGCCGCCGAGGCTCGCGATCTCGCGGATCAGTGTCGAGGAGATGAAGTTGAACCGCTCGGTGGGCGTGAGGAACACGGTCTCCACCTCGCCGTTCAGGTGGCGGCTCATGGTCGCGAGCTGGAACTCGAACTCGAAGTCGGAGACGGCGCGCAGGCCGCGCACGATCACGTTGAGGCCGTGCTGGCACGCGAAATCCACCGTCAGCCCGGAGTAGCCGGTCACCTCGACGTTCGGCACGTCGGCCAGGATCCGGCGAGCGAGATCGACGCGCTGCTCGAGCGGGAACAGCGGGGCCTTGCCCGGGTTCGCGGCGATCGCGATCACCACGCGGTCGAAGATGCGGCAGGCGCGGCGGACGAGGTCATCGTGACCGTTGGTGAAGGGATCGAAGGTCCCTGGATACATCGCACGGCTGCCCATGAGACCCCGCCCGCTAACCGTCGGTCACGTCGCGACGCGCGAGATGATAGCCCACCTCGCCCGCGCGCTTGCTCCGGAGCAGCGTCCAGCCCGCCGGCAGCTCCGGCGGGCCCGCGGCGGCAGAAGCCTCCAGGTAGGCGTGCCCCCCGGGCGCGAGCCAGCCGCCGCGCTCGATTGCCTGGCAGACCTCGCCGAGCACGGGCTCTGCAAACGGCGGGTCGAGGAACACGATGCCGAACGGCCCGTCCGGCGACCCGAGGAAGCGCCGGGCGTCGGCGCACACGACCCGACCGCGGTCGCCGCCGAGCGCCTGCAGGGTCGCGGCGAGGTGGCGGGTGGCCGTCGAGTCCGCGTCCACGAACACGACCTCGGCCGCGCCCCGCGACAGCGCCTCGAGCCCGAGTGCCCCGCTGCCGGCGTAGAGATCCAGGCAGCGGCTGCCGGCGACGAGGGGCTGCAGCCAGTTGAAGACGGTCTCGCGCACCCGGTCCGGCGTCGGGCGGATCGCGGCCACGGGCGGGAAACGGATCTTCCGCCCGCGCCATTCGCCGCCAATGATGCGCAGCACAAAAGGAGCCCCGCCCGGGCGCGTTCCCGGCCTAGGTGTTTTTCGACGGCCCGGGTTATTGCGCGGCATCCCCGGCCAAGCGTAGGCTCCATGGTTGAAAATTCAACCATTACGCGCCTCCGAGCGCGGGTCTTTTCGAAGGGGAACCTACAGATGCTCGACGCCAAGAACAGGCTGTTGCCCGTCACGCTCGCGGTCATTGCGGGCCTGGCGCTCGCCGGCTGCGAATCCTCCGATGGCCCGGAGTTCCCGCCGCCGCCGCCCGATACCTTCAACGCCCTGTTCGCGCCCACGGCCGCGGTCCCGGTGCTGCCGTTCCCGACCGACCTGTTCTACAGCGGTTCGACGGACGGCACGCTGAACATCCCGGCCGCGTATGCAGCCGCACCGTTCATCCTGACCGGGCAGTCGCTCAATACGCTCGACGGCTGGGGAACCTCGACGTCGATCACCACGGGCTTCAACCAGGCCATCGACGGCGCCTCGGTCGGTGGTTCGTCGGTGCGCGTGGTCGAGATGTACCTGAGCAACACCACCAAGGCCCCGGCGCAGGGTGCCGAGCTGCCGCCGGGTGTCGTGAGCCCGGTCAAGAAGGTGCTGACCTACGGCACCGATTACACCGCGGCCGTGTCCGCCGACGTGGACAGCGGCGGCAAGGTGCTCCGGATCACGCCGCTCAAGCCGTTCACGGCGAGCACCGGCGCCACCAACATCGGCTACCTCGTGATCCTCACCAGCGGCATCAAGGACACCGAGGGGCGCACCGCCCAGCCGGGAGACACCTACCAGTCCTTCAAGTCGGCACCGGCCGACTGCAGCACGGTGACCAACGCCACGCTCAACGCAGTCTGCCGCCTCACGAAGGCGCAGCTCGCGATCGCGGGCGCCATCGGCGTCAACCCGGCGGACGTGGTGCTGAGCTGGAGCTTCTCCACGCAGTCCGTGGACGATTCGTTCAAGGCGCTGGCGGCGACCGTGCCCGCACAGTCGGTCGCCGTGACGCCCACCGGCCTGACCACCAAGCAGGTGAACCCGGCGGCCGCGGGCAAGGCCAACGTGTACGTCGGCACGACGCGGGTGCCCTACTACCTCGCCAAGCCCGCGAACGCGAACGACCGGTCGTTCCTGACCTCCTTCTGGGTCGCGGCCGGCCCGCCGCCGCTGCCGCTCGACCAGACGAGCCGGTTCATCACGCGCTTCAACCCGATCCCGGCGAACCGCGGCACGACGACCATCCCGCTGATGGTGACGGTGCCGAACGCCACCGCGAACGCAGGCGCGGGCTGCCCGAAGCCTGCCGCCGGCTGGCCGGTGGCGATCGTGCAGCACGGCCTCGGCGGCAACCGCACCCAGGCGCTCGCCATGGCGGACTCGTTCGCCGACGCCTGCTTCATCGTCGCGGGCATGGACCTGCCGCTGCACGGCATCACCGACACCGCGAACCCGTTCTACCAGGCGGCGAACGAACGCACGTTCAACGTGGACCTCGTCAACAACAGCAACACGAGCGTGAACGTGCCGGACGGCAAGATCGATCCATCGGGCACCCACGCCATCCCGGTCATCCTGTCGAGCCCGCTCACGGCGCGCGACACGCTGCGCCAGGGCCAGGCGGACATCGGCGTGGTCGCGAAGTCGATCGTGGCGCTCGACGTCACGGGCGACGGGGTGGCGGACGTGGACCCGAACCGGGTGCACTACGTGGGCCTGTCGCTCGGCGGCATCGTCGGCCTGGCGCAGGCCAAGTACGTGCCCAACATGAGGACGGTCACCGTGGCGGCCCCGGGCGGCCCGATCACGCGCGTGCTGCTCGACTCGCCGACCTTCGGCGCCAGCATCCGCGCCGGCGTGGCGCCCAACTTCGCGGAGAATTCGTCGCTGTTCAACAACTTCTTCCGCGAGGTGCAGACCCTGGTGGACCCGGGTGACCCGATCAACCACATCTGCCAGTGCGCGACCAACAAGCCGCTGCACCTGATGAAGGTGGTCGGCGACACGGTCGTGCCGAACAACACGACCGACAACCTGATCCGGGCGGGCGGCTTCAAGAAGCTCACGACGGTGGGTCCGAACGCGGTCGCAGCGGGCCTGGGCGCCTACACGACGTTCACCAAGGGCAGCCACGGCTCGCTGTTCGACCCGACCACGAGCCCCGCGGCCACGGCCGAGATGCAGCGCCAGGCGGTGCTGTTCGCCGCCTCGGCCGTGCAGCCGGGCGGTCCGTTCGTGGTCATCACCGACCTGACGGTGATCGAGCAGTAATCGGCGCCGTCCGCTTCGGACGGGCATCGAAGGGCGGGTAGCGATACCCGCCCTTCTCTCTTGGGGACTGCCCCCGCAGGGGACTGTCCCCACGCTACAATCCGCCTTCCGCCCCGCCCGACCCGCACCATGGGACTGTTCAACTTCCGGTCGAAGAAGGCCGACGCGGCTACGCCCGCGCCGGCCGAGCAGACGCCCGGCTTCGTCGCACGCCTGCGTGCGAAGCTGAGCCGCGGCACCTCGTGGCTCACCCACGACCTCGTGAATCTCCTGCCGGGCGGCAGGATCGACGAGGGCGTTCTCGATGAGCTCGAGACGCGCCTGATCGGCGCCGACGTGGGCATCGAGACCACCGAGAAGATCCTCGGCGGGCTGCGCGGCAGGGTCGCGCGCAACGAACTCGGCAACCTCGACGCGCTGCTCGCGGCGCTGCGCCAGTCGCTGCTCGACATCGTCGGGCCCGTGAGCCGGCCGCTGGCGGTCGACGAGTCGAAGCGGCCGTTCGTGATCCTGGTGGTCGGCGTCAACGGCTCTGGCAAGACCACTACGATCGGCAAGCTCGCGCGGCGCCTGACCGACGAGGGCCGCAAGGTCGTGCTCGCCGCCGGGGACACGTTCCGCGCCGCGGCGATCGAGCAGCTGCAGATCTGGGGCGACCGCAACGGCGTGCCGGTGATCGCGCAGGCGGCCGGCGCCGACCCCGCGGCGGTGATCTACGACGCCATGCAGTCCGCGCAGGCGCGCGACGCCGACGTGCTGATCGCCGACACCGCCGGACGCCTGCACACGCAGAGCAACCTGATGGACGAGCTCCGCAAAGTGAAGCGCGTGCTGGGGCGACTCGACGAGACCGCACCGCACGAGGTGCTGCTGGTGCTCGACGCCGGACAGGGCCAGAACGCGCTGACCCAGGCGCAGCAGTTCCACGAGGCGATGGGCGTCACGGGGCTGGTGCTCACCAAGCTCGACGGCACGGCGAAGGGCGGCATCGTGCTCGCCATCGCCGACCGCCTCGGCATGCCGCTGCGCTTCGTCGGGGTGGGCGAGCAGGCCGAGGACTTCGGGGTGTTCGACGCCGAGGCGTTCGTGGACGCCGTGCTGGCGCCGACCGGCGGCGGGAACGCATGATCCATTTCGACCACGTCTGGAAGCGCTACCCGAACGGCCGGGAGGCGCTCTGCGACCTGACGCTGCAGATCGAGCGCGGCGAGATGGCGTTCCTCACCGGTCACTCGGGCGCGGGCAAGAGCACGCTGCTCAAGCTCATCGCGCTGATCGAGCGGCCGTCGCGCGGCACGCTGGTGGTGAACGGCCAGAACACCGCCACGGTGCCGCGCGGGAAGATCCCGGCCTTCCGGCGCCAGGTCGGCGTGGTGTTCCAGGACCACAAGCTGCTGATGGATCGCCCGGTCTACGACAACGTGGGGCTGCCGCTGGTGATCGCGGGTGTGCCCGAGAAGGAGATCGGCAAGCGCGTGCGCGCCGCGCTCGACCAGGTGGGGCTCCTGGGCCGCGAGCGCAGCCGGCCCCTCGAGCTCTCCACCGGCGAGCAGCAGCGCGTTGGGATCGCGCGCGCCATCATCGGCAAACCGTCCCTGCTCATCGCCGACGAGCCGACTGGCAACCTCGACCCGGATCTCTCGCTCGAGGTGATGAACATCTTCAGGCGCTTCAACGAGGTGGGCGTCACCGTGCTGATCGCGAGCCACGACGTGCACCTGATCGAGCAGTTCGGCATGCGCCGCGTGATCCTCGAGGGCGGCCGCGTCGCCGGCAGCGTCGAGACGATGCCCGACCTGCTCTCGATCGTGGCGGAGCGATCGTGAATTCCTGGCTCGAGCGTCACGTCCAGACGCTGGTCGGCTCGCTCGGCCGCCTCTGGGCGCAGCCGTTCGCGACGCTGCTCACCATCCTCGTGATCGGGATCGCGCTCGCGCTCCCGGCCTGCCTGCACGTGCTGGTGCAGAACGTGCGCCTGGCGAGCGGCGGCTGGGGCAACGCGCTCGACATCTCCGTGTACATGAAACCCGACGCACCGCTGGCGCAGGCGAAGCAGGCCGCCGAGCGCGTGCGGCAGCGACGCGACGTCGAGGCCGTGACCCTGGTCGAGGCCGACGCGGCGCTCGAGGAATTCCGACGCAACTCGGGCTTCGGCGAGGCGCTCGACGCGCTCAAGGAGAACCCGCTGCCACATGGGCTGGTGGTGCGGCCGGCGGCCGCCTTCCGCGAGCCGGCCGAGGTCGCCACGCTCACCGATGAGCTTCGCAAGCTCGAGGGCGTGGACATCGTGCAGCTCGACACGGCCTGGGTGAGCCGCTTCAACGCGATCCTGGACGTCGTGCGCCGCGTGGTGCTGCTCGCGCTCGGACTGTTCGCGCTCGGCATCCTGGTGATCGTGGGCAACACGATCCGGCTCGACATCGAGAACCGGCGCGACGAGATCGAGGTGACCAAGCTGGTCGGGGGCAGCGACGCCTTCGTCCGCCGGCCCTTCCTCTATAGCGGCGTCTGGTACGGGCTCGGCGGCGGGCTGATTGCCTGGCTCGTGGCGACGGTCGTGATTGCGGTGCTCGGGGAACCGGTGCAGCGCATCGCCGGGCTCTACGGCAGCAGCTTCGAGCTCGCGGGGCTCGGTCCCGCGGGCAGCGCGGCGCTGCTGCTCGGCGGCGCGCTGCTGGGCTGGCTCGGATCGTTCATCGCCGCGACGCGGGAGCTGCGCGGCATCGAGCCGAAATAGGCGCCGGCGGGCGCCGCCCGGGCCGCGCCTGGCGGCGCCCGCCCCGCCGCCGCGACGGCGTCATAAGCTCATGTTTTTGATGAATTTACCAAGGCGTTCCGGGGTGGATCGCCGATTGAACTTCCCCGGCCCTTAGCACTCTAACGACCTGACTGCTAATATCGGCAGCCAACGTCTGGGGAGACCTTTCTTAACATGACCGCCGCCCTCGTCCGCCGCAGCCCTGCTGACCTCGCGCTGATCGGTCCGATCGGCAGCTTCGACGCCTACGTCGAGGCCGTGAGCCGCATTCCGGTACTGAGCCGCGAGGACGAGTCCGAACTGGCCACTCGCTTCCGTCGCGACAACGACCTCGACGCAGCGCGGGAGCTGGTGCTGTCGCACCTTCGGTTCGTCATGCACATCGCCCGGGGCTATCGCGGCTACGGGTTGCCGATGGGCGACCTCGTGCAGGAAGGCAACGTGGGCCTGATGAAAGCCGTGAAGCGCTTCGACCCGGCGGTTGGCGTGCGCCTCGTGTCATTCGCGGTCCACTGGATCCGCGCCGAGATCCACGAGTACGTGTTGCGCAACTGGCGGCTGGTGAAGGTCGCCACCACCAAGGCGCAGCGCAAGCTGTTCTTCAACCTCCGCAAGTACAAGCGCAGCCTCGGCTGGCTGACGGCGGAGGAGACGCAGGCCGTGGCGCGCGACCTGGGCGTCAGCGCGGGCGAAGTCACGGAGATGGAGCGGCGCCTCGCCTCGCGCGATCTCTCGTACGACCCGGCCCCGGATGCCACCAGTGAGGACGACGTGTACTCGCCGTCCGCCTACCTGCCGGCGCCGGATTCCGACCCGGCGATCGCCGTGGAACGCGCCGAGTGGGACGACGATGTGACCGACCGGGTCGCGCATGCGATGGAGCAGCTCGACGCCCGCAGCCAGGCCGTGCTGCGCGCCCGCTGGATGGGCGAGCAGAAGGCCACGCTGCACGAACTCGCCGAGGAATACGGCGTCTCGGCCGAGCGCATCCGCCAGATCGAGGCGAACGCGATCAAGAAGCTGCGCAAGCTGGTGGTCGCCGAGGAGGCCTGACCGCCCGCGGCGGATGCCATGTCGGCCGATGACTGAGACAGCCGCCCCCGCCGTTCTGGCGGGGGCGGCTTTTCATTGCCGTTGAGGACTCGGGCGACCCTCTCAGCCGCCTTTCATCGTCTCCTCGGTCACCGGGACGATGGTGATCTCCACGCGGCGGTTCTGCGCGCGTCCATCGGGCGTCGAGTTGTCGGCGACCGGGTGGTCCGGGCCCGCGCCCACGGTGTGAATTCGCGGAGCCGGCACCCCGCGGCTGGCAAGGTAGGACTTGACGCTGCCGGCGCGCTGCTCCGAGAGCTTCATGTTGTAGGCATGGCTGCCGGTGCTGTCCGTGTGCCCCGCGACCTGGATGACGGTCTGGTTGTACTCGACGAGGGTCTGCGCGACCTTGTCGAGCACCGGGTCGAACGCCGGATTGATCTGCGAGCTGTCGGTGGCGAAGGTGACGCCGCCCGGCATGTCGAGCGTGATGTTGTCGCCCTTGCGGACCACGTCGACGCCCGTGCCCGCCATCTGCTTGCGCAGCTTCGCTTCCTGCTTGTCCTGGTAGTTGCCGACCGCGCCGCCGGCCAGCGCGCCGACGCCCGCGCCGATCAGCGCGCCCTGCCAGCCGCCCTCGATCAGCAGTCCGGCCACCGCGCCGCCCGCCGCGCCGATGCCCGCGCCCTTGCGCGTCTTCTGCTTCTCGGGATTGGTCGCGAAATCCTCGGTGGCCGCGCAGCCGGCCAGTGCGACGGCCGCGACGACCGCTGCGACGATGCCAGTCCTGGTACGAATCATCTTTGAATCACTCCTGTGGGGACCGGGACGGGGCCGTCCCGGGGATGTAGGGGTTGCGGGGCGAATGATCCACCGCGCCGGCGGTGGCGACAATGGGTTCGGGCGGGGACGCCTCCTCGAACACGATGGCGTGCAGTTCTGCCGTGCGTTCCGCGGTGGGCGCGTAGCCGCCGGCGATGGTGATCGCGACGGGCAGGCCGCGCGCGCGGCAGGCCTCGAGGACGTGCCGGTCGCGTCGCCGCAGCCCGGCGTCCGAGAGCTCGAGCCGCCCGTAGCGGTCCCCACGGGCCGGGTCGACGCCCGCCAGGTAGAACACCACCTCAGGGACGAACGTCGCCAGGATGCTGCCGAGGTGCCGCTCGAGCAGTTCGACGTACTCGTCGTCACCCATGCCGTCCGCAAGCCCGACGTCGAGCGTCGAGCGCATCTTGCGCGCCGGATAGTTGCGCTCGCCGTGCATCGAGAACGTGAACACGTCGGCGTCGCCCTCGAAGATCGCCGCCGTGCCGTTGCCCTGGTGCACGTCGAGGTCGATCACGAGCGCGCGGCGCGCCCGGCCCTGCTGCTGCAGCACACGGATGGCCACGGCCACGTCGTTCAGCACGCAGAAGCCCTCGCCGTGATCCGGGAACGCGTGATGCGTGCCGCCGGCGAGGTTGGCCGCGAGGCCGTCTCCGAGCGCGGCTCGCGCGGCATCGAGCGTGCCCTGCACTGCCAGCCGGGAACGGCGCCACAACGCGGGCGACCACGGCACGCCGATCCTGCGCACCTCGGCGGGCTCGAGGATTCCCGCCGCCAGGCGCCCGAGGTACCCGTCAGAGTGAACCCGTCGCAGGTCCTCGAGCGAGGCCTCCGCCGGCTCGCGCAGGTCGTCGCGCCGCAGGATGCCGCTCCTCAGCAGCCGTTCGACCAGCAGCGGATACTTCGCCATGGGAAAAGGGTGCACGGCCGGCAGCGGCACGAAGTAGTCGTCGTGGTAGGAACAGTGCATCTGGGCTTCCAGTATCATCCGGCCCCGGGCCTGACCGCACCGGGTGCACTGGCACCGTTCGCGTCGGCACGCCGATCGGATGGCGGGTGCTGCCGGCGCAGGTCGCGGCCGTCCAGAGTGGGCCAAGCCAGCGTGGCCCGTTTCGTTTTGCGGGTTGACCCAGGTTTACCGAGAATACGGACCCTGACCCGCGCTCACTCGAAAGGGACCCCCACCGTGGCTACCTCGCCTGCCGACCTCCCGTCCCGGAAATCCTCCAGCCGCAAGCTCGACCCACTCGACCTTTACGACGTCCGGGGGCTGCTGTCGGAAGAGGAACAGATGGTGAAGGACTCGGTCGCCCGCATGGTGGACGAGAAGGTCCTGCCGATCATCCAGCACCATTTCGAGGACCACACCTTTCCGCGCGAGCTGGTAGCCGAACTCGCGGGGCTCGGCCTGTTCGGCAGCTCGCTCGAGGGCTACGGCTGCGCCGGCATGAACTCGGTGAGCTACGGGCTCATCTGCCAGGAACTCGAGCGCGGCGACTCCGGGCTCCGGAGCTTCGTCTCCGTGCAGTCGAGCCTGTGCATGTACCCGATCTACACCTACGGCAGCGAGGCGCAGAAGCAGACGTACCTGCCGCGCATGGCGACCGGCGAGGTGATCGGTTGCTTCGGCCTCACCGAGCCGCACGGCGGCTCGGATCCCGCCAACATGAAGACCCATGCCAAGCGCCGCGGGAAGGACTGGGTGCTGAACGGCGCCAAGATGTGGATCACCAATTCACCCATTGCCGACCTGTTCGTGATCTGGGCGAAGAGCGAGGAAGGCATCCGCGGCTTCCTGGTCGAGAAGGGAACGAAGGGACTGGTCGCGCCGGAGATCGAGAAGAAGTTCTCGCTGCGTGCCTCGATCACCGGCGCCATCTTCCTCGAGGACGTCGTGGTGCCGGAGGAGAACATGCTTCCGGGCAGCGTCGTGGGCATCAAGGCACCGCTCTCGTGCCTCACGCAGGCGCGCTACGGCATCACCTGGGGCGTGATCGGCGCCGCGCAGGCCTGCCTCGCGCAGGCGCTCGACTATTCGCAGACCCGCATCCTGTTCGGGCGCCCGCTCTCCGCGACGCAGGCGATCCAGATCCGCCTCGCGGAGATGGCGCGGCGGATCACCACCGCGCAGCTCCTGTCGCTGCAGCTCGGGCGCCTCAAGGATGCCGGCACGATGTCGCCGTCGCAGGTGTCGCTGGCCAAGTGGAACAACTGCCGCATGGCGCTCGACGTGGCGCGCGACGCACGCGACATCCTGGGCGGCGCGGGCATCAGCGCCGAGTACGTGCCGATCCGCCACGCGCTCAACCTCGAGAGCGTGATCACCTACGAAGGCACCGAGACCATCCACCAGCTCACCATCGGCCG
>Ga0209254_10001728_pt1 | contig 19682 bp, 18 predicted proteins | sample FrelakmetDIP11DI_FD_187148 | JGI IMG/M metagenome (GOLD analysis project Ga0209254, IMG submission 187148) | Freshwater lake sediment microbial communities from the University of Notre Dame, USA, for methane emissions studies - DIP11 DI (SPAdes)... | ecosystem: Environmental > Aquatic >...
CTCCGGGTCGAGTACTCCCATAAGAGGTACTAGAGCAGGCGGTCGATATGATAAAGTATTCGCCCTTTATGGCCCGAAGCAGGAATCCGGACACCAGGGGTAATTTTCCGCATCCCATGATGAATCCCGTTCTGCCATGCAAACCATACTTGCAGGCCTGTATGGCACTCATATGGTGCAAATTCTTATTTTAAACCGGAATCAGAGGAGATTTGCCGCAAGGGAATGGAAATGGAAAATCACCCTGCGGGACGGAGGTATACGATATGACCTATGGGAACGGTACCAGGGCTCCTTCGCTTGAAGCCCAGGTCTTGTATCGCCAGGCCCTCGAGATGGCCGGAGCCGGCAGGTATGATGAGGCAGTGCATGTCTTCCGGAACGTGGTAACGATTGCCCCCCGGTTCACCAGAGCATTGATGGAGTTGGGAAACTGCCTTGATGTACTTGGACGGTATCCTGAAGCCCGTGCAGCCTACACCCGTGTGCTCGAAATCGATCCGCAGATTGAAGAAGCATCGGCCCGCCGGGACAGTGTCACCAGAAAGAACGGGAATTCTCACCCCGAAAGGCAGTATTTCGCGGTAAAAACCCCCACCATACCGGGAAACGGAAAGGGGAGTCGCGATTCTTCCTGGATGCACGGTCATGCTGCAGCTGGAGGGGGCCAGCGGCAGGAAGCCATTATTTCTCCACTACATGCGGTTTACGGTTCAGAGGACCGGTATCACGTGAATGCCTATGGCAGCCCCGTCCGGTAGATCCAGGCACCATCATCTTCCGACAAGGTACTCCCTCCATTACCGGAAACAGGACCCTGATTGCCCCGAACCGATGGTGTTCCGCGGTGCATTATTCCGGAAGCGACGGAAACGGTAAGGACCGGCCTATCTTTTCCTTCTTCTCCAGGTATGATGCCTTCTATACCTTCTCCTTCTTCTCCAGGTACGATACCTTCTATGCCTTCTCCTTCTTCTCCAGGTATGATACCTTCTATGCCTTCTTCTCCAGGTATTATGAACAGAATCCCGGGAATCTCAATATCCCTGTAACAGGAACTCTCCGGTCCTTATTGGCAGAAGCGGGCTGATAATCCCGACCGGCAGGGCTATGACGCTGATGAGGCAATTATCTGGATAATACGGAATATTTTGATGTATGAAAACCGGTGATGAAGAAGGACATTTGCAGGGACAGGTTGCCCGCTGCCGGAGAGCGGTCCGTAGATACAAGGACTTCATAACGCTTGCACTCCTGGTGACCTTCATCTTAGTTTTTCCCCTGCTTGAGACAAGTGCCGCCGGAGATCTTTTCATGGTCTTCCTGGTAAACCTGTTTCTCCTCTCTGCCCTGTATTCTGTCAGTGACAGCCCGCGAGAGCTGGCGATGGGGATCCTCCTGGCGGTTCCATCCCTTCTTACCGGGTGGACCTGGTTCTTCATGCCTTCGGATCCGGCATTGATCTCGCTCATGGTGACCCTGGCACTGTTCTTCACCTACATCCTCCTGGTCATCTTACACCGGATCCTGCTGGCACGGGTCGTGACAAGTATCGAGATCTGCCGGGCGGTCCTGGTGTATATCATGATCGGACTTGTTTTCGGGATGGTCTATATGCTGCTGGAGATCCTCTCCGGTGGTTCGTTCATAGCAGGCCGTGGTGAACTGACTCTTTCTGCCCTTTTTTACTTCAGTTTCGTATCCCTCTCAACTGCCGGATTCGGGGATGTCTTTGCCGTTGCTCCCCTGGCCAGATCGGTGGTCATCATTGAGATGCTGGTCGGAGTGATGTATATGGCCGTGCTCATCGGGCTCCTGATTAATGCCCATTACAGCACCCGCTACTCCCGCCAGCGGGATGATACATACCAAGGGAGAGAAACAGGTGGTCTTGCAGAAGAGGACAGGAATCATCGGTTTTTCTCGTCCAGTGGACCTCTCGTCCTGCTTGCCGTTGCTGTCATGCTCAATCTTGGGATTTCTGTTGCCATGGTCTCCCTTGGCCTCCCGTTCTTCCTGGATACCGTGGGTACTTCCCTGGCTGTCCTCCTGGGTGGATTTTATATCGGGGCCCTGGCCGGGGTGCTGTATAACCTGATCATGGCCGTATCGATCTGGGAACCCATCACCCTCGTCTGGGCAGCCAGCAGCGTCATCGTTGCAGGAATGACATGGATGTTCTGGCGGGAAGGATGGGTGGATGTACGAAAACCGGTGCGACTGGTCCTGGCAGGCATTGCCACCGGGGTAATAAACGGACTATTTGTTTTCGGGATCATCATGCTTCTGCATCTGGAGTTCTATTCCGGAACGGCAGGCATCACCATACAGATGACCGGATTTTTCCATAACGCACAGGCCGGGCTCATTTCTGCCGAACTGCTGGTTGAAATCGTTGATAAAACGCTGGCACTGGTCCTTGCTGCCGTCCTTGCGCTCCTGCTGGGCGGATTATTACCTTCAGGGAAACCAGGCAGGGGAAAAAACAGGTGATCAGCATGCGAGGGGTGGGATTCGAACCCACGGACTCCTGCGAGAGCGGATCTTAAGTCCGCCGCCTTTGGCCTGGCTTGGCTACCCTCGCACCCACCCATATATGGTTCCTCTGTCTGTTTAAAGAATTTGAACGGAATCCGGGCTCATCCCCCGGTCCCGGGTATCATTTTTTCCCTTCCTGGTGACGGCGACTGCCCGTTTTTTATCTGCAGCAACGCTATCTCTTCCTGATGACCGAAAAGATCAGGACAGGAACAAATGTCTTTGTCTACCCGATGCCGGTCACCCTTCTCGGGGTGAATGTCGGAGGAAGGGCAAATTTCATGGCGCTCGGGTGGGTTACGCGGGTCAACGCACATCCCCCCCTGATCGGGTGCGGGGTCGGGAGGCACCACTACACCGTCTCCGGCCTGAAAGAGAACCAGACGTTCAGCATCAACTTCCCCGATGCATCGATGATTGAGAAGGTCGATTACTGCGGTCTTGTTTCCGGGAAAGATGTGGACAAGAGCGGGCTGTTTCCTGTCTTCTATGGCAGCCTGGAGACTGCCCCCCTGATCAGGGACTGCCCGCTCTGCCTGGAATGCCGGCTGGTCCAGTCGGTGAGCTTCCCGACCAACGAGTTCTTCATCGGGGAGATCGTGGAGTCCTATACCGAAGAGCAGTTTATGACCGGTGGAAAACCGGACATCCGGAAGATCAATCCCCTCCTGCTCACCATGCCGGACAACCGGTACTGGGTGGTGGGAGATCATGCCGGAAATGCCTGGAGCATCGGGAAGCAGCTGGTGAGCAGGTAACCGGATTATTCGGTTTCAAGTGTTGAACTGACCGAATCAACAAATTTAATTATCAGGAAACCCATGAGAGGTGTAAACTGCAGGGAGAGAAGGTTCGACATCTGCCGAAAACGGTCGAGTCAGGCCGGTTCCCCTGATGATGGAACATGATAAAGGAGAACGAAGATGAATAATCTGCGATTATGTACTGCCCTGATTATCATGGCCGGATTGCTGATTGGTACAAGCAGTGGAGGATTTGTGAACGAACCGACCAAATATTATAAGCCTGAATGGACGAGCATACCGGTAGGTTTTATCAGTGATTACGTGAGCCCCTTCGCTGAACCGAAATTCAAAAACCTCTGGGATGCTATTGATCCGGATCCAATCATTCCAGAAGAGCCTGAGCCTGCACCCGCAGAGCCGGTTCCCGCCATCCTTCCCGAGCCCCTGCCAATTTCAAAAGAACAGATTGCAAACAGCATGATCACCATATCAAAACAGAAACAGTCCCTCATCTCATCGTTGTCCTCATAGGAGTATCCGCAGGTATCCCTTTCCCGTTGAATTCACCTGTGGCGACAGAGCCTTCCCTTCTTTTTTTTTCAAAAACTCTGTATCATTGATCAGGTCTGCGACTTCGATCACCAGTATCCTGCATGATGCCCGGAAGCGATATCGCTGGAAAACCTGCACCCCTGCACTAATCATTTAAACCCTGGTGTGCTATCGTTCCCCTGTTCATTGCTGAGATGGTATCCATGAAGAAAATGTATCTGGTTCTGATTGCTTTTGCCGTTCTTCTCCTCTCCTTCTGCCTGCCGGCAGGGGCTGCACTGCAGACATTCACCTACCGGGGCTATGTCACTTCCGTCACCCCGGAAACAGGCAACCTCAGCCTTGTGGCCACCCACCGGTGGGGTTGTTCGTATGAGAACAATACCACGAACTGCGGCTGGAGACCGGTTACCCCGCAGCCACTTACCGGGACTGTCCCGACCAATGAAGTGTTCACGGTCGCACGAGGCGGGACCATGGTCGAAGCTGCGAGTATGGGCACCCCGGGAGGTTCCTGGACCGGTATCGGGCTGCTGGTACCGGTCTATGACCAGGGAGGATGGTATGCAACCGACATCTTTGGGGATCTCCCCTCCCTGCCGGCTCCGTTCATCAGTTCGTATGCGGTCTCCGCAACCACGGTGCCCGATTGTATCAACTGCACCGGAAATCGCTGTCCGGCAGACTCTGCTGCGGTCTCGATCTTCAGGGGCGGCGGACTCCAGGGGAACGGAACCCTCCTCCCCGGTGAGGCTCAACGGTATGAGGACGGAAAGGACCATTCAGCAGTCTCGGTACGTTTCATCCACGGCCAGGCCTCCTCCGCGCTCTGCCCCAATATGTCAGGTGGAATGGGGGGTATCCAGCCGGTTTCGGTCTTCGTTGTCCACGTTGACCCGCCCACGGCCGGGCCGATCCCTTCCCCGCAGACCTCCACCGGCACTCTTGCGGTGACCTCCATGCCCTCCGGCGGAAAGGTAATCCTTGATGGAAGGCTGGTGGGGCTGACGCCGTTCTCCCGATCCGGACTCTCTCCGCGGGAATATACCCTCCGGATTGAGAAGGAGGGCTATGCTACCTGGGGGAAGAATGTAACCATTACCCCGGGGCACTATTGTACGTGGACCGCCCGGCTCGAACCACTGTATGGCAGCCTGAGCATACGGTCGTATCCCCTGAATGCCAGCATATCCCTTGACGGTTCACCGAAGGGGTCCACCCCGCTGATCCTTGCCGGGATTTCATCCGGCATGCATGCGGTGGAGCTATCCAAACCGGGTTATACAACCACAGGGAGCACGGCGAGGGTGACTGGTGGCGGGATTGAGCTGGTATACCTGGAACTCCCGCCGGTCACGACCGCCCCCGGATAAGACGCTGCAACCCGTGCCCGTTCACCCATGAATATGCAGCATCCGTGAGAAAGGGACGCGGAGACCTTTTTTTTTAGAACGGTCCATCGGATCCGCTGGTGGGAGTACCTCCCTTCACTTTTAGGGGAAAGATCGAAAATCCCCGAAACCTGTTGCATACCCCCGGGCAATGACCGAGGCCCCGAGGAGGGGGGCATCACCGTCAAGCCTGGTCAGGGCAATGTCAGGCAGTGCGAGGTACCGGTCAACTGACTCCACCATGAGCGGAAGCAGGAGATCCGCATGGGCAAGCATGACCGCACCGTCAAGGATGACAAGCTCCGGATCATAGGCAACGATGACATCGGATATCCCGCGGGCATTGATCGCAGCCAGCTCGCCAAGGAACCGGATAAGATTCTCATCCCCCTCCCGTGCAGAAATGAAGATATCCTCTGCGTTCCCGGTCTCCCGGCATTCCAGGCCATGGGAGTGACACCACGCGGCAAAGAACCGGGGGATGTATCGCCCTGATGCATATCCTTCCCAGTGCCCGGAATGTCCGCAGCTGCAGGTGAGGTTATAGGTGTCATCAACATGCAGGTGGCCGATCTCCGCGGCGTTTCCTGCCCGTCCCAGAAGGATTCTCCCCCCGGATACAACACCACCCCCGATACCGGTTGATATGGTGACGTAGACTGCATGGTCCCGGTCCCGGCCCCGGCCATACTGCATCTCGCCGAGGATCCCGGCATGACAGTCATTTACCATCCGGACCGGGAGACTGAACATACGGGAGAGCGGGCCGGTAAGCGGGACATCACGGAAGGGGAGATTGGGCGGGTTGAGCAGGATACCCTGCGGGACATCGACCGGCCCCGCGACAGAAAGCCCGATACCTGCGATCGCTCCAGGGGACTGGTACCTGGAGACCTCCGTTATCAGCTCAGCCAGGAAGCTGATCAGGACCCCGGGATCAGCATCGCGGGACGGGGTTTTCCTCCCGATCTTCTTCCTGATCGTGCCGTTCTCATCGACAATCGCCGCCCTGGTGTTGGTGGCGCCGAGGTCCACGGCAACCGCTGGGTCCATGCAACCGCGGTTTGACGGGGAGGATGATGAAGCTTCGCGGTCCCTTCCGGAAAACGTATCAACCGGTACTATCAGAACAGATGAACTATTGTGGAAATTCACCTGAAAGGCTGGACGGAGCTTGAGGGTAACCGGCTTTCCCGGGAAGAGCTCCAGGAGATACTCCGGCAGGACCCCGCATGCGTCTCCCGCCTGGGGGGTGAGTTCTTCATCTCCTGGAACGGCTGCAGGGCCCGGGATCTCTTTGGCATCATTCCCGGGGATATTGATCCCGGCATAGTGGTTTGTGAAGGGAAGCCGGTCCGCAGTATCCTTCCGGACCCGCCCGGCATGGACCTTGAGGAGGCGATCGTATCGGCCGTGAGACTCCGGAGCGACCGGGGGATCTGTGCACTCTCGGGCGGGGTCGACTCCTCACTGGTGGCAAAACTCGCCGGGCTCCCCTGCCTTGCCATCGGTCGTACCGGATCGCACGACCTGGCACAGGCACGGAAAGCGGCCGATGCACTGGACCTTCCCTGCGAGTTCGTGGAGATTGCCGGACAGGATATCCGGGAGGCGCTCGATGCCGTCCTCCCGGTTCTTCCCTGTCCCGGGCCGGTGGATACCGCTATCGCCATCACCCAGTACCTGATCACCAGGTCAGCCAGGGAGCTGGGCCACGAACGGGTACTCTCCGGCCAGGGTGCAGATGAGCTCTTCGGGGGATATGCCCGCTACCTGGGTTCTGCTGACCTGGAGCGGGACCTGGAAAAGGATGTTGCCGGTCTCCGGCACCAGATATTCCGCGACCAGTCTGTTGCCGCCCTGAACCGGACGTTCCTGTCCCTCCCCTACCTTGATGTCCGGGTCGTGCGCGCCGCACAGGCCATCCCCTCCTCAGACAAAATACGGGACGGCGTCCGGAAACGACCGCTGCGGATGGTCGCTGCCCGGCACATTCCCCCGGAGATTGCATACCATGAGAAGAAAGCCATGCAGTACGGGACCGGGGTCTGGAAACTCCTGCAGGGCCTGGCACGTACCAATGGTTATAAACGGTCTTTGCAAGGGTACTTAGATCAGAAAAGACCGGACCGGTGAAGGGTGCTATGGTATCTGAGCATGACGTGGAGCATATCGCTGAGCTTGCCGATATCGGAATTTCCAGGGAGGAACTGGCAGAGTTCACCGGCCAGTTCAACGGGATCCTCGATTACTTCGATATCCTCGACCAGGTCGAGGCTGCCGGGGCCGGGGAGCAGGATCTTGCCAATATCTTCCGCGAAGACGAGGTCGAACCCTCCCTTACCCAGGAAGAGGTCCTTGCCAATGCCCGGGAGACAGAGGACGGGTTCTTCCGGGCACCGAGGGTGATGTAAGTGCTGTCTGTGACGTTTTCCCCCGAAGACCGGTTCCACGCCTTCATCACCACCCTCCCCCGGGCTGAACCGGAGCCAGGCCGTCTTTCCGGAATCCCTGTCGCGGTCAAGGACAATATCTCCACCCGGGGAATCCCCACCACCTGCGGCTCCCGGATCCTCGAGGGATATATCCCTCCCTACGATGCCCATGTTGTCTCCCTGCTGAAGAGGGAGGGAGCGGCGATCATCGGGAAGACGAACATGGACGAGTTCGGGATGGGTACCACGACCGAAAACAGTGGTTTCGGCCCGACCCTCAACCCGGCCGATCCCTCCCGGGTTCCCGGCGGTTCCTCGGGTGGCAGCGCAGCAGCGGTGGCATCAGGCATGGTCCCGCTGGCCCTCGGTACTGACACCGGGGGTTCGATCCGCTGCCCGGCGGCCTTCTGCGGGATCACCGGGCTCAAACCCACCTACGGGAGGGTGTCGCGGTACGGTCTCATCGCGTATGCGAACTCCCTCGAACAAATAGGACCCATGGCACGGACGGTACGGGAGGTCTCGCTCCTGATGGAGATCCTCACCGCGTATGACCCCCGCGATTCAACCACCATCAACTTCCCCTACCGGCATACCCCTGACCCGGAGATACGGGGGACCAGGATTGGGGTTCCCGAGGAATATTTTGGTGAAGGGGTGGACCCCCGGGTCGCTTCCGTGGTGTGGGATGGCATCACCCTCCTCGAACGCCGCGGGGCCGAGGTCGTCACCTGCCGGATGCCGAGCATGGCCTATGCCCTGGCAGCCTACTACGTCACCTGCACCAGCGAGGCGAGCTCCAACCTGGCCAGGTTCGATGGTGTCCGCTACGGGCCGCCGGCAGATACCCGGCCCCCCTGGCACGAGGCATTCCAGGAACGGCGGCGGGAGGGTTTCGGGGCCGAGGTCCGGAGAAGAATAATGCTCGGCACCTTTGCCCTCTCATCGGGATACTACGGCAAGTACTACGCCAGGGCCCAGGCAGCCCGCCAGCAGGTCAGGGATGACTTTGTCCGGCTGTTCAGGACGGTCGATGTGATTGCCGGTCCGACCATGCCCACGGTGGCCTTCAGGCTGGGCGAGAAGACCGATCCTCTCTCCATGTACCTCTCTGATATCCTGACCGTCCCTGCCAACCTTGCGGGGGTCCCCGCGATTTCCGTGCCCTGCGGGAGATCGGAAGGGCTCCCGGTCGGGCTCCAGATCATGGGCCAGTGGTTCCGGGACGAGAAGGTCATCGATGTTGCCTGCGCCTTTGAACAGGGGGTATCTGCATGACTGACACCGCTGGTGCTGCACCGGTCACACAACCGGTGACCAGCACGATGGCAGCCGATGATGAGGTCATTATCGGCCTGGAGATCCACTGCCAGCTGGCAACCAGGACCAAGCTCTTCTGCGGCTGTTCAACGGATTACCGCGATGACCAGCCGAATACCCACGTCTGCCCCATCTGCCTCGGACTCCCCGGCTCACTGCCCCGTGTGAACCGGAAGGCGGTCGAATTTGCCCTCCGGGTGGGAAAAGCCTTCAACTGCACGATCGCCCAGGAGGCCGAGTTCGCACGGAAGAACTACTTCTATCCGGACCTCAACAAGGGGTTCCAGATCACCCAGTATGACAAGCCCCTGGCCGTGAAAGGCTACCTTGATATTGAGGGTGATGCGGGTGAGAAGAGAGTCAGGATAACCCGGATCCATATGGAGGAAGACCCGGGGAGGCTGGTGCACAAAGGGGGTGCCGATCGCCCGAAATACTCGCTGGTCGACTACAACCGCGCCGGGATTCCCCTCATCGAGATCGTTACCGAACCTGATCTCAGGTCACCAAGAGAAGCCCGGAGGTTCCTGAACAAGCTCCGGGCAACCCTGGAGTACCTGGGCGTTTTTGATAGCGAGAAGGAAGGATCGCTCCGGGTCGATGCCAACATCTCCATCCAGCCAAAAGGCTGGTTTGAGCGGGAGGGGAAGGGGAAGGCAGACCGGGGAAGGGTCGAGGTTAAGAATATCTCCTCATACAAGGGGGTTGAAAAGGCGCTGACCTTTGAAATTACCCGCCAGAAGAACCTGATACGGAGAGGGCAGAAGCTTGAATCTGCCACCCGGCACTTCGTGGAAGCCCGGGGGATCACCACTTCGTCGCGGAGCAAGGAGATGGAGCAGGACTACCGGTACTTCCCTGAACCTGACCTCCGTCCGCTGCGGGTCCGGGACCGGGCAGCAGAGATCGTCCTGCCCGAACTCCCCGATGCCCGCCGGGCCAGGTTCATGGAACAGTACGGTTGTTCACCCAACCATGCCAGGACCCTGACCGGCGAGCTCAGGGTTGCCGAATTCTACGAAACGGTTGCCGGTGCCGATGCCATGCTTGCGGCAACCTGGGTCGCAGACACGCTCCTTGGCGAGCTCAACTACCGGGACATGAGTATTGTCAGGGTGCCACCCGATACATTCCGTGAACTCCTCTTCCTTCTGAAGGGAGGAAATATTACCGATAAAAGCGGTGTTGAAATCCTGCGGCTCATGCTCGACCAGTTGAAGGAATCGGGCTGCTGTGAGTCACCACGAGAGTGTGTCAACCGCCTGGGACTCACGGTCCTCGTAACCACGCCGCTTGCCGCGACAGGGGAGGACCCCATCGTGAAGGCAGCACAGGAGACCTTAGCCGAACAGCCCCAGGCAGTCGCTGACTACCGGAACGGGCGGAAAGAGGCGATGAACTTCCTCGTTGGCCAGGTCATGAGGAAGACCCGGGGATGCGCAAAACCATCTGACGTGAACGCCGTGCTTTCGAGACTCCTCGAGGGGGAGGGGTAATATCCCGATGCACCTGATTGTCGCTGAGAAGAACATCTCAGCCCACCGCATCGCTGCCATCCTTGCCGGAAAAGAGAAGCTCTTGGTATCCAGGGATGCAGGGGTCCCGGTCTACCGGTTCAACGAGTGTGCCGCAATCGGTCTCCGGGGCCACGTCGTTGAGATCGATTTTGAGGAGGGGTACACAGACTGGAGGAGCAGGGAGAAGACTCCCCGGAGTCTGATCGATGCCAGGACCATCAAGGTACCAACCGAGAAGAAGATCGTCCTGCTCCTGCAGAAGCTCTCCCGCTCAGCCGACCGGGTCACCATCGCTACCGACTATGACACTGAGGGGGAGCTGATCGGCAAAGAGGCCTTTGAACTCATCCGCCAGGTAAATCCCGGTGTCAGCGTGGACCGGGCACGGTTCAGCGCTATAACCCCTGATGAGATCCGTCATGCGTTTGGAGCCACGACCGCTATCGACTTTGACCTCGCTGCGGCCGGAGAGGCCCGGCAGGTCATCGACCTCATGTGGGGGGCATCGCTCACGCGGTTCATCAGTTTGGCTGCCCGGCGGGGCGGGGCCAATATCCTGTCAGTCGGCAGGGTCCAGAGCCCCACCCTGGCCATGATCGTCGACCGGGAAAAAGAGATCGAGGCCTTTGTTTCCCAGATGTACTGGGAGCTCTCACTTTTAACCGAAAAAGACGGCGAAGTAGTCCAGGCCCGGCACCAGACAGCACGGTTCTGCGAAAAGGCGGCCGCCGTTGCTGCACGGGACCGGACGACTGAACCGCTGGTGGTCACTGATGTGAAGGAGGGGAACAAGACCGAGCGGGCCCCCGTCCCCTTTGACACCACCGGCTTCATCGTCGCTTCAGCCCGGCTCGGGTTCTCTGCTGCACGTGCCATGCGGGTGGCCGAAGACCTCTACATGAACGGGTACATCTCCTACCCGAGAACGGATAACACGGTCTACCCCACTTCCCTTGACCTGACGGGAATTCTCCGGACGCTCCGGCCGACCGAGTTTGAACAGGAGATCGACTGGGTGATGGCCAACCGGAGACCGGTCCCGACCCGGGGGAAGAAATCGAGCACCGACCATCCGCCCATCCACCCTGCCTCTGCAGCCACCCGGCAGTCTCTTGGTGACGAGCGGTGGAAGATCTACGAGCTGGTGGTCCGCCGGTTCCTGGCAACCCTGTCACCGGATGCCCGGTGGCGCACCATGAAGGTGACCTTTGATGCAGGGGGTGAACCCTTTGCCGCGACCGGGGGTCAGCTCATTGAACCGGGCTGGCGGAGGGTCTACCCCTACAGCAGTGCAAAGGAGTACCTGCTCCCGGCCATGACTGCGGGGGAGAGACTCCCCCTGCGGGAAGTCAGCCTCGAAGAGAAGGAGACCCAGCCCCCGCCCCGCTACAGCCAGAGCAAACTCATCCAGCAGATGGAAGAGCAGGGCCTGGGGACCAAGAGCACCCGGCACGAGGTAATCCAGAAACTCATCTCCCGCAAGTACGTGGAAGGAAATCCGCTCCGGCCAACCCTCGTGGGACGGGCAGTCACTGAATCGCTCGAAAACCATGCTGATACCATCACCCGGCCGGCCATGACCCGGACGCTCGAGGAACATATGCAGCAGATCAAGGAGAAGATGCGGAGCGGGAAAGATGTGGTCTCCGAATCACGGGGGATGCTCCATGCCGTCTTTGACCAGCTCGAGGCCCATTGCCACGAGATAGGGAACGAGATCATGGAGCAGACAGCAGAAGAGCTCATCCTTGGCCCCTGCCCGGTCTGCAGCCGTGACCTCCGCATCCGGCACCTCCGGAACCAGACCCAGTTCATCGGCTGCTCCAACTACCCGGAATGCTCCTTCAATATCGGTCTGCCGATGGCCATGTGGGGTCGTGCCCTGCGGACCGATTCCATCTGCCAGATCCATGGACTCCACCATGTCAGGCTGGTCCGGAAGGGGAGCAGGCCCTGGGAGATCGGCTGCCCCCTCTGCCACCACATCGAATCCAACCGGGAGGCCCTCTCGCTGGTCCCGTCCATGACTCCCGGCTTCCAGCAGGCCCTGACCAGTGCACACATCTATACCATTTCAGAACTGGCTCATGCCGAGAACCTTGGAGAGATCCTCGGGATTTCCCCTGGAGAGGCCGGGAAAATCCGGGAGGAAGCCGGCGGGGTGCTTGGTCTGCTCCGCCGCCGGTCAGAATGCCGGAAACTGGTGAGAAGGATGCTTGCCCCAAAAAAAGGGAGGAGCCCGGCCAAGATCATCAAAAAACTGCAGGAGGCGGGGATCAATGACATCGCGGCCCTTGGTCAGGCAGACCCGGCCCTCCTGAAAAAGGTGGGCATCATGGACAGTGAAGCCGAGTCCCTCCTCCTTGAAGCACAGATGGTGGAGAACGACCGGGTCCTCAGAGCGGCCGGAATACCGGCCGCGAGTATCAGAAAGTATCTCGGTGCCGGGATCGTCTCCCCGGATGACCTTCTCTCCATCCCTCCGGCCTCCCTGGCAGAACGGACGGGGCTCTCCCTTGCAACGGTCCAGCGCCACGTGGATATGATGGCACGGTCCAGGGGAGAGACCCCCCCTCCCAGGTATACGAAGGCACAGGTCAGGAAAGGCGAGAAGGAACTCCGTTCTGTCCCGGGACTGACCAGCACGGCCCTCGGAAAGCTCCGGGATGCCGGGGTTATCAACGGAACGCTCCTGCTTGCGGGAGACCCGGGGGCCCTTGCCGGCCGGACCGGGATTCCGGAAGAAAAGATCCGGAACTTCCAGGCCGTGCTGCGGGAAAGGGCAAAGAAGAAAAACGACGAGATCATAGTTATCTGAGGTGCGGATGATGCATACCAAGTGGAAGAACTGGGTTCACGTGACAAAACTTGATCCTGACAAGGTACTTCCTCCCGGGTCGATACCCGCAATCGCCGCCAGCGGGACTGATGCCCTCATGCTCTCGGGCACCCTCAATGTGACCCTCGGGAAGCTGGAAAGCCTCCGGAAAGAGGTTGCAGCATCCGGCCTGCCCCTGGTCATGGAGCCTGCCGGCCCGGAGGCCGTCATGATCAACGGCATCGACCTGCTCTTCGTCCCGAGTGTACTCAACTCTGCGGATGTGCGGTGGATTGTCGGCAAGCACCGGGACTGGGTCCTCCACCAGAAGGTGGACTGGGAGCGCGTTGTCCCCGAGGCATACATCGTCCTCAACCCCGGTTCAGCTGTTGCAAAAGTGACCCGGGCAACCTGCTCCCTCTCAGTACAGGAAGTTGCTTCGTACGCCTCGGTCGCTGACCACTACTTCCGGTTCCCCATCGTCTATATCGAGTACAGCGGGATGTACGGGAAGCCGGAGATGGTGAAAGCTGCAGCGGAAGCGGTGGATGATGCCCTCATATACTATGGCGGCGGTATCAGTTCGGGTGAACGTGCGGCTGAGATGGCGAAATATGCTGACACCATCGTTGTCGGCAATGCCGTCTATGACCTCGGTATCGAAGTCCTGAAAGCCACGGTCAGAGCAGTCCAGTAGGCAGAATGCCGGTAATCGATATCGTCCTCGTCTCTCCTCTCTATGAGGGCAATATTGGTTTTACGGCCCGGGTCATGAAGAATTTTGGATTTTTTAACCTGGTGCTGGTTGATCCCTGCCCGATCGGGAATGAAGCGGTCATACGGGCGGCGCATGCCCGGGATGTCCTTGACACTGCAGATGTGATCCCCCTCGAAGACGTCTTTTCCCGGAGCGACCTGGTTATTGCCACCACGGGAGAGGTGAGCAAATCCATCTGTAACCCCATGCGCATGCCCTATTTCCAGCCATCGGAGATTCGGGACCTGGTCATGGATCTCGACGGGAGGATCGCTATCCTCTTCGGCCGGGAGAACTGGGGGCTCTCCAACGAGGAGATCATCAGGAGTGATGTTATCTGCACCATCCCCACGGTACGGCAATACCCCATCCTCAACCTCTCCCATGCCGTGGGCATCATCTGCTACGAACTCGCCCGCCTCCAGCGGGGGGAGTATCTCCTTGCCTCCCGGGAGGAGATGGAGCACCTGTATACCCACATCGATGCCTACCTTGACCGGATTGAACACCCGGCATTCAAACGGCGGCCGACCATGCTCCTGATCCGGAGAATTCTCGGGAGAGCCCTTCTTACCGCCAAAGAGGCAAGCACCATCCATGGCCTGATGCGCCGGTCAGAGTGGCAGATGAACCCGGAAACGTTCGAGCGGAAGAAGGAACCGTATCCGGACGATGATGAGCCTTCCTCCCAGCAGGGAAACGGGTTGTGAGGGCTCTGCCAGTTATCATGAAAGGTGCTCGTCCAGTCACGATTCTTTCCAGTGAATAAAAGATCCCGTCTTATTCCGGACGCTTCCGGGGCCAGCCCTCGGGGATATTCTCTTCTCTTAAAAAACAGGGGGACCTGCACAGTACCCGCAGGGTTTTATAGCAAGGTTCCATAGCTAAGAGGTATGCGACCATGCTTCTATGGGCTTCTTGCCGGAGCCCTGATCCTGATGCTCTGCCTGAGCGGGTGCACTTCCCCGACCACCCAGCCGGTGACGACACCTGTCCCGACAACCAGTCCCCCTGCCGTATCCCAGCAGGCAACCCAGCCTGCACCCCAGGCCCTGACCGGTGTGACCTGGTACCTGGTAGCCTTCAACGAGGGAGGATCCTCTCTCTCGATCAAGCCCGGAACCCAGATCACTGCCTTCTTTGATGCCCAGAAGAAGGTATCCGGCTCTGCAGGGTGTAACCAGTATACCGCCTCCTACGAGTCGACCCTGAACAGCCTTTTCATCAAGGCACCCGCCACGACCAAGATGTCCTGCACTGAACCGGCAGGGATCATGACCCAGGAAACAGTCTACCTCACCACGATCCAGGGTGCAGGGGGGTATTCCATCTCGGGCAACATGCTGACGGTCACTGACGGCGGGGGGCAGGCCATTCTCACCTATTCAACCGTCCCACCCTATGTCATGACTCCGGCCCCGCTGACCGGAACAACCTGGTACCTCAACTCGATTGTGGACTCCCAGGGCCAGATATGGAGCCCTGGTGCGGCATACCCGGTTTCGCTGCTGTTTTCAACGGACGGGAATGTCGGCGGAAAGTCAGGGTGTAACAGCTATTCTGGTTCTTATACCACGACCGGCAACTCCCTCACCATCAGTGATAAATTTGCGGTAACCCTGATGTACTGCGGAGAGCCGGGGGTCATGGACCTCGAGACCACCTACCTTGCCATCCTCCCCCAGATGAAAATGTACAAGATCACCGGAAATGAGCTCACCTTATCGGACGGCACGGGAAAGATAACCCTGCTGTACGATACCAATCCCCTGTAAGGTGGATGGTCCTTCAAACCTTTTTTTTCGTGAACCGGGGGTGAACCCCGGGTTTTCCTCCCGTCAGTCCTGAAACAGGTCCCTGACCGTTATATCCGGATGGTGGTATCGTCCCCGGGAAACGGTCTTCCGGTCGTACTGGATAGCCGATTCGGGGCACCACTGGAGGCAGGCAAGGCAGTACTCGCAGTGGTGATGCCAGACCGGCCTCCCGTCCACGAGCGTGATATTTTCTACCGGGCAGATCTTCGTACAGATGCCACATGATGAACAGTTCTCATCGGCATGGAAGTGCCGGTCCCGTTCATGGGGCTTCAGCCTCCCGTAGAATATCCCGAGGACAGCCCGCGAAATGCTGTTCACCGGCCGGGGAAGGATCTTCTTTTTTGAAAGGATGTTCCGGGCGATGTGGTCTGTCATCTGCCCTTCGTTCATGAACCGCTCCTGCTGTTTTTCTTCAGGAACCGGTGCATAGAGCACCTGGTTATTTCCTGGCATCGGAATGCCGAACGCCGCTGAAAGGGAGATCCCCCGCGCCGCGAGGATCTCCGAAAGGAGATCAAACGAAAATCCCGGCATCCCCCCATATGTTGCGACCGCAAAAACGTATGTGCCGGGGGTTACCACCAGGTTTCCGGCAAATTCTTTTACTAAGGAAGGAAGCCCCGCGTAGTACACCGGGAAGACGATTCCCACCGTTTCTGCATTTCGTGCCCCGGATCGCTGCAGGTTCTTTTGCGTTATCCTGACCATTTCTGCACCGCCAAGCTTTGTTGCCAGGTCCCGCGCCACTTTCAGGGAATTTCCGGTTCCGGTGAAATAAAAAATGGTGATCTCTGCCATGGTCCTCCTTGATACCCGGATACCTTCTTCTCTAGAATTTTCTCTCTTCTTCCTGCTTCATCCGCTGGAATTCCCGCTCTGCCATCCGTTCGACGTAGGCGTGCCCCCGGAAGACACCGACATAGTGACCGAAGATACCTATCCCCCATCCAAACAGGATAAAGACAAACCAGGGGAAGGTCCCGGGACCCCCGGTTATCCACCAGATCGCGATCAGGAAGAGGTTTACCGCGATATAGATGGCAAAATGGATGTAAAACCCGGATTTTTCTTCGGCGGTCTTTCGTGCAATCTGCCGCAGTTCTTCATCTGTTGGCATGGTTCATCACCTGTATTCTGAAGTCAGACCAGGAACCTCATAAATTTCACGGAAGTATGCCCGGCCTGCAGCAGGGTCCAGCGAAAACCGGTGTGTCCAGCGTGAATACATCCCGGTTCGTTTTCAGAGAGCTGAATCGAAAAAACTTTTACTCCCATGTCATAATTCACTCTGTTCTGCGCGGACCAGTCAGCCCGTGTCGTGCACCGTGGGACTGGGGTCCCATGAGATGACCCGGATGATCAGATCCTCCGCAGGACCCTCCGTGCGGGCACTGCAGCTCGCACCACCTTGCATGCCTGGTCACTACAGCCCTCCCCTTTCAGCTGGGGTGACAGAGGCCCGTTTTTTCCCTGTCGAGGGCCCGGGTAAGTTCTGATGCCCGTGAGAACAGGGCAGACACGCTCATTACCTCCCGCTTCCCATAGCTCCCCCAATGATCCTCGTTGACTGGCAGATCATGGACCGCATCTCCCGGGGTTTCATCCACGTGGAGCCGTTCGATCCCGCCCTGGTCCAGCCCAATTCCCTTGACATCCGGCTGGGGAACCATTTTGTCTGGTACGAGGCAGGCGACGCCGTAATCGATCCCTTCAGGAAAGAAACCATCACCAGCGGGACCCGTGAATCTACTGCCGATTCGATTGTCCTTGCACCCGGGCAGTTCATGCTTGCCGAGACCATGGAGGTGATCGGCCTTCCCGACAATATCGTGGCCAGCATCGAGGGCAAGAGCAGCATCGCCCGGCTGGGGGTCGAGCTCCACCAGACCGGGGGATGGATCGATGCCGGGTTCAGGGGTTCGATCACGCTGGAGATGTGCAATGTCAACTCCCGCCCGGTCAGGATGTATGCCGGGATGCCGATTGGCCAGCTGGTCTTCTACACCACAGAACGGGCAGCACAGCCCTACGACCGGAAATCCGATGCCAAGTACATGGACCAGCGGCAGGCAACCCTCTCACGGTACCATGAAAACCCCCGTTCCTGAAGGATATATACCCTATGAAAAAGAGACAGAATAAGGACAAGACTGGAGATGACGCATGCGGCTCCTTCTGATACATTCGGATTTTATTGAATACGAGGCAAAAAAGCGGACCGGCATGGCAGAGGACACCGACCTGCTCCGGGATTCGGCAGAAGAAGTCCTTGCCGTTTTCTGTGCCGTTGAAGCGGTTGATGAAGACGACCTTCCCGGGGTTGTCGAGCAGGCCATGGCCGAGATAGGGCTGGTGGCCGACAAGCTCTCGGTCGAAAACATCGTGATCTACCCCTATGCCCACCTGAGCAGTGACCTCTCCCGTCCCGATGCTGCGGTCTGGGCGCTCAAGGCGATGGAGACCGGTCTCCGGGAAGCGGGATTTTTTGTCAAGCGGGCCCCGTTCGGCTGGTACAAGTCCTTCAAACTCTCCTGCAAGGGCCACCCCCTCTCCGAGCTCTCAAAGACCATCCTCCCCTCCGAAGAAGGGGCCAAGAAAGAGAAGAAAGAGGTAACCCACGAGTTCTTTGTCCTGACACCGGACGGGAAGCGGCACGAGGCAAAGGACTTCCTGGACGACAGCCCCTTCGGCTGCCTGCTGAAGAAGGAGCTCGGTGCTCCCGCCATGCGAGGCGGAGAGCCGATCCACGTTGAACTGATGCGGGCAAAGGAGCTCGTTGATTACGAACCGGTGAGCGATGTCGGCCACCTCCGCTGGATGCCGAAAGGGAAGCTTGTCCGGGACCTCATCGCCGATTACGTGCTCGGCCTCGTGCTTCCCTACGGTGCAACACCGGTCGAAACCCCGGTGATGTATGACCTCGCCGACACCGCCATCTTCGAGCATGCCGACAAGTTCGGGGAACGGCAGTACCGGTTCAAGAGCGGAAACCGGAACATGATGCTCCGCTTTGCCGCATGCTTCGGCATGTTCTCCATCATGCGGGACATGCACATCTCCCCCAACTCCCTCCCCATGAAGATGTATGAGCTCTCCACCTACTCGTTCCGCCACGAGCAGAAGGGCGAGGTGATCGGGTTGAAACGTCTCCGGGCCTTCACCATGCCGGATATGCACAGCCTCTGCACGGACATGCCCGAGGCACTCACCTGTTTTGAAGAGCAGCTGGCCATGGGATGGAAGACCGGGAAGGATTTCGGGACCGCTCTCGTCGGGGTCTTCCGGTGCACCCGGGATTTCTGGGACGAATACGCCGACTGGGTCAAGAAGATCGTGGCGGTATCGGGAGTTCCCCTGCTCATCGAGATCCTCTCTGACCGGGTCCACTACTGGGTGGCCAAGGTCGACCTGGCGGCTATCGACGGGCAGGGGCGCCCCATCGAGAACCCGACCGTCCAGATCGACGTCGAGTCATCAAAACGGTTCGACATCAAGTACTACCGTGACGGTGAAGAGGTCCACCCCCCCATCCTCCACTGTTCACCGACCGGCAGTGTCGAGCGGGTCATCTGTGCCATCCTCGAGAACACCGCAAACCAGGAGGTCGCCCGGCTCCCCACCTGGCTCTCCCCCGTCCAGGTCCGGGTCATCCCGGTTGCCGAACGTCACCTTCCCGCTGCCGAAGCAGTCGCAACCCGCCTCCGCGAAGCACAGGTCCGGGCTGACCTCGATGACCGTGATGAGAGTGTGGGGAAGAAGGTCCGCGACGCAGGCATGGAATGGGTGCC
>Ga0209254_10001729_pt1 | contig 19672 bp, 17 predicted proteins | sample FrelakmetDIP11DI_FD_187148 | JGI IMG/M metagenome (GOLD analysis project Ga0209254, IMG submission 187148) | Freshwater lake sediment microbial communities from the University of Notre Dame, USA, for methane emissions studies - DIP11 DI (SPAdes)... | ecosystem: Environmental > Aquatic >...
CATGGCTATAATTTGCGGTTTTCCGCTTCAGCAAGTGCGTCCCTCTTCGAGGCGTGGCTGCTGTCACAACCAGCGAGAGGTTTCCCCATGAAAGAAGGCATCCACCCGGGCTACCGCGACGTCTGTTTCGTCGATCAGTCAAACGGGTTCAAGTTCGTGACGCGCTCCTGCGCCCAGAGCAAGGAAACGATCAAGATGGACGACGGCCGTGAGCTGCCATTGTTCAAGGTCGAAACGACAAGCGAGTCGCATCCCTTCTATACCGGTACGCAAAAGAGCATCGACAACCTCGGTGGCCGCGTCGAAAAGTTCCGCAACAAGTTTGCCAATCTGACCGCCAAGAAGTGATCGTGCGCTTGGCAAGCACGACAAGGGCAGCCGCGGCTGCCCTTCTTTTTTGCCAAATTCCCCGGCCTCGCGGCATGATGGCTTGGTGAACCCGACGCCCTCCCCGGCTCTCGTCACCCAGCGCGCGGTGCAGCGCCTGCCGCGCCCCGCGCTGTTGCTGTTCTGCGCGGCCTACGTGCTGCCCGGCCTGTTCGGTCGCGACCCCTGGCGCAATGCCGATCAAGCGGCGTTCGGCTACATGCTGGCCATCGCCGAAGGCCGCACGGGCTGGTTGGCGCCGACCATCGGCGGTCTGCTACCGGAGAACGCCCTGCTACCCCATTGGCTGGGGGCCGCCAGCATCTGGTTGTTGTCGCCGTGGATTGACGCGCCGATGGCGGCACGCTTGCCTTTCGGTCTATTGTTGGCTGGCGTGCTGATGCTGACTTGGTACACCATGTTTCAGCTCGCGCGCACAGAGGCGGCGCAACCGGTGGCGTTTGCGTTTGGCGGCGAAGCCGAACCGGTTGACTATGCCCGCGCCATGGCTGACGGCGCGCTGCTGGCGCTCATCGCTTCACTCGGATTGCTCCAGCTCGGCCATGAAACGACGCCCGAATTGGCGCAGTTGTTTGCTGCGGCGCTAGCGCTGTGGGCTTGCGCGGCGGCGCCGTATCGCGGCTGGCGTGCACGCGTGGCCATGCTGGTGGCGCTGCCCTTGCTTGCGGCCAGCGGTGCGCCGACGATCGCAACCTTGTTCGGCATGGCGGCATGCGTGATCACAGCGCGCTCGATCTACGCCGCAGTGCGCCGCTTTGCACCATGGGCGGCGCTGGCCACCGTGCTGGCAGCATTGCTGGCATGGGCGTTGGGCACCTGGGCCTGGCGGGTCGGCATCGAAGCCAGCGCAGCGCAGGGACTGCAACTGGTGCGGCAGTGGCTCTGGTTCCTGTGGCCGGTGTGGCTGCTGGCCTTGTGGACGCTGTGGCGCTGGCGGCGACACCTGAACAAGCGCCATATCGCGCTACCCCTGGCATTGGCCACCGTGGCACTGCTGGCCAACATCGCCGGGGGGGGGTTCGATCGCGCTCTGATGCTTGGCCTGCCCGGCTTCGCGGTGCTGGCGGCCTTCGCGCTGCCGACCCTGCAGCGTGGCACCAGTGCCGCCGTGGATTGGTTCTCGGTGTTCTTCTTCAGCATCGCAGCGCTGGCCATCTGGGTCATTTACGCCGCAATGGTCACCGGCGCGCCGGCGCGCACGGCCGCCAACGTGGCCAAACTCGCGCCGGGATTTGCACTGCAGTTCTCATGGCTGCCCTTCGGGATCGCCGTGGCCGGTACGCTGGCCTGGCTGGTGCTCGTGCGCTGGCGCACCGGGCGCCACCAACATGCACTGTGGAAGAGCCTGGTACTGCCGGCTGGCGGCGTTGCGCTGGCCTGGCTGCTGCTGATGACGCTGTGGCTGCCACTGCTGGATTACGCCCGCAGCAATAGGCCCTGGGTCAGCCAACTGTCACCCCTGGTGCCGGCCGGTGCCTGCATCGCTGCGCCGGGCTATTCGCGCTCGGCCGTAGCGGCATTAGAGCAATACGGCCGCTGGCGCGTCGAAGCCGGAACCGGGGTAGTCTCGGCCTGCGCGCTGATGTTGCGCCAGGAGCGCCGTGGCCAACCGCCCACCGCGGTGCCGGCGGGGTGGGAGTTGGTCGCGCGCATCAAGCGGCCGACCGACCGCGACGAGACCACCCTGGTGCTGCGCCGCTCACGCTGAGGCGTCGGTCGCCACGGCTGCACCGGCAGCACGACCTGCATTGACACGCACACGCGCAGCCGGAAACACCAGCTTGAACGACGAGCCCTTGCCGGGCTCGCTCTGAATGTCGAGCTCACCACCGTGGCGCTGGGCCACATGCTTGACGATGGCCAGGCCGAGGCCGGTGCCACCTGTGTCGCGCGACCGGCTGCCGTCGACGCGGTAGAAGCGCTCGGTCAGTCGCGGCAGGTGTTCTCTGGCGATGCCGATGCCACTGTCGCGGACTTCGTATTCGGCGCAGCCGTCGCTGTCACGGATGCGCCAATGGATGTCGATCGTGCCGCCATCTGGCGTGTAGCGGACCGCATTGCTGACCAGGTTGGCCATTGCGCTGGACAACTCCGTCTCGACACCGGCCACTTGGCTGCCAGCCTGGGCCTCCAACGTGATGCGGTGACGCCCGCAGGACAGCGCTTGCGCGTCCACCAGCACCGACTGCAGCAGGGTGTCGACCGTCACCCAACGGTCGGCATCGGGCCGCGGGCTGCCTTCGAGCTGCGCCAGCGTCAGCAGATCGCTGACCAGTGACTGGATCCGATCGGTCTGCTGGCGCATCAGCGTGAGCACGCGCGGATGTTCGATGGCTGTCAGCGGCACGGTGGCCAGCGTTTCCACGAAACCGGCCAGGACGGTCAGGGGTGTGCGGATTTCGTGCGACACGTTGGCGACAAAGTCGCGCCTCATCGCGTCGGTGCGCTCGCGTTCCGTGATGTCCTGCGACAGCACCAGCTTCATGCCTTCACCGTACGGTCGCACCAACACCGACAACGTGGCACGGCCCTTCGGGCTGGCGAACACGACGGGTTCATCCAGCTTGCCGAGCTGCAGATGGGCCACAAAGGCCGGCGCCCGCACCAGGTTGGTCACGCGTTGCAGACGGTCGCGCTCAGGGTCGATACCGAAGTCATCGGCGGCGCGCGAGTTGCACCAGGTGATCTGGTCGTTGGCGTCGAGCATCATCACGCCGTTGGGCGACGCCTCGATGGCCGACAGGAACTGCTGAAGACGCGTTTGCTCTTGCGCCGTCTCGCGCTCGCGCAGGCGCAGCGAGCGTTCGACACGGTAGCCGAGTTCTCCCCACAAGCCGGTGCCGCGCGGCGCCGGTTGGTCCTGCCCACCGCGCAGCCAGGCCCGCAATTGCCGGCCCTTCCCGGCATCGCGCAAGGCCACCAGGCCGACACTCAGCGCGGCTCCGACCACCACGCCGAGGTGCGGCCAATGCACCAGGCTGCCAACGATCCACCCAAGAGCAGCACCGATCGCCATCGCCATCAGCGCGCTGGCCACCCGGAGCAGGATCAGGTTCATGCGGGCAATGTGCTGGCCTGCGTCATCCGGTATCCAGCGCCACGGACGGTCTCGACCAACTGGGCGCCATTGACGGGCGTCAAGGCTTCGCGCAAGCGTTTGACGTGGACATCGACCGTGCGCTCTTCGATGAAGACATGGTCGCCCCAGACACGGTCGAGCAACTGGGCGCGGCTGTGTACGCGCTCGGGATGCGTCATCAAGAAGTGCAGCAGGCGAAACTCGGTCGGCCCGACCTTGACCTCGCGCATCGCGCCTTCAATGACACGGTTCACACGCCGCGTTGCCGGATCGAGCCTGAGCCCCGCCACCTCGACCGCTTCGTCGAGCGCCTGCGGCGCCTTGCGTCGCAACACGGCACGAATGCGCGCCAGCAACTCCTTCGGTGAAAACGGCTTGGTCAGGTAGTCGTCGGCACCGCCATCGAGACCGGCCAACTTGTCGCCTTCTTCGGCGCGTGCCGTCAACATGATGATCGGCAATGGCTTGGTGCGCGCCGCTGCACGCCAGGCCTTGGCCAAGGCCAGGCCGGATTGCCCTGGCAGCATCCAGTCGAGCAGCACCAGGTCCGGCAACATGCGGTCGACACTCTGAATTGCACTGTCCGCGTCACCGACCACCGTGACTTCATAGCCGGCATGGCGCAGATTGATCGCCACCAGTTCGGCGATCGCGGCTTCGTCTTCGACGACCAGAATGCGGCTCATAGGACAGTGTCGGCAACCGCCTCGGCAACCGCCTCGACCGAGGTATGCCGCACGTCGGTACCCTTGACGACATAAATGATCGCCTCGGCCAGATTCTTGGCATGGTCACCGACGCGTTCGATGGCCTTGGCCACGAAGATCAAATCGATGCTGGCCGATATCGTGCGCGGATCTTCCATCATGTACGTGATGAGCTTTCGCATCAAACCGTCGAACTCCCGGTCGATCTGGTCGTCGGCACGCAAGACTTCAAGCGCATGGGCCGTGTCGAGTCGCGCAAAGGCATCGAGCGCCTTGCGCAATTGCGCGATCGCGAGGTCAGCCTCGAATGACAGGTCGGCCACCGGCAGGCGCATCCTGCTCGAGACCCCCGTGTTGATCAAGCGTTGCACCGTGCGGGCAATCCGCGCCGCCTCGTCGCCGACGCGCTCGAGATTGGCGATCGTCTTGCTGATCGCGATCAACAGGCGCAAGTCGCGTGCGGTCGGCTGGCGCCGCGCGATGATGGCCGACAGGTCGCGGTCGATCTCCACCTCCATCGCGTTAACACGCTCCTCGGCGCGCAGGACCTGGGTCGCGGTTTCGCCGGAGAATTGCGTCAGTGCATAGACTGACTGCGCGACCTGGGATTCCACCAGCCCGCCCATCTCGAGCACACGGTTGGAAATGCCCGAGAGCTCGGCGTCGAACTGGGTCGAGAGATGCTTGTCGTTCATCGTGTTCTCCTCGTCAGCCGAAGCGGCCAGTGATGTAGTCCTCGGTATCGCGCTTCTTCGGCTTCATGAAGAGCTCGGCAGTCGGGCCAAATTCCACCAGATCACCCAAGTACATGTAGGCCGTGTAGTCGGAGCAGCGTGCCGCCTGCTGCATGTTGTGCGTGACGATGACCACGGTGTAGTCGCTCTTCAACTCGTGGATCAACTCCTCGATCTTGCCGGTGGAGATCGGGTCCAGCGCCGAACACGGTTCGTCGAGCAGCAGCACCTCGGGCTTGATGGCGATGCCGCGCGCGATGCACAGGCGTTGTTGCTGGCCGCCGGACAGGCTCGAACCACTCTGGCTGAGCTTGTCCCTCGCTTCGTTCCACAGCGCGGCCTTCTTCAAGGCCCACTCGACACGCTCGTCCATCTCGGCCCGCGGCAGCGCCTCGAACAGGCGCACGCCGAAGGCGATGTTCTCGTAGATCGACATCGGAAACGGCGTCGGCTTCTGGAACACCATGCCGATCTTGGCGCGGATCAGCGAGATGTCGAGCTTGGAGGTCAGGATGTCCTCGCCGTCGAGCAGCACGGCGCCTTCGGCACGCTGTTCGGGGTAGAGCTCGAACATGCGGTTGAAGACACGCAGCAAGGTGCTCTTGCCGCAGCCCGAGGGCCCGATGAAGGCGGTGACCTTGCGCTCCGGGATCTCGAGGTTGATCTTCTTCAGCGCGTGGAAGCCGCCGTAGTAGAAGTTGAGGTCGCGCACCGAAAGTTTGGGGCTTTCGCCGGCCGCGACTTGCACACGTGTGTCCATGATCGGCTTGTCCTCAGTGTTTGTTGCGGAAGAGCACGCGCGCCAGGATGTTAAGCGCCAGCACCCCCATCGTGATCAGGAACACGCCCGCCCAGGCCAGCTTCTGCCAGTTCTCGTAAGGGCTCATCGCGAACTTGAAGATGGTGACCGGCAGGCTGGCCATCGGCTCGCGCAGGTCGGAAGTCCAGAACTGGTTCGACAGTGCCGTGAACAACAAGGGTGCTGTTTCGCCGGCGATGCGCGCCAGCGCCAGCAGCACGCCCGTGATGACCCCGGCACGCGCAGCCTTCAGCGTGATCGACCAGATCACCTTCCACTTCGGCGTGCCCAGCGCGTAGGCCGCCTCACGCAGCGCATTCGGGATCAGGCTGAGCATGTTCTCGGTCGTTCGGATCACCACCGGAATCACGATCAGCGCCAGTGCCAGCACGCCGGCCCAGCCCGAATAGCTCTTGAAACGCGCCACGATCACGGTGTAGATGAACAGGCCGATCACGATGGAGGGCGCCGACAGCAGGATGTCGTTGATGAACTGCGTGATCCGGCCGAGCCAGGTCTTCTGACCGTACTCCGCGAGGTAGATGCCGGCCATGATGCCGATGGGCGTGCCGACCAGGGTTGCGAGCGTCACCATCACCGCGGAGCCGAAGATCGCATTCGCGAGACCGCCGACTTCGGCCTGAGGCGGGGGCGTCATCTCGGTGAACACCGACAGCGCCAGGCCGCCGACGCCGAGGTACACCGTCTCGAACAGGATCCAGATGAGCCAGAAGACACCAAACACCATCGCGCCGAGCGACAGCACCAGCGCGACCGCATTGACCGCCTTGCGTTTGCGGTGCAGGGCAAGGCGCGCCCCGTCAATGGAAATACTGCTCATGTCCGGCTCCCTTCGCCCTTCTTCAGTTGCATCAGCAACAGCTTTGACAGCGAGAGAACGACGAAGGTGATGAAGAACAGCACGAGGCCGAGATAGATCAGCGACGCCGAGTGCAGGCCCTCGCCGGCCTCGGCGAACTCGTTCGCGAGCGCTGACGTGATGCTGTTCGCCGCCTCGAACAAGGAAAGCGAATTCAGCTGGTTGAAGTTGCCGATGACGAACGTCACCGCCATTGTTTCGCCGAGCGCACGGCCGAGGCCGAGCATGATGCCGCCGACGACACCGGACTTGGTGTACGGCAGCACGATCTTGGACACGACCTCCCAGGTCGTCGAGCCGAGCGCGTAGGCCGATTCCTTCAACATCGGCGGCGTGACCTCGAACACGTCGCGCATCACCGACGCGATGAACGGGATCACCATGATGGCGAGGATGATGCCGGCCGACAGCAGGCCGATGCCGACCGGCGGTCCGGATACCAGGGACCCGAGCAAGGGCACGCCGGCAAACACGCTTTGCAGCGGCTGCTGGACATAGGTCGACAGGATGGGGCTGAAGACGAGCAGGCCCCACATGCCGTAGACGATGGACGGCACCGCGGCAAGCAGTTCGATCGCGATGCCGAGCGGGCGCTTGAGCCAGCCCGGCGACAGTTCCGTCAGGAACAGCGCGATGCCGAAACTCACGGGCACGGCAATCAGCAGCGCAATGAACGACGTCATCAGCGTGCCGTAGATCATGACGAGACCGCCGTACTCGTCGTTGACCGGGTCCCACTCACTGCGCCAGAGGAAGCTCAGGCCGTACTTCTCGATCGCGGGAAACGCACCGATGACGAGCGAGACGATGATGCCAGCCAGCAATGCCAACGTAAGCCATGCAGCGCCATGGGCGAGCACGGAAAAGAGCCCGTCAGCCCAGGGCGTGCGTTGCGCCATCGGCGGAGGGCCGCCGTGGGGCGCCGATTCCTTGCTCATCCGTTGCGTCCCAAGCGGCGTAACAGGAAGTGTAGCGGCCATCGCGCGCCCCCCCTTTCAGGTCTTGAATTACTTGAACGCGATCGGTTTGCCGGCACCGTCCTTCAGGTTATCGGCCCACTGCTTGCGGATCAGGTCCTTCAACGATGCGGGCAGCGCCACGTAGTCCAGGTCGTCGGCCATCTTGTCGCCGTTAGCGAAGGCCCAGTCGAAGAACTTCAGCGAGTTCGTCGCGCTGGAGGGCTTGTCCTGCGCCTTGTGCATCAGGATGAAGGTGGCCCCGGTAATCGGCCAGCTGTCCTTGCCCGGTTGGTCGGTCAAGACTTGGTAAAACGTCTTCGACCACTCGGCGCCGGCCGCGGCCGCCTTGAACGCGGAGTCGTCCGGGGCGACGTAGACGCCGTCCTTGTTGCGCATCAGCACATGCGACATCTTGTTCTGCTTGGCATAGGAGTACTCGACGTAGCCGATCGAGTTGGGCAGGCGGCCGACGAAGGCCGAAACGCCTTCGTTGCCCTTGCCGCCCGCGCCAGTGGGCCAGTTGACGGCCGTGCCTTCGCCCACCTTCGCCTTCCAGTCGGCATTGACTTTCGACAGGTAGTTGGTGAAGAGGAAACTCGTACCCGAGCCGTCAGCGCGGCGAACCACCGCGATCGTGGCGTCCGGCAGTGGCACGCCGGGATTCAACGCCGTCAACGCAGCGTCGTTCCACTTGGTGATCTTGCCGAGGTAGATGTCCCCGAGCACCTGACCGTTCATGCGGATCTGCCCCGGGGTGATGCCCTTGATGTTGACAACAGGCACGACGCCGCCGATGACGGTCGGGAACTGGATCATCCCGTCCTTTGTCAATTCGGCGTCGGTCAGCGGCGCGTCGGACGCGCCGAAGTCGACCGTCTTGCCGCGGATCTGGCGGATGCCGGCGCCTGAGCCGACCGACTGGTAGTTGATCCGTGCGCCGGTCGCCTTGTTGTACGCATCGGCCCACTTGCTGTAGACCGGTGCCGGGAACGAGGCGCCAGCCCCCGTCACGTCTTGCGCGATCGCGGCGCCCGCCCAGATCAGCACCGCACCCAGTGCCAGCTTGCCAAATATTGAAGACTTCATGAGTCACCTTCCTGCGAGATTGGGAAAGAGGATTGCCTCTGGAGAAGAGCACTGTAGGCAGGCTGTGTGACACGAACATGACATTCCGGCGCAGATAGCTGGCGTCACGCTCCCGTCACGTTGCTGACACATGACAAGGCTAGCCTGTGAGGATGGTCTGCGGAAGTCGCGGACATGACCTATAGGAGAACGCATGATGAAGAGCGCTTACAGGCGTGCTGCCAGCACCGCCATCACGACCTTGTTGGCCCTGACCGTCCTGGGCTGTGCCACCACGCCGGCGCCGACCACGATCGCTGAAACGGCTGCCCGTACGCCGCAGTTGTCCACCTTGAGCCGACTGATCGGCCAGGCCGGCCTCACCGACACACTGAGCAGTCCGGGGCCATTCACCGTGTTTGCGCCCAGTGATGAAGCCTTCAAGGCTGTTCCGGCCAAGACCCTGTCCGAACTTGGCAACGACAAGGAATTGCTGAAGTCCGTACTGACCTATCACGTCGTGCCTGGCAAGGTGCTTGCAGCCGATGTGAAGAACGCCAACACCAAGACCGTCAACGGCGCCAACCTCGCACTGGCAAGGGCCGGCACGATGGTGACCGTGGAAGACGCCGTGGTGCTGCAGGCCGACGTGGTCGCCAGCAACGGCGTGGTGCATGTGATCGACCGCGTGCTCCTGCCACCCAAGAAGTGACAGGCCGATCGGCGGTTCGGCTGCGCGGCTGATCAGCTTTGGGCCGCCAGCACCAGGCGCTCGGCGCAAGCCCTGGCCTGCGCAGCATCCCGCGCCTCGACCATCACACGCAACAACGGCTCGGTGCCCGAGGCGCGGATCAACACCCGGCCGGCATCGGCGAGTTCGGACTCGACACCCGCCTTCGCCTCGATCAGGCGTGCATTGCTGCGGTGGTCACTGCCGGCGGGAACGCGCACGTTGATCAGCACCTGCGGGAACAGCGTCACAGGCGCCAGCATCTGCGCCAACGTGCGGCCCGCCGATGCGCGCACCGCCTGCAAGACCTGCAAGGCGCTGACAATGCCGTCGCCGGTGGTGTGCTTGTCGAGGGCGAGCAGATGACCTGAGCCTTCGCCGCCAAGCAACCAGCCGCGAGCCGACAACTCCTCGAGAACGTAGCGATCGCCGACCTTGGCCCGCACCAGCTCGACACCCAGCCCGCGCAGAGCGACCTCGACCGCCATATTGGTCATCTGCGTCCCCACCACGCCGGTCACCGCTTCGCCACGGGCCAGGCGGTCGACCACCATCACGTAGAGCAATTCGTCGCCGTTGAACAGGCGGCCGGTGGCATCGACCAGTTGCAGCCGATCGGCGTCGCCGTCGAGCGCGATGCCGTAATCGGCGCGGTGTTCCGCCACGGCCGCGACAAGCGCTGCCGGCGATGTGGCGCCGAAGCCTGCGTTGATGTTGATCCCGTCCGGTGAACAGCCGATCTTCACGACATCGGCACCCAGCTCGTGGAACACATCGGGTGCAACGTGGTACGCAGCACCATGCGCGGCGTCGACGACGAGCTTCATGCCCTTCAAGGTCAGGTCGCTGCCGACCGTGCTCTTGCAGAACTCGACATAGCGGCCGCCGGCGTCGTCGATCCGCCGTGCCTTGCCCAGACCGGCCGAGTCGGCCCATTGCGGCGCCTCGAGCAGCGCAGCTTCGACCGCTTGCTCCCAGGCGTCGGGCAGCTTCTGGCCGCTGGCAGAGAAGAACTTGATGCCGTTGTCGGCGTAGGCGTTGTGCGAGGCGCTGATCACCACGCCCAGATCGAGCCGCAGCGCGCGCGTCAGGTAGGCCACGCCGGGTGTGGGCAGTGGGCCCGACAGCAGCGTATCAACGCCGGCAGACGCGAAGCCGGCCTCGAGTGCCGACTCGATCATGTAGCCCGAGATGCGTGTGTCCTTGCCGATCACCACCGTCGGCCTGGCGCTGCTGCGCTTGAGCACGCGACCGACCGCATGGCCCAGGCGAAGCATGAAGTCTGGCGTGATCGGCTCCTGGCCGACTGTGCCTCGGATCCCGTCCGTTCCAAAATAGCGTCTGCTCATTGTTGTTCGGTCCCGCGGTTATTTTCAATCGCCTGCCACAGTGCCAACGCGTCGACGGTAGCGGCGACATCGTGCACCCGCACGATCCGCGCCCCGCGCTGCACCGCCAACATCGCTGCCGCGATGCTGGCCGCCTGGCGCTCGTGCACTCCTCGGCCCGTGACGGCACCCAGTGTCGCCTTTCGCGACCAACCCACCAACAGCGGCGCACCGATGTCGAGCAACTCATGCTGGCGGCGCAACAAGCTCAGATTGTCATCGACAGTCTTGCCGAATCCGATGCCGGGGTCCAGGACGATGCGATTTGCGGCGATGCCGCGTGCGAGCACGGCGGCCAGTCGAGCAGCGAGAAATCCGCGCACCTCGGCCAGCACATCGACGTAGTGCGGCGCGGACTGCATCGTTCCCGGCTCGCCTTGCATGTGCATCAGGCACACACCGGCACTGCTGTGGGCAGCCATCACCTCGAGCGCACCTTCGCGTTGCAGAGCCCGCACGTCGTTGACGATGTCGACACCCAGGTCGAGGGCGGCGCGCATCACCTGGGGTCGGCTCGTATCCACCGACACCGGCACACCCAAGGTCACGGCGTGCCGCAGCACGGGCAACACCCGCTGCAACTCCTCGTCGACGCTGGGCGCGCGCGCGCCCGGCCGGGTCGATTCACCGCCAATGTCGAGAATGTGGGCCCCGCCGCGAAGCAGCGCGTCGCAGTGCGCCATCGCGCTGGCCGCACTGGCATGCTGGCCGCCGTCGGAAAACGAGTCGGGCGTGACATTGACGATGCCCATCACCCGTGGCCGGGCCAGGTCGATCGCGAAGCGGGTGGTCTGCCAGACGCTCATGGGGATGAAAAACGGGGCCGAAGCCCCGTTGCCTTGATCTGCACCAACTGACTCAGGCCGTCGCAGCAGCCTCGCCGCCGACCGTCGGCGGCGTGCCGCCGCTCTTGGGCGGGCTCGACGTCGGCCAATCCTTGGGAGCCCGCGGCGGTTTGCCGGCCATGATGTCGTCGATCTGCTCGGCGTCGATCGTCTCCCACTCGAGCAAGGCCTTGGCCAACGCGTGCATCTTGTCCTGGTTGTCTTCGATCAACTTGCGCGCGATGGCGTACTGCTCGTCGATGATGCGGCGGATCACCAGATCGACCTTGCGCATCGTCTCTTCCGACATCGTCGTCGTCTTGGTGATCGAGCGACCGAGAAAGACCTCGCCTTCATTCTCGGCATAGACCATCGGGCCCAGCTCGTCGGTCATGCCGTAGCGAGTGACCATGTCGCGGGCGATTGCCGTGGCGCGCTCGAAGTCGTTGCTGGCTCCCGTTGTCATCTGATTCATGAACACTTCTTCGGCAATGCGCCCACCGAACAGGACGCTGATGGTGCTCAGCATGCGCTCCTTGTCCAGGCTGTAACGGTCGCCTTCCGGCAGCTGCATCGTCACGCCCAGCGCGCGGCCGCGCGGGATCACGGTGACCTTGTGCACCGGGTCGGTCTTGGGCATCAGCTTGGCCACCAGCGCATGACCGGACTCGTGGTAGGCGGTGTTCTTGCGCTCTTCTTCGGGCATGACCATGCTCTTGCGCTCGGGGCCCATCATGATCTTGTCTTTGGCCTTCTCGAAGTCGACCATCTCGACCACGCGACCGTTGCGGCGCGCGGCGAACAGGGCCGCTTCGTTGACCAGGTTGGCCAGATCGGCGCCGCTGAACCCGGGAGTTCCGCGGGCCAGCAGGTCGGCGCGGATGTCCTGACCAACGGGCACCTTGCGCATGTGCACGTTGAGGATCGCTTCGCGGCCACGAACGTCGGGCAACGACACGTAGACCTGGCGGTCGAAGCGGCCCGGGCGCAAGAGCGCCGGGTCGAGGATGTCGGGCCGGTTGGTCGCCGCCATCACGATCACGCCGAGGTTGGTTTCGAAGCCGTCCATCTCGACCAGCATCTGGTTGAGGGTCTGCTCGCGCTCGTCATTGCCGCCGCCCAGGCCGGCACCACGGTGGCGACCGACGGCGTCGATCTCGTCAACGAAGATGATGCAGGGCGCACTCTTCTTGGCCTGCTCGAACATGTCGCGCACGCGCGCGGCGCCGACGCCGACGAACATCTCGACGAAGTCGGAGCCGCTGATGCTGAAGAAAGGCACCTTGGCCTCGCCGGCGATGGCCTTGGCCAGCAGCGTCTTGCCAGTGCCAGGGGGGCCGACCAGCAGCACGCCGCGCGGGATTCGCCCACCCAGCTTCTGGAAGCGCTGCGGATCCTTCAGGAAGTCGACCAGTTCCTTGACTTCTTCCTTGGCCTCTTCGCAGCCGGCAACGTCGGCGAAGGTCGTGGTGTTGTTGGCCTCGTCGAGCATGCGCGCCTTGCTCTTGCCGAAGCTGAAGGCGCCGCCCTTGCCGCCGCCCTGCATCTGACGCATGAAATAGACCCAGACGCCGATCAAGAGCAGGAATGGACCCCAGCTGATGAGGATGGTCATCAGCAGCGATGGTTCTTCGCGGGGCTTGACGTCGAACTTGACGCCGTTGTTGATCAGGTCACCGACCAGGCCACGGTCAAGGTAAGTTGCGGTACTGCGGATGCGCTTGTCGTCATTGGTGGTGGCAATGATCTCGGTGCCGCCCGCAGCGCCCTCTTGCAGCGTGACCGACTTGACGCGCTTGCTGCGCACCTCCTCGAGGAAGTCGGAATAGCCGATCTGACCGCCGGCCACCGCGCCACGATCAAACTGCCGGAAGACCGTGAACAGCACCAGTGCAATCACCAGCCAGACCGCGATCTTGGAAAACCATTGATTGTTCAATGCGGCTCCTTGTGCCGTTGTCCTGCGCAGCGCCAAAACGGACGCAGCCATGCAGATGAGGCCGATTTTAGTCTCGTCAAGGTGGCCTGTGCCGCGAACCAATCGACACCGCCCCCGGTGGAATCAGGCCTTTTTCAGACCGATCCCGACCAGAAAGGTTTCCGATGAGCGGTCGCGCGAGGCTTTTGGCTTGACCGGCCGGACCGTTCGGAACGTTCTCTTGAACAGTTCGACGAGCTGGCTGTACCCACTCCCGTGGAACAGCTTGACCACGAGTGCGCCTTCCGGGCGCAGGTGGGTGAGCGAGAAGTCCAGCGCCAATTCGACCAAATGGGCCACGCGCGCGGCATCCGAGCTGGCGATGCCCGAAAGGTTGGGCGCCATGTCCGACAGGACCAGGTCCACCGGCCGGCCCGCCAAGGCGCCCTCCAATTCGGCCAACACCGCGGCTTCATTGAAGTCGCCTTGGATGAACAGCACGCCCTCGATCGGGGCCACGTCGATCAAGTCGAGCGCGATGATGCAGCCGTTCAACTGTCCGACGGCCGCGCCGCCGATACCGGCCTCTTTGGGCGCGAAGCGGCGCCGCAGGTACTGGCTCCAGGCACCCGGTGCGGCGCCGAGATCGACGACGACTTGGCCGGGTTTGATCAGTCCCAGCGTTTCGTCGATCTCTTTCAGCTTGTAAGCCGCGCGGGCCCGGTAGCCCTCGCGCTGGGCCATTTTGACGTAGGGGTCATTGATGTGGTCGGCCAACCAAGCCTTGTTGACCTTCTTGCTTTTGGTCTTGATCTTCATTGGGCACCGATAATAGACACATGCCCGCGATTCAACTCACTCCCGCACAGCGCAAGGAGCACCGCGCTGCGGCGCACCATCTCGACCCCGTCGTCGCCATCGGCAACGATGGACTCACGGCTGCCGTGCGCAAGGAAGCGGATGCTGCACTGAGGGCCCACGGCCTGATCAAGGTGCGCGTGTTCAGCGACGACCGCGAGGCCCGCGAGGCCGTCTTTCGAGACCTCGCTGACAGCCTCAACGCCGCCCCGATCCAGCATATCGGCAAGCTGTTCGTGCTGTGGCGACCGCTGCCGCCGAAGGACAAGACCGACCGCGAGGACCACGCCGGCGGCTCGCGGGTGGTCAAGATCCTCAAGTTCAGCAAGAGCGGCAACCACAGGCCGCAGGTGAAGAAGCTCACCGTGCACGGCAATCAGCGCGTCACGGCAGGCGGCATGATCAAGCGCGCCAAGAAGCGCATCACCAGTGTCAAGAAGAGCGCATCTCAAACGTAGCGCACGTCCATGATCTCGTAGCTCTTGATGCCGCCAGGCGCCTGAACATCGGCGACGTCGCCGAGTTCCTTGCCGATCAAGGCCCGCGCAATGGGCGAGCTGATCGAGATCAGTCCCAGCTTCAAGTCAGCCTCATCGTCACCGACGATTTGGTAAGTGACTCTCGCGCCGCTCTCTTCTTCGAGGTCGACCGTGGTGCCAAAGACCACGCGGCCACCGGCGTCGAGCGTGGTCGGGTCGATCACCTGCGCCGCCGCCAGCTTGCCCTCCAACTCGAGAATTCTGCCCTCGATGAAGCCTTGCTTGTCCTTGGCCGCCTCGTATTCGGCATTCTCCGACAGGTCGCCTTGCGCCCGCGCTTCAGAGATCGCCTGGATCACTGCATGGCGCTCAATGCCTTTCAACTGCTGCAACTCAGCTCTGAGTTTTTGCAGGCCGCGGACCGTGAGTGGAACAGTAGCCATGGTCGATATCGGGGTGCAGTGAGCGCATCTGAAACGAAGCCGCCGCCTGGGCCCAGTGCGGACGCCCGGCGGCGGAAGACTGACAGGATTCTAGTGCAACGCTACACCAGTCGTGCGTGCAGCTCTTGCAGTGACATCACATCGAAATCATGCTGGTGTTTGAGCGCTTCCGTCGCAGCCTCGCAGCCGGCCATGGTGGTGTAGTAGGTCACGCGGTTGGCCAGCGCAGCGATGCGGATGTAGCGCGAATCAGCGATCGCCGTGCGTGTCTCATCGACCGTCGTGAACACCAACTGGACTTCGCCGGCCTTGATCAGGTCGGCGATGTGCGGGCGGCCGTCCTTGACCTTGTTGACGGTTCTCACCGGCACGCCGAATTCGGCGATGGCGGCCGCCGTGCCCTTGGTGGCGACGACGGAGAAGCCGAGGTCATGCAACGCGGAGGCCACTTTCGCGGCGCGATCCTTGTCGCCATTCTTGACCGTGATGACGACGGTCCCCTTGCCGGGCAGGCGTGAGCCAGCACCGAGCTGGCTCTTCAACATGGCCTCGCCAAACGTCGAACCGATGCCCATGACCTCTCCGGTCGAGCGCATCTCGGGGCCGAGGATCGGGTCGACACCGGGGAACTTGTTGAACGGGAAGACCGCCTCCTTGATGCTGAAGTATGGCGGGATCACTTCGTGCGGGACACGCCCGTTGGGCCCCCGCTGATCCTTCAGCTTCTGACCAGCCATGCAACGCGCGGCAATCTTGGCCAAAGGCTGTCCGGTGGCCTTGCTGACGAAGGGCACGGTGCGCGACGCGCGCGGGTTCACTTCGAGCACGAAGACCAGTGCCTCGTCACCCTCGCCTTGAATGGCGAACTGCACGTTCATCAGACCGATGACCTTCAGCGCCTTGGCCATCAGTGTCGTTTGGCGGCGCAACTCGTCCTGCAACGCAGGCGGCAGGGAGTACGGTGGCAACGAGCACGCCGAGTCGCCGGAGTGCACACCAGCTTGCTCGATGTGCTCCATGATGGCGCCGATCATCACGTCGGTGCCGTCGCTGATGCAGTCGACGTCGACCTCGATCGCGTCGTCGAGAAAGCGGTCGAGCAGCACCGGCGACTTCTCGCTCACGCGAACGGCCTCGCGCATGTAGCGCTCGAGGTCCTTGTCGCCATGCACGATTTCCATGGCCCGGCCACCGAGCACGTAGCTGGGGCGCACGACCAGCGGATAGCCGATCTCCTGGGCCAGCGCCAAGGCCGCTTCCTCGGTGCGCGCGGTTCGGTTGGGCGGCTGGCGCAGACCGAGTTGATGCAAGAGCTTCTGGAAACGCTCGCGGTCCTCAGCGATGTCGATCGAGTCGGGGCTGGTGCCAATGATCGGCACGCCGGCTCGCTCGAGGTCAAGTGCCAGCTTCAGCGGCGTCTGGCCACCGTACTGCACGATCACGCCGGTGGGTCGCTCCTTGTCAACGATCTCGAGAACGTCTTCCAGGGTCACCGGCTCGAAGTACAGCCGGTCACTGGTGTCGTAGTCGGTCGACACGGTCTCCGGGTTGCAGTTGACCATGATGGTCTCGTAACCGTCTTCGCGCATCGCCAGCGCCGCATGTACGCAGCAGTAGTCGAATTCGATACCCTGGCCGATGCGGTTCGGGCCACCGCCGAGGACCATGATCTTCTTCCGGGTCGTCGGCTCGGCCTCGCACTCTTCGTCGTAGGTGGAATACAGGTAGGCGGTCTCGGTTGCGAACTCCGCCGCGCAGGTATCGACGCGCTTGTAGACCGGGCGCACGCCGAGGGCATGGCGCTTGGCGCGCACTTCGTGCTGGTTCGTCGCCAACAGCTTGGCGATGCGCCGATCGGCGAAGCCCTTTCGCTTGAGATAGCGCAGTTCGTCGGCACTCAGTGACGCCAGCGTGCGCCCGGCAAGCGCCTGCTCGGTCTGCACCAACTGCTCGATCTGCGCCAGGAACCAAGGGTCGATCGCGGTTTCCTCGAAGACCTCGGCCAGCGTCATGCCGATGCGAAACGCGTCGGCAACATAGAGGATGCGCTCGGGCCCGGCTTCGCCGATCTCTTGCACGATCTCGTCGCGGTCGATGCTGCGCTCGCTGAGCCCATCGATGCCGGTCTCGAGCCCACGCAAGGCCTTCTGGAAGCTCTCCTGGAAGGTACGGCCGATGGCCATGACCTCGCCGACGGACTTCATCTGCGTCGTCAGCCGCGCATCGGCCGCCGGGAACTTCTCAAACGCAAAGCGCGGGATCTTGGTGACCACGTAATCGATGCTCGGCTCGAAGCTCGCTGGCGTCGCACCGCCGGTGATTTCGTTGCGCAGTTCATCCAGCGTGTAGCCGACCGCCAGCTTCGCCGCGACCTTGGCAATCGGAAAACCGGTTGCCTTCGATGCCAGTGCCGACGAGCGCGACACGCGCGGGTTCATCTCGATCACGACCATGCGCCCGTCTTTCGGGTTGATCGCGAACTGCACATTGGAGCCGCCGGTATCGACGCCGATCTCGCGCAAGATCGCGATCGACGCGTTGCGCAGCAGTTGGTACTCCTTGTCGGTCAGCGTCTGCGCGGGAGCCACCGTGATCGAGTCTCCGGTGTGGATTCCCATCGGGTCGAGGTTCTCGATCGCACAGACGATGATGCAGTTGTCCGCCTTGTCTCGAACCACCTCCATCTCGAACTCTTTCCAACCGATCAGCGACTCTTCGATCAGCAGCTCCTTCGTCGGCGACAAGTCCAGGCCGCGCTTGCAGATCTCTTCGAACTCCTCGGGGTGGTAGGCAATGCCGCCGCCGGTTCCACCGAGCGTGAAGCTGGGGCGAATGACCATCGGGAATCCGGTGCCACCAATCTCGAGCGCGATGCGCTTCTGCACTGCCAGCGCCTCATCCATCGAGTGGGCAATGCCGCTGCGGGCTGAAGCCAGGCCGATGTCGGTCATGGCGTCCTTGAACTTCAGCCGGTCTTCGGCCTTTTCGATGGCCTGCTCATTGGCACCGATCATCTCGACGGCGTACTTGGCCAAGACGCCATGCTTGTGAAGGTCCAAAGCGCAGTTCAGCGCCGTCTGGCCGCCCATCGTCGGCAGCACCGCATCGGGACGCTCCTTGGCGATGATCTTCTCGACCACCTGCCAGGTGATCGGCTCGATGTACGTCGCATCGGCCATGCCCGGGTCGGTCATGATCGTCGCCGGATTGCTGTTGACCAGGATGACACGGTAGCCCTCCTCGCGCAGCGCCTTGCAGGCCTGGGCGCCGGAGTAGTCGAACTCACAAGCTTGGCCGATCACGATCGGCCCGGCACCGATGATCAGGATACTTTTCAGGTCGGTGCGCTTAGGCATGTTGCTTCTCCGCCATCAGCGCAGTGAATCGATCGAACAGGTAGGCAATGTCGTGCGGCCCAGGCGACGCCTCCGGGTGACCCTGGAAGCTGAACGCCGGGCGGTCGGTGCGCGCCAAGCCTTGCAGGGTGCCATCGAACAGGCTCACATGCGTCGGACGCAGGTTGGCCGGCAAGCTCGCCTCCTCGACCGCAAAACCGTGGTTCTGGCTGGTGATGCTGACGCGGCCGCTGTCGAGGTCCTTGACCGGGTGGTTGGCACCATGGTGGCCGAACTTCATCTTGAAGGTCTTGGCACCTGAGGCCAGCGCCAGGATCTGATGGCCCAGGCAGATGCCGAAGGTCGGGATGCCGCTCTCGATCAGGGAGCGCGTCGCGCTGATGGCGTAATCGCAGGGCTCCGGGTCGCCAGGGCCATTGCTGAGGAAGACACCATCCGGCGCGAGTGTCAGCACCTCGGCAGCGGGCGTCTGTGCCGGTACCACGCTGATACGGCAGCCGCGGCTGGCCAGCATGCGCAAGATGTTGCGTTTGACGCCGAAGTCGTAGGCAACGACGTGAAAGCGCGGTGCTGCCTGCACGCCGTAGCCTGAACCGAGCCTCCACTCGCTCTCGGTCCAGGCATACGGCTCATGCGCCGAAACGACCTTGGCCAAGTCGAGCCCAGCCATGCTGGGCGCAGCACGGGCGATTGTCAGTGCGTCGTCGATGTGCGCTGGGCCAACCTGCGTGCCCGCCGCAAAGGACACGATGCAACCGCTTTGCGCGCCATTCGCCCGCAGATGGCGCGTCAGCCTGCGGGTGTCGACGTCGGCGATGGCCACCGTGCCTTCGCGAACAAGGTACTCGGCCAGCGACATGGTGCTGCGAAAGCTGGACGCAAGCAAGGGCAGGTCCCTGATCACCAGCCCCGCGGCGAACACCTTTGCGGCCTCGACATCCTCGTCGTTGACACCGTAGTTGCCGATGTGCGGGTAGGTCAGCGTGACGATCTGTCGGCAGTAGCTCGGGTCCGTCAGGATCTCCTGGTAGCCGCTGAGTGCCGTATTGAAGACGACTTCGCCGAC
>Ga0209254_10001730_pt1 | contig 19658 bp, 14 predicted proteins | sample FrelakmetDIP11DI_FD_187148 | JGI IMG/M metagenome (GOLD analysis project Ga0209254, IMG submission 187148) | Freshwater lake sediment microbial communities from the University of Notre Dame, USA, for methane emissions studies - DIP11 DI (SPAdes)... | ecosystem: Environmental > Aquatic >...
GGATCAAGGCAATCTGGACTCGCCTTCGAACAGCGAGGCGACGGTCTCGCGCCGCCGGACGAGATGGACATGCGCGCCGTTCACCATCACCTCGGCGGCTCGTGGGCGGGTGTTGTAGTTCGAGCTCATGCCCATGCCGTAGGCGCCGGCGGTGAGAATGGCGACGAGGTCGCCCTCGGCGAGCGCGAGCTCGCGGTCGTGGGCAAGGAAGTCGCCGCTCTCGCACACGGGCCCGACGATTTCGTAGCGCCGCGCGGGGACGTCATCGCGCGGCGCGACCGGGACGACGTCGTGCCAGGCGTCGTAGAGGGCCGGGCGCAACAGGTCGTTCATCGCCGCATCGACGATCGCGAAGCTCTTCGCCTCGCCCTGCTTCAGGTACTCGACGCGGGTCAGCAGCAGCCCGGCCTCGCCGACGAGGATCCGGCCCGGCTCGAGCACGAGCTTGAGCGCGCGGCCGCGCAGGCGGTCCAGGATCGGCGCGAGGTATTCGCCGATCGAGGGCGGCTGCTCGTCGCGATAGCGGATGCCGAGCCCGCCGCCGAGGTCGAGGTGCTCGATGTGGATGCCTTCGGCCGCGAGCCGGTCCACGAGCGCGAGCACCCGGTCGAGCGCCTCGACCACGGGCGACGCATCGACGAGCTGCGAGCCGATGTGGAAGTCGATGCCGGTCACGCGCAGATGCGGCCGCCGCGCCGCCTCGCGGTACAGCCGCAGCGCCGCGTCGTAGGCGACGCCGAACTTGTTCTTCTTGAGCCCCGTGGAAATGTAGGGGTGCGTCTTGGGATCGACGTCCGGATTCACCCGCATGCTCACGGGGGCGCGGCGGCCGATTTCGCCGGCGACGCGGTCGAGCCGCGCGAGCTCGCTTTCCGATTCGACGTTGAAGCCGAGGATGTCCGCCGCGAGCGCCGTGCGCATCTCGGCGGCGCTCTTGCCGACCCCCGAGAACACGACCTTGCGCGGATCCCCGCCTGCGGCGATCACGCGCTCGAGCTCCCCGCCGGAGACGACGTCGAAGCCTGCACCGCGGCGCGCGAAGAGGTCCAGCACCGCCAGGTTCGAGTTGGCCTTCAGCGCGTAGCAAACGAGGTGATCCTGGCCGGCGCAGGCGCGGGTGAACGCGTCGAACTGCGCTTCCATGGCCGCACGGGAGTAGACGTACGTCGGCGTGCCGAAGCGGTCGGCGATCGCGGCGAGGTCGACGCCTTCGGCCTGGAGCCTGCCGGAGGCGTCGCGCGTGAAGGCGTTCACTGTAGGGGGAGGGTCATGGGCACGGTCGGCCCGACGTCGACTGCGGGAGAAGTCGCCTCGCTGTCCGAGGTCGAGTCCGTGGACCCGCCGTTCGTCTGCGCAGGCGCGGGCGTCGGCGCAGACGGCCGCGCGGCGGCAGGAGCACCGGGCGCCGGAACCGGTGCCCGCAGCCCCGGCTGGTTCTCGCGCAGGATACGCTGCCCGCCCTCCCCGACGAGGTAGAGCGGCCCTTTTGTGCCGCAGGCCGCGAGCGCGAGCGCGGCGGCGAGGATCACCGGCAGCCGCACGCGCTCAGTATCCCTGCTGCGGGATCGCGGGCTTCGCCTCCACGGAAGCGCCGCTCAGGATCGCCTCGGGGCTCGGCCGCACCGGCGCCTCCTCCGGGGTGAACTCGCGGAAGAAGTACTCGCTCAGTCGCCCTTCCTGGGAGGCGAGGCCGGTCCCCGCTTCGATGCGCAGCGACACGACGCCGGGCGGCGGCTTGGACTCCGCCAGCGGCACGCCCTTGAGCGCCTTGCCCATGTAGCTCATCCAGATCGGGAGCGCCGCGACGCCGCCGGTCTCGTTGCTGCCGAGGTCCTTGGGCTGGTCGAAGCCGATCCACGCCACCGCAACGAGCGAGGGCTGGTAGCCCGCGAACCAGGCGTCGATGTGGTCGTTGGTGGTGCCGGTCTTGCCGGCGAGGTCGCGTCGGCCGAGCGAGCTCGCCTTGGCCGCCGTCCCGTAGCGCGTCACGTCCTGCATCAGGCTGTTCATGATGAACGTGTTGCGCGGATCGAGCACGCGCAGCGACTCGTCGCCCGCCAGCCCCGGCTTGGCCTGCGCAAGGACGTTGCCGGCATCGTCGACGACCTTCTCGATGATGTAGGGCTCGATGAGGTAGCCGCCGTTCGCGAACACCGCGTAGCCGCGCGCCATCTGCCACGGCGTCACGGATCCCGCGCCGAGCGCCATGGTGAGATACGCGGGATGCTTGTCGGCATCGAAGCCGAAGCGCGTCACGAACTCCTGCGCGTAGCGCGGCCCGATCGCCTGCACGATGCGGATCGAGACCATGTTCTTCGACTTCGCGAGCGCCGTGCGCATGCGCATCGGCCCTTCGTAGCGGCCGTCGTAGTTCTTCGGCTCCCACACCTGGCCGCCGGTCTGCGACGCGTCGACGACGACCGGCTCGTCGTTGATCACCGTCGCCGGCGTGAAGCCCTTCTCGAGCGACGCCGAGTAGACGAAGGGCTTGAAGGCGGAACCCGGCTGCCGCCACGCCTGCGAGACGTGGTTGAACTTGTTGCGCCCGAAGTCGAAGCCACCGACGAGGGCGCGCACCGCACCGCTCCTCGAGTCGATCGACACCAGCGCGGCCTCGGCCTCGGGGAGCTGCGCGATCGACCACGCGCCCTTGTCGTCCTGCATCACGCGCACGATCGCGCCGCGGGTGATGCGGCGGTTGGGGGCGGCCTTGTCGGTGAGCGAGGACTGCGCGAACTTCAGCCCTGCCTCGCCGACGGTGACCGTCTCGCCGCCGCGACGATAGACCTTCACCTCGCGCGGACTGGCGGCGAGCACCACGCCCACGAGCAGGTTGTCGCTGTCGGCGTACTCCTGCAGCGCCTCCTCGAGCGCCTCCTCGCCGGCGCCCGAGGCGAGCGTGACGTAGCCCTCCGGCCCGCGATAGCCGTGGCGGCGGTCGTAGTCCAGCACGCCGCGGCGGAGCGCCGCGTACGCGGCCTCCTGGTCGGCGCGCGTGATCGTGGTGTAGATGCGCCAGCCCTGCGTGTAGACGTCGACGCCGTACTTCTCGAACAACGTCTGCCGCACCATCTCCGCGACGTACTCGGCGTGGAGCGCGAAATCCTCCGTCTCGCGCTTCACGTCGAGCGGCTCGTCGGCCGCCTTGGCGAGCTGCTGCGCGTCGATCTCGCCGAGCTCGTGCATCCGCCGCAGCACGTAGAGCTGCCGCGCCTTGGCGCGCTTCGGGTTCACCACCGGGTTGTACGCCGAAGGTGCCTTCGGCAACCCGGCGAGCATCGCCGCCTCGGCAATGGTGATATCGGCGAGCGGCTTGCCGAAGTAGGCCTGGCTCGCGGCGGCGAAGCCGTAGGCGCGCTGCCCGAGGTAGATCTGGTTGATGTAGATCTCGAGGATCTGGTCCTTGGTGAGCGTCTGCTCGATCTTCAGCGCGAGGAGCGCCTCGTAGACCTTGCGCGTGAGCGTCTTTTCGCTGGAAAGGAAGAAGTTCCGCGCGAGCTGCATCGTGATCGTGCTCGCGCCCTGGCGCTTGCCGCCCGAGACCAGGTTCGACCAGGCGGCGCGCATCACGCCAACTAAGTCAATTCCCTGGTGCTGATAGAAGCGCTCGTCCTCGGCGGCGAGAATTGCGTCCTTCAGCACCGGCGGCACGTCGGCGATCCTGACGACCGATCGTCGCTCCTCGCCGAACTCCCCGATCAGCGTCCCGTCCGCCGTGTAGATCTTGAGCGGGATCTTCGGCCGGTAATCGACGATCGCGTCGATCGGCGGCAGGTTGCCGTAGGCGAGCAGCACCACGAGCGAGAGCAACGCGGCGCCGACCGCGGCGACGCCGAAGAGCGCGGCGATCGGATAGAGGATCCAGCGAAGCGGCGTCAAGGAGTCGGTCCGGGCTTGCGACGTTTGCCCGACAAGGGCCGCGAATTATAGCCCACGAGCGTCGCATCGCCGCCAAACGTGACGGAGTTTACTGCGTTCGCACTCGACTTATTCCTAGCATCTCAGGTGTAACTTGAGCTTAGCTTCACATTCATTAACAAGGGGAAAGACGCTTGCGACTCGACATCTTCAAGCCCAAATCTCCGCCCCTGCTCGGCATGGACATCAGCTCGTCCGCCGTGAAGCTGGTGGAGTTGGCGGACGCCGGTAAAGGCGCGCGGCGCGTCGAGCGCTACGCGATCGAGCCCCTGCCCAAGGATGCCGTCATGGACGGCAACATCGCCAACCTCGACGCGGTGTCGGAGGCCGTGCGCCGTGGCTGGAAGAAGCTCGCCACGCGCACGAAGAACGTGGCGCTCGCTTTGCCGACCGCGGCGGTGATCACGAAGAAGATCATCGTCCCCGCGGGCCTGCGCGAGGAGGAGCTCGAAGTCCAGGTCGAGGGCGAGGCGAACCAGTACATCCCGTTCGCCCTCGACGAGGTGAACCTCGACTTCCAGGTGCTCGGTGCCGCGCCCTCCGGTCCCGAGGAGGCGGAAGTGCTGATCGCCGCCTCGCGCAAGGAGAAGGTCGAGGATCGCGTCGCCGTCGCCGAAGCCGCCGGGCTCAAGGCCACGGTCATGGACGTCGAGTCCTACGCGATGCAGACCGCGTTCGAGCTGATGAAGTCGCAGCTGCCGAACGAGGGCCGCGACCAGAACATCGCGGTGGTGGACATCGGCGCGAGCGTCATGAACATCACCGTGCTGCGCAACGAGCAGGCGCTCTACACCCGCGAGCAGCCGTTCGGCGGCAACCAGCTCAACCAGGAGATCATGCGCCACTACGGGCTCTCGCCCGAGGAGGCGGAGAGCGCCAAGCGCTCCGGTGGCCTCCCGGACAGCTACGACGCCGAAGTGCTGCGGCCGTTCCTCGAAAATGCCGCCGCGGAGATCCAGCGCGCCGCGCAGTTCTTCTTCACCTCGACGCAGTACAACTCGCTCGAGCACATCGTGCTCACCGGCGGCTGCGCCACCCTGCCCGGCTTCGACGACATGGTCGCGAGCCGCACGCGGGTCAACACCATCGTCGCCAACCCGTTCGCGAACATGTCGATCTCGCCGCGCATCCAGCTGAAGAAGCTGATCGCCGATGCGCCGGCGCTGATGATCGCCTGCGGGCTCGCGATGCGGAGGTTCGACGAATGATCCGCATCAACCTGCTGCCGCACCGCGAGGCACGCCGCAAGGCGAACCGCCGCCAGCTCGCGATCCTCACGGCGGGCGTCGCCGGCATCGCCATCGGCATCGCCGTGCTCGTGCACGGCGTCATCGCCGGCTACATCTCGGTGCAGAACGAGCGCAACGAGTTCCTCAAGCAGGAGAACGCCAAGCTCGAGAAGGAGATCGAGGAGATCAAGAAGCTCAAGGAGGACATCGCCGCCCTCCTCGCGCGCAAGCAGATCATCGAGACGCTGCAGGTCGAGCGCTCGCAGTCGGTCACGCTGCTCGACCAGCTCGTGCACCAGACCCCGGACGGCGTGTACCTGAAGTCGCTCAAGCAGGAGGGGCAGAAGGTCAACGTCACCGGCTTCGCGCAGTCGAACGCCAGGGTGGCGACGCTCATGCGCAACCTCGATGCTTCCGCGAAGTTCGAGAACGCACAGCTCGTCGAGACCAAATCGGCCGAGGTGAACAAGAAGCGCGTGACCGAGTTCAGTCTCAACTTCGCGCTCAAGCGCGCGGTGGGCGAGGACGTGGCGGCAGGCAAGGGCGCGCCCGGCCAGAAGCCGGCCGCGAAGACCGCCGACGCCGGCGGCAAGCAAGGCTGAGGAGCGAGCGATGGCCGCGATGGTGAATCAGTTCAAGGGACTCAACGCCCGCGATCCGGGCGCCTGGCCGGCGGCGCCGAAGGCGTTGCTGCTGCTCTTGCTGTTCGGCGCCGTGCTCGCCGGAGGCTACTTCCTCGACTGGCAGACGCAGCTCGAGGAGCTCGAGGCGGGCCGGCAGCAGGAGGCGAAGCTCAAGGAGGAGTACGTCAACAAGAAGCGCCAGGCGGTGAACCTGGAGATGTACCGGCAGCAGGCGCGCGAGATCGAGAGCTCGTTCGGGGTGCTGCTCAAGCAGCTGCCGAACAAGTCGCAGATGGAAGCGCTGCTCGTCGACGTCAACCAGGCGGGCCTGGGGCGCGGGCTGCAGTTCGAGCTCTTCAAGCCGGCACCGAGCGAGACGGTGAAGGAGTTCTACGCCGAGCTCCCGATCAGCGTGAAGGTCACCGGCAACTACCACGACATGGGCGCGTTCGCGAGCGACGTGGCGCAGCTGTCGCGCATCGTGACCCTCAACGACCTGCAGCTCCAGGTGTCGCCCACCGGGACGCTGATCATGGACAGCACCGCGAAGACGTTCCGCTACCTCGACGACGAGGAGCTCGCGGCCCAGCGCAAGAAAGCCAAGGAAGCCAAGGCGGCCCACAAATGAGAGCAGGCGCAATCATCCTCGGCGTGACGCTCGCGCTCGCCGGCTGCGAATCGAGCGAGCACCAGGACCTCAAGGCGGAGCTCGCCGGCATGACCAAGGGGCTCGCCGGCAAGGTCGAGCCGCTGCCGGTCGTCAAGCCTTACGAGCCGGTGGCGTACGGGGCGTTCGAGCTGCCCGATCCGTTCGGGCCGGCGAAGATCCAGCTCGCCACCCGCGGCGCGGCGCCCCAGGGCGGCACGCTGGCGCCGGACATGAACCGGCCCAAGGAGCCGCTCGAGGCCTATCCGCTCGAGTCGCTGAAGATGGTCGGCATGCTGAACCGCAAGGGCGCGGTCTTTGGACTGGTGCGCAGCGACGCCGGCGTCTACCGGGTGCGGGCCGGCAACTACATGGGCCAGAACTTCGGCGTCATCACCAAGATTTCGGAAACCGAGATCGCTCTGCGCGAGCTGATCCAGGAAGCCGGCGGCGAATGGACCGAGCGGACCAGCGCGCTGCAACTGCAGGAAGGGGAGGTCAGAAAATGAAGTACGCCGTTCGGATCATCGCGTCGATGCTGGTCGGCGCCTCGCTGGCGGCGCCGGCGGTGGCGTTCGCCCAGGTGCCCGCGCGGGCGCAGGCGCAGACGGCCAACGCCATCGAAGGCTTCAACGTGTCGAGCCAGGGCGGGCAGACGGTGGTGCGCGTGACGATGTCGCAGCCGCTCGCCGCGGTGCCGGCGAACTTCACCGTCAACCAGCCGGCGCGCATCGCGTTCGACTTCCCGAGCACCACCAACGCGCTCGGGCGCCCGAGCCAGGAGGTCAACGAGGGCGACCTGCGCACGATGAGCATGGTGCAGGTCGGCGACCGCACGCGCATGGTGCTGAACCTGCGCCAGATGGTGCCCTACAAGACCGAGATCGACGGCCGCAACCTGCTGATCACGATGTCGCAGCCGGCCGGGTCCGCGGCGACGCGGGCCGCCACCGGCAGTGCGCCGACGCGCTTTGCCGAGGGCACGACCGGCGTCAAGCATGCGCTGCGCGACGTCGACTTCCGCCGCGGCAAGGCGGGCGAGGGCCGGGTCGTCATCGACCTCTCCGACACCGCCACCGGCATCGACATCCGGCAGCAGGGGCAGACGCTCGTCGTCGACTTCATCGGCACGCAGCTGCCGGAAAACCTGCGCCGCCGCCTCGACGTCACCGACTTCGGCACGCCGGTGCAGGCGGTCAACGCCTTCCAGCAGGGCGACAACGTGCGCCTGGTGATCGAGCCCAAGGGGCTCTGGGAGTACAACGCCTACCAGAGCGACGCGCAGTTCGTGGTCGAGGTGAAGCCGGTGCAGTACGACCCGAACAAGCTCACGCAGGGCACGCGCGGCGGCTACCAGGGCGACAAGCTGTCGCTCAACTTCCAGAACATCGACGTGCGCAGCGTCCTGAACGTCATCGCCGACTTCACCGACTTGAACATCATCACCAGCGACACGGTCGGCGGCAACCTCACCCTGCGGCTGAAGGACGTGCCGTGGGACCAGGCGCTCGACATCATCCTGCAGACGCGCGGCCTGGCGATGCGCAAGAACGGCAACGTCATCTGGATCGCTCCCCGCGACGAGCTCGCCACGCAGGAGAAGCTCGAGCTCGAGTCGAAGCAGCAGATCGCCGACCTCGAGCCGCTGCGCACCGAGAGCTTCCAGCTCAACTACACCAAGGCGGATGCGTTCGCGAAGATCCTCACCGACGACAAGCAGCGCATCCTCTCGAAGCGCGGCAGCGCGGTGTGGGACCCGCGCACCAACCAGCTCTTCATCCAGGACATCCCGTCGCGGCTGGAGGAGGTGCGCAAGATCGTCGCGAAGACGGACGTGCCGGTGCGCCAGGTGATGATCGAGGCGCGCATCGTCGAGGCGAGCGACCGCTTCAGCCGCACCCTCGGCTTCCGGCTCGGCTACAACGACCTCAGCAACTCGGTGGGCAAACTTCCGGGGTGGCAGCTCGGCGACAGCCGCAACAACGCCCTCATCGGCGGCGGCCTCACCAACACCGGCGTGAACAGTGGTCAGGCGAGCACGACGACGCCCGACTTCTTCCGCGACAGCCTCAGCGTGAACCTGCCGGCGAGCCCCACCGAGACCGGCGCGCAGCGCGGCGCCTTCTCGCTGATCCTCTTCAACAAGTCGCAGACGAAGTTCGTCAACCTCGAGATCACCGCGCTCGAGTCCGACGGCAAGGGCAAGGTCATCTCCAGCCCGCGCGTCGTCACCGCCGACCAGGTGGAAGCGATCATCGAGCAGGGCACGGAGCTTCCCTACCAGCAGGCCACCTCGAGCGGCGCCACCGCGGTGACGTTCCGCAAGGCGAACCTCGCGCTGCGGGTGAAGCCGATGATCACGCCGGACGGCAACGTGATCATGGACGTCGACGTCAACAAGGACAACGTCGGCGTGCAGACGCCGGCAGGCTTCGCCATCGACACCAAGCACGTGCGCACCTCGGTGCTGGTGGAGAACGGCGGCACGGTGGTGATCGGCGGCATCTACCAGCAGGAAGAGCGCTCGACGATCAACAAGGTGCCGCTGCTCGGCGACCTCCCGGGCGTGGGCTTCATGTTCCGCAACCGGCTGAGCGTGGACAACAAGACGGAGCTGCTGGTGTTCCTGACTCCGCGGATCGTGGACGACCGCGTGTCGCTGCGCTGAAGAAGAGCCAAACGGCGATCGCGAGGCCGGGCTTGCCCGGCCTCTTTTCTTGGTGCGCCCGGCAGGGCGGAAGGTCACCCCGCGACGCGCATGTAGCGCCGGATGGCTGCCGATACAATCGGGCCATGCGTCGCACGCGCAACGTCTACCTCGTCGGGCTGATGGGCGCCGGCAAGACCACGGTCGGCCGGATGCTCGCGCGCCGTCTCGGCAAGACCTTCTACGACAGCGATCAGGAGATCGAGGCCCGGACCGGCGTGCGCATCCCGGTGATCTTCGAGATCGAAGGCGAGAACGGGTTCCGGGCGCGCGAATCGCAGACGATCGCCGCGCTCTGCGCCCTCGAGGACGTCGTGCTCGCGACCGGCGGCGGCGTCGTCCTCGACCCCGCCAACCGCGAACAGCTGGCGGCGCACGGCTTCGTGATCTACCTGCGTGGCGATCCACAGCAGCTATGGCAGCGTACGCGCCACGACCGCAACCGGCCGCTGCTGCAGACCGAGGACCCGCTCCGCCGACTGCAGGATCTCTACGCGCAACGCGACCCGCTCTATCGCGAGGTCGCCGACCTCGTGGTCGACACCGGCCGGCAGGGCGTCGGCACCCTCGTCGGCCGTCTGCTGCCGCTGCTTCCCGACGAATGCAAAGCGTCCGCGTAGCCGTCGCGGGCCATGCCTACGACGTCCTCATCGGCAGCGGGCTGATCGGCGAGCCGCAGTGGCTGCTGCCGGTGCTCGCGGCGCCGCGGGTGGCCGTGGTCACCAACGACGTCGTGGCGCCTCTCTATCTCGAGCGGGTCGTCGCGCCGCTGCGCGCCGCGGACGTGCAGGTCGCCGTCGCCGTGCTGCCCGACGGCGAGGCGCACAAGGATCTGGCCACGCTGGACCCTGCCTACGCGACGATGCTCGAAGCACGCTGCGACCGCGCCACGACCGTGATCGCGCTCGGCGGCGGGGTCGTGGGCGACATGGCCGGATTCGTCGCCGCGACGTACATGCGCGGCGTGCCGTTGTTGCAGATCCCGACCACCCTGCTCGCCCAGGTGGACTCCTCCGTCGGCGGCAAGACCGGCGTCAACCATCCGCTCGGCAAGAACATGATCGGCGCCTTCCACCAGCCGGTGCGCGTGCTCGCCGACACCTCCACGCTCGGCACCCTTCCGGACCGCGAGCTCGCCGCGGGACTCGCCGAGGTCATCAAGCACGGCCTGATCCGCGACCTCGCGTTCTTCGAGTGGCTGGAGGCGAACATGGAGCGTCTCGTCGCGCGCGATCCCGAAGCGCTCGCCCACGCGATCCGGCGCTCGGTCGGGATCAAGGCGGAGATCGTGGCGCGCGACCCGCTCGAACAGGGTGAGCGCGCACTCCTCAATCTGGGCCACACTTTCGGCCATGCGATCGAGGCGGGCCTCGGCTTCGGCACGTGGTTGCACGGCGAGGCGGTGGGCGCCGGGACCGTCATGGCAGCCGAGCTTTCCGCGGCGCTCGGTCATCTTGGCGCTGCGGACGTCGCGCGCGTGCGCAGCCTGATCCGCCGCGCCGGCCTCCCCGACGTCGGCCCCGCCCTGGGCCCGGCGCGCTATCGCGCGCTGATGAGCGTCGACAAGAAGGCGCGCGCGGGAGTGCCGCGCTTCATCCTGCTCGAGCGCCTCGGCGCGGCCTACATCGAGCCCGCCGCTCCCGAATCCGCCCTGGAATCCGTGCTCTCGCGCGCCATCGGTGCGCATGCACCAACATCGGCTGAGCACCGCTAAGCGGTTGAACCGCCGAGGTGCGGCGCGTATATTTGTCGGCCCTGCCGCGCGACCGGCGCGTTTTCCGCGCGCCCCGCGTCGCGCCGTCGGCGACATCCCGCTTCCGAGGTGCCCCGTGAGCCCATCCACGCCCGTCGCACTCCCCGGCGCACGCCCCGGTGCGCAGGGTCTCTACGACCCGCAGAACGAGCACGACGCCTGCGGCGTCGGCTTCATCGCCCACATCAAGGGGCGCAAGAGCCACGCCATCGTCGAGCAGGGGCTGCAGATCCTGAAGAACCTGACCCATCGCGGCGCGGTCGGCGCCGATCCGCTGGCGGGCGACGGGGCCGGCATCCTGCTGCAGATCCCCCACGCCTTCCTGCGCGAGGAGATGGCGCATCAGGGGGTGAAGCTGCCGCCGGCGGGGGAGTACGGCGTCGGCATGGTGTTCCTGCCCAAGGAGCCGGCCTCGCGACTTGCCTGCGAAGAGGAGATCGCGCGCGCGATCAAGGCCGAGGGCCAGGTGCTCCTCGGCTGGCGCGACGTGCCGCGCGACTCGAGCGTCCTCGGCGAGTCGGTGAAGCAGATCGAGCCCGTGATCCGGCAGGTGTTCATCGGCCGCGGACGGGGGGTGACGGTCACCGACGCGCTCGAGCGCGAGCTCTACGTCATCCGCAAGGCCGCCGGGCATGCCATCCGGCGCCTGAAGCTCGCGCACGGCAAGGAGTTCTACGTGGCGTCGATGTCGGCGCGCACGATCGTCTACAAGGGGATGCTGCTCGCCGGGCAGGTCGGCGCGTACTACGCCGACCTGCGCGATCCGCGCGTCGTCTCGGCGCTCGCGCTCGCGCACCAACGCTTCTCGACGAACACCTTCCCCACCTGGGAGCTGGCGCACCCGTTCCGGATGATCGCCCACAACGGCGAGATCAACACCCTGCGCGGCAACGTCAACTGGATCCGCGCGCGGCAGGGGGCGATCTCCTCGCCGGTGCTCGGCAAGGACCTCGACAAGATCTGGCCGCTCATCTACCCGGGCCAGTCGGACTCGGCGTCGTTCGACAACGCGTTCGAGCTGCTCGTGATGTCCGGCTACTCGCCCGCGCACGCCATCATGATGATGATCCCGGAGGCGTGGGAGGCGCACACGCTCATGGACCCGGCGCGGCGCGCGTTCTACGAGTACCACGCCGCGATGATGGAGCCCTGGGACGGCCCGGCGGCGATCGCCTTCACCGACGGCCGGCAGATCGGCGCGACGCTCGACCGCAACGGCCTGCGCCCGGCGCGCTACTGCGTCACCGACGACGACCTCGTGGTCATGGCCTCCGAGGCCGGGGTGCTGCCGATCGCGGAGGAGCGCATCGTCAAGAAGTGGCGGCTGCAGCCCGGGAAGATGTTCCTCGTCGACCTCGAGGCCGGCCGCATCATCGACGACAAGGAGCTCAAGGACTCGCTCTCCGCGTCGAAGCCCTACCGCGAGTGGGTCGAGCGCATCACCGTCAAGCTCGACGACGTGACCCACCCGGCCGGCGACCGGCCGGCGGCGAAGGAGTCGCTGCTCGACCGGCAGCAGGGGTTCGGCTACACGCAGGAGGACGTCAAGTTCATCCTCACGCCGATGGCCGCCAACGGCGAGGAGCCGATCGGCTCGATGGGCAACGACTCGCCGCTTGCGGTGCTCTCGGACAAGAACAAGACGCTCTACCAGTACTTCAAGCAGCTCTTCGCGCAGGTCACCAACCCCGCGATCGACCCGATCCGCGAGGAGCTCGTCACGAGCGTGGTGTCCTTCATCGGGCCGAAGCCGAACCTGCTCGGCATCGACGAGATGAACCCGCCGCTGCGCCTCGAGGTCAGCCAGCCGGTGCTCGACTTCGACCAGATGGAGACGGTGCGCCACATCGAGAAGCACAGCGCGGGCAAGTTCCGCAGCTTCGAGATCGACATCACCTACCCGGCCGCCTGGGGCAAGCAGGCCGTCGAGGCGCGGCTCGCGAGCCTGTGCGCCCAGGCCGAGGACGCGGTGAAGTCGGGCTACTCGATCCTGATCCTCTCCGACCGGCACATGGACCGCGACCATGTCGCGATCCCGGCGCTGCTGGCGCTGTCCGCGATCCACCATCACCTCACCGACCACGGCCTGCGCACCTCGACCGGCCTCGTGGTCGAGACGGGCAGCGCGCGCGAGGTGCACCACTTCGCGCTGCTCGGCGGCTACGGCGCCGAGGCCGTCCACCCCTACCTCGCCTTCGAGACGCTGCAGGAGCTCGCCGCAAGCGGCAAGCTGCCCGCGGGCGTCGACGGCAAGAAGGCGGTCAAGCACTTCGTCAAGGCGATCGGCAAGGGCCTGCGCAAGGTGATGTCGAAGATGGGCATCTCCACCTACATGTCCTACACCGGCGCGCAGATCTTCGAGGCGGTCGGCCTCGCGACGGACTTCGTCGACAAGTACTTCACCGGCACGACGAGCAACGTCGAGGGCATCGGCGTCTTCGAGGTGCAGGAGGAGGCGCTGCGCGTCCACCGGCTTGCGTACTCCGACGACCCCGTCCTCGCCACGGCACTCGACCCGGGCGGCGAGTACGCGTTCCGCGTGCGCGGCGAGGAGCACATGTGGACGCCGGACGCGATCGCGAAGCTGCAGCACGCCACGCGGCAGGGGAGCTTCGCGACCTACAAGGAGTACGCGCGCATCATCAACGACCAGTCGCGGCGGCACATGACCTTCCGCGGGCTGTTCGAGCTCCGCCACGACCGCGCGAAGCCGATCCCGATCGACGAGGTCGAGCCGGCGAAGGAGATCGTGAAGCGCTTCGCCACCGGCGCCATGTCGCTCGGCTCGATCTCCACCGAGGCGCACACGACGCTCGCCATCGCCATGAACCGCATCGGCGGCAAGTCGAACACCGGCGAGGGCGGCGAGGACCGGCGCCGCTTCGCGCCGGTGAAGGCCGGCGAGACGTTGCAGTCGCGGCTCGGCAAGGACCGCATCGAGCGCGACCTCGACCTCAAGGAAGGCGACTCGCTCAAGTCGAAGATCAAGCAGGTCGCCTCGGGGCGTTTCGGCGTCACCGCCGAATACCTCGCGAGCGCGGAGCAGATCCAGATCAAGGTCGCCCAGGGCGCGAAGCCCGGCGAGGGCGGCCAGCTGCCGGGCAAGAAGGTGTCGGAGTACATCGCCGAGCTGCGCTACTCGACGCCCGGCGTGGAGCTGATCAGCCCGCCGCCGCACCACGACATCTACTCGATCGAGGACCTCGCGCAGCTGATCCACGACCTCAAGAACGCGAACCCGAAGGCGTCGATCTCGGTGAAGCTCGTGTCCGAGGTCGGCGTGGGCACCATCGCCGCGGGCGTCTCGAAGGCGAAGTCGGACCACGTCACCATCGCCGGCCACGACGGCGGCACGGGCGCCTCGCCCTGGTCGTCGATCAAGCACGCCGGGACGCCGTGGGAGCTCGGCCTCGCGGAGACGCAGCAGACGCTGGTGCTCAACCGCCTGCGCGGCCGCATCACGGTGCAGGTCGACGGGCAGATGAAGACCGGCCGCGACGTCGTCATCGGCGCGATGCTCGGTGCCGACGAGTTCGGCTTCGCCACCGCGCCGCTCGTGGTCGAGGGCTGCATCATGATGCGCAAGTGCCACCTCAACACCTGCCCGGTGGGGGTGGCGACGCAGGATCCGGTGCTGCGCAGGAAGTTCCAGGGCAAGCCCGAGCACGTCATCAACTACTTCTTCTTCGTCGCCGAAGAGGCACGGGAGATCATGGCGAGCCTCGGCGTGCGCAGGCTCGACGAGCTGATCGGCCGCACCGACCTGCTCGACATGAAGAAGGGCATCGACCACTGGAAGGCGAAGGGCCTCGACTTCTCGCGCGTGTTCTACGCGCCGCCGGTGCCGGAGAGCGTCGCGCGGCACCGCTGCGAGGAGCAGGACCACGGCCTCGACAAGGCGCTCGACAACCGCCTGATCGAGCTCGCGCAGCCGGCGCTCGAGCACGGCGAGAAGGTCACGATCGAGATGCCGATCCGGAACATCCACCGCACCGTGGGCACGATGCTCTCGCACGAGGTTGCGCGGCGGCGCGGCCACGACGGGCTGCCGGACGACACCATCCATGTCCGCTTCGCCGGCTCCGCGGGACAGAGCTTCGGCGCCTTTCTGGCGCGCGGCATCACGCTCGACCTGATCGGCGACACGAACGACTACTGCGGCAAAGGGCTCTCCGGCGGGCGCATCTCGGTGCAGCCGTCGCCGAAGTTCCGCGGCGATCCGCTCGACAACATCATCACCGGCAACGTCGTGCTCTACGGCGCGATCGCGGGCGAGGCGTACTTCCGCGGCGTCGCCGGCGAGCGGTTCGCGGTGCGCAACTCGGGCGCGCATGCTGTGGTGGAGGGCGTGGGCGACCACGGCTGCGAGTACATGACCGGCGGCACGGTGGTGGTGCTCGGGACGACCGGGCGCAACTTCGCGGCCGGCATGTCCGGCGGCATCGCCTACGTGCTCGACGAGGACGGCACCTTCGCGACCAAGTGCAACACGTCGATGGTGACCCTGGAGGCGCTCGTTGCCGAGAAGGAGCAGGAGGCGAAGCTCGGCCGCGAGCTGTGGCACCTCGGGCAGTCGGACGAGGTGGTGGCGCGGCGCATGATCGAGCAGCACCTGCGCCACACCGGCAGCACGCAGGCGCGCAGGGTCCTCGACAACTGGCACCACTACCGCGGCAAGTTAGTGAAGGTGTTCCCGAACGAGTACCGGCGCGCGCTCGGCGAGCTGGCGGGCTCGAGGAAGCGGCTCGCCGCGTAGCGCGGCGCAAAGAACCGGCGTCGCGGCTTCGGCCGGACCGCGCACCCGCGGGCCGGCACGGCGCCGCCATCGCCATCAACAGCGACTTGGACTAGCCATGGGCAAGATCACCGGTTTCCTCGAGTTCGAGCGCCTCTCGGAGGTCGCCGACGCACCGCAGGAGCGCATCAAGCACTACCGCGAGTTCGTTCATCGGCTCGAGGACCAGGAGGCGGGCGTGCAGGGCGCGCGCTGCATGGACTGCGGCATCCCCTTCTGCATGAACGGCTGCCCGGTCAACAACATCATCCCCGACTGGAACGACCTGGTCTTCAAGCAGGACTGGAAGACCGCGCTCGACACGCTGCACTCGACCAACAACTTTCCCGAGTTCACCGGCCGCATCTGCCCGGCGCCGTGCGAGGAGGCGTGCACGCTCAACATCAACAACGACCCGGTGGGCATCAAGTCGATCGAGCACGCGATCATCGACAAGGGCTGGGAGATGGGGTGGGTGCAGCCGGTCCTGCCCGATCGGAAGACCGGCAAGCGCGTCGCGGTCGTCGGCTCGGGCCCGGCGGGCCTCGCTTGCGCGCAGCAGCTCGCGCGCGCCGGTCACGACGTCGTCGTGTTCGAGAAGAACGACCGGGTGGGCGGCCTGCTCCGCTACGGCATCCCCGACTTCAAGATGGAGAAGTGGCTGATCGACCGGCGCCTGGAGCAGATGCGCGCGGAGGGAGTCGAGTTCCGGACCGGCGCGCGCGTCGGGCCCGGCGCGAGCACCCACGGCGTGAACGACTGGTCGGGTGCGAGCATCCCCGGCCGGCAGCTTCTGGACGAATTCGATGCGGTGGTGCTTTCCGGCGGCGCCGAGCAGCCGCGCAACCTCCCGGTCCCCGGGCGCGAGCTCGAGGGCGTGCACTTCGCGATGGAGTTCCTGCCGCTGCAGAACAAGCGCGTCGCCGGCGACGGCGGGGTGCGCGATCTCTGGGCTTCCGGCAAGCATGTCATCGTCATCGGCGGCGGCGACACCGGCTCCGACTGCGTGGGAACGTCCAACCGCCACGGCGCGAAGTCGGTCACCCAGCTCGAGCTCCTGCCGATGCCGCCCTCGATCGACCAGGGCAACCCGGTCTGGCCCTACTGGCCCGCGAAGCTCCGCACCTCGTCCTCGCACGAGGAAGGCGCGAACCGCGACTGGGCGGTGACGACGAAGTCGTTCCGCGGCGAGAACGGCAAGCTGAAGGCGCTCGTGGGTGCGCGCGTCGAGTGGGCGCGCGATGCGGCCACCGGGCAGATGCGCATGGTCGAGGTGCCGGGCAGCGAGTTCGAGATCCCGGCCGACATCGTGCTGCTCGCCATGGGCTTCACCGGCCCGGTGCGCAACGGCCTGCTCGAAGAGCTCGGCGTCGGGCTCGATAACCGCGGCAACGTGAACGCGACGACCGACGGCCCGGGCTGCTACGAAACGTCGGTGCCGAAGGTCTTCACCGCGGGCGACATGCGCCGCGGGCAGTCGCTCGTCGTATGGGCGATCCGCGAGGGTCGGCAGTGCGCCCGGTCGGTCGACGAATTCCTGATGGGATCGTCGCTGCTGCCGCGCTAGCGCACTGCGGCCGCAGGGGCGCCGGCACGCGCGCCCGCCGCTGCCTTCGGCGTAGCGGCGGGGGGCGCGGTGCGCATGGGCGTGTACGGCGTCCGTTCGGGCAACGGCACGTACTGCGCGCCGACGCCGAAGGGACCGGGCCCGACCCGGTAGCCCGGCGGCGCCGTGTTCGGGAAGTAGCCGATCGGCGGACGCGGCCGCACGACGGGCGGATACCAGCCGGACGGCGGCAGGTAGCCTCCGTATCCGGGATAGAACCCGAAGGTCGGGTCGGCCATCCAGCTCGGCGCCGGCCCGTCGCAATCCACCCTGCGCTCCGCGTAGCAGCGGTCGCGCCAGTACTTCATCGCTTCCTCGGTCGCCACGCGCGACGCCGGCGCCGAGGACGCGGCGAGGTCCGACTGTCGCTCCTGCTCGCGCGCTCGCTGCTCGCGGCCCTCCATCGCGCGCACTTCCGCCTGGCCCGGCTTTTCGAAGGGCACCGTGCTCACCTTCGGTTCCACCTTCTGCACCTGCCCCGCGCGCATGCCCTCGGGCGGCTTCGTGCCGTAGTTCACCCGGCCGCTGTCGTCGATCCACTTGTAGATCTGCTCGGCACCGGCCGAAGACGCGGCAAGTGCGGCGAGGAGAGCCGATACGGCGAAAAGCGGGGTCGCGGTCGAGCGGCGCATGGCGGTACCTCCAATCGCTTCGGCTCGATTCTAGGGCGCACGTTCCGGGCGCCGTCGCCCGCCGAAGCAATGTTCACATTCGTCGTCGCCTCGACAATCGGTCACGCGACGAACGTGCCTGCCGCCAGAGCCGAAAAGCTCGCGTGCTAGCATCGCATCGGTTTCCATGTCGTCGTCCTTCCGACACTCCCGATGAACGTCGTCATCCTGGCCGCCGGCCAGGGCAAGCGGATGCAGTCCGACCTGCCGAAGGTTCTGCATCCGCTCGCCGGCAAGCCCCTCCTCGCGCACGTGCTCGACACCGCGCGGGCACTCGAACCGCGACGCATCTGCGTGGTGTACGGCCACGGCGGCGAGCGCGTGCGGGAAGCGCTCGGTGACCGGCCGGGCGTGCAATGGGTGCTGCAGGAGCCCCAGCTCGGCACGGGGCACGCGCTCGCGCAGGCGCTCCCGATGCTCGACCGCACGGTGCCGACGCTCGTGCTCTACGGCGATGTGCCGCTGACGCGCGTCGATACCCTGCTCGCGCTCCGGTCCGCGGGTGACGGCGGCCTCGGCCTCCTCACCGTCGAGCTCGACGACCCGAAAGGCTATGGGCGCATCGTCCGCGAGGGCGGACGCGTGAAGCGGATCGTGGAGCAGAAGGACGCCACTACCGCGGAACGCGCGATCCGCGAAGTCAACACCGGCATGATGGTGCTGCCCACGGCGCGCCTCGAACGCTGGCTGTCGCGTCTCTCCAACCGCAACGCGCAGGGCGAGTACTACCTCACCGACGTCGTCGCGATGGCGGTGGACGAGGGCGTCGCGATCAACACGGTTCAGCCCGCCAGCGTCGTAGAGACGCTGGGCGTGAACTCCAAGCGCCAGCTCGCCGAGCTCGAGCGCGTGTTCCAGCGCAGCGTGGCCGACGCACTGCTCGACGGAGGCGTGACGCTCGCCGACCCCGGGCGCATCGACGTGCGGGGCACATTGCGCTGCGGCCGCGATGTGAGCATCGATGTCGGCTGCGTTTTCGAGGGCGAGGTGACGCTCGGCAACGGCGTCGCCGTCGGCCCGCACTGCGTGTTGCGCAACTGCAGCGTTGCGGACGGTGTTCGTATCGAAGCGCTTTGCCACGTCGAGGAGGCGAGCGTCGGCGCTCATTCGCGCATCGGTCCCTACGCGCGCCTGCGCCCCGGAGCCGAGCTCGCCGAGGACGTCCACATCGGCAATTTCGTCGAGGTGAAGGCGAGCACCTTCGGCAAGTCTTCGAAGGCGAATCACCTTGCCTACGTCGGCGACGCCAGCATCGGGCGCGACGTCAACGTCGGCGCCGGCACGATCACCTGCAACTACGACGGCGCGTACAAGCACCGCACCGTCATCGAGGACGACGTCTTCATCGGGTCCGACACGCAGCTCGTGGCGCCGGTGACCGTGGGCCGCGGTGCGACGATCGCCGCCGGCACAACCGTCTGGAAGGACGTGCCTGCCGGGACCCTCGGCCTCAACGAAAAGACGCAGCGCGCCCGCGAAGGGTACGTCCGCCCGCGGAAGACCAAGCGCTGACCGGCGTCGGCAGTACCTGATCCACTGATCCCTGACCTCTGACCCCTGATCCCTGAAATGTGCGGCATCGTCGGCGCCATCGCCAACCGTAACGTCGTCCCGTTCCTGATCGAGGGCTTGAAGCGCCTCGAGTACCGCGGCTACGACTCCGCCGGAGTCGCGGTCATGAACGGCGGCATCAAGCGCGTGCGGCGCGTCGGTCGCGTCGCAGAGATGGAG
>Ga0209254_10001731_pt1 | contig 19655 bp, 19 predicted proteins | sample FrelakmetDIP11DI_FD_187148 | JGI IMG/M metagenome (GOLD analysis project Ga0209254, IMG submission 187148) | Freshwater lake sediment microbial communities from the University of Notre Dame, USA, for methane emissions studies - DIP11 DI (SPAdes)... | ecosystem: Environmental > Aquatic >...
CATTCTGGGGGGTTCTGGGAATAACTCTTTACAAGCTCATACCAGGACGCGATGAGGAAAGTTCCTCAACTGCAAAGAAAACCCTTATTCTTGTGGGTGCATCCGATTCATTGATGATCCTCGGGATTGTCATTCTATGGAAGCTGACAGGATCATTAAGCATGAATGCTATTTCATTGCAGCAAAACGATCTTATTTCACTTACTGCATTCATTGCCCTGCTGGTTGGAAGCTTTACAAAAGCAGGTGCCTTCCCTTTCCACACCTGGGTTCCCGATTATGCACAAAATGCACCGGCATCATCATCAGCATTATTACCGGCATCACTTGATAAATTACTGGGGATATATTTCCTGGCCAGGATTACAACTGGTATTTTCATATTAAATGATGGATTAAGGCTGCTGCTTTTAACTATTGGTGTTATTACCATTATAAGCGCTGTCATGATGGCTCTGGTGCAGCATAACTACAAACGACTTCTTGGATTTCATGCAGTTTCGCAGGTAGGCTATATGATACTTGGCTTTGGTCTGGGATCAGTTATAGGTATTGCTGCGGGTCTTTTCCATATGATTAACCACGCTTTGTACAAGAGCGGGCTGTTACTTTCTGCAGGATGTGTTGAATACAGGACAGGTGAAGAAAACATTGATGAGCTTGGGGGCCTTTCGAAAGCCATGCCGGTTACATTCTTTGCCTCACTTATTTTCGCAATGTCGATTTCAGGTGTTCCCCCTCTGAACGGATTTGCTTCAAAATGGATGATTTACCAGGGGATAATTGATTTCGGCATCGGGACAGGCATTGCCAACAAGCTATGGATGATCTGGCTTGGATTAGCAATACTTGGCTCAGCTCTGACTCTTGCAAGCTTTATCAAATTTATCGGAGGAATATTCCTTAGTCGCAGAAAAACAGCTTTTGAGAATATAAAAGAGGTTCCCATTGCAATGTGGATTCCACTGTTAATACTTGCATTATTCTGTATCTTCTTCGGAGTTTTTGCAACCAACTTAATAGTGCCGAAGCTTTTTATGCCGGTATCGGGTGAATTTGAGTTTACGGGATTCTGGAATTCTTCGTTTGTATCTTTTCTTGTTCTTATTTCATTTGTACTTGGTCTGATAATCTACCTCGCTACCAGCCTGAAGAAATTCAGGACCGAGGATAGTTTCATAGGCGGCGAAAGAATCCAGGATCAGACAGCATATCCTACTCCGGAATTCTACAAAACTATCAGTGAAATAGGCTTTTTCTCCTGGATGTACCAAAAGGCAGAAAAAAAGTGGTTTGATATATATGATCTGGCAAGGCAATTTGTGCTCTGGGCCAGTCATAAGCTGAGTGAGGCCCATACAGGAGTGCTTCCGGTTTATATTGTCTGGGCATTTGCCGGACTTGTTATTATGTTGCTCATTATGATCTAAATAAATGTTTTTTTATGGAAATTGCCATATCCATAATAATCGGACTGATGATTATTGGTGCACTCTATTCCATTCATGCAAATGACCTGCTTTCTGCAGTTATTGCATGCGGTATAGTCGGGTACGGACTGGTCATTTGTTTCCTCCTTCTGAAAGCACCTGACCTTGCTATCGTCCAGATTGTGGTGGAAACGATAACACTGATCATTATGGTTGCTGTTGTACTCGACAGCTCCCGTGAAGAACAATATTCGAAACCTGATAAGAAAGGTTACCTGTCGATAGCAGCTGGCATTGTACTTATTGTTGTATTGTTTTACTTCTTTAAGATCTCAATAGAAACACTTGATGTTTTCGGTTCAGGCTCACTTCGCATGGCAGGGCCATATATTGAAGGAGCAACCGACAAAACCGGAAGTGCAAACCTTGTGACAGGCGTGGTTTTTGATTTCAGGGGTTATGACACGATGGGTGAAGCAACTGTACTGGTAACGGCTGTTCTGGGAGTACTGACGATACTGAGGATCAGAGGAAGGAAATGAATGGCACAGGGCACCCTCCTTCGCTAAAGCTCAGGCGGGCGGTTCAGGGTACAGGCTGTAGGTCGCAGGGCTGTGGCGCATGGGATAAAACGATAAATAATAAACGAGAAACGAATAAATGAAAGGGATGACAATCATAGTAAAGAAAACCACCCAGCTGATTGCGGGTATAGTATTTCTTTACGGAATTTATGTGATTATTCATGGACATCTTACACCCGGAGGGGGTTTTGCCGGGGGAGTGATAGTGGCAGGCTCATTTATATTACTGATACTGGCTTTTGGAAGTAGTGTCATGAACCTGACAAAGGAAGAGCTGGGATCAACTATGTATGAGAACCTTGCAACACTTGTTGTTATTTTTCTGGCTGTAAGCGGATTACTGATAGGAGCCCGGGTCTTTTTCCTGAACTGGCTTCCCAAAGGAAATGTCGGCCAGCTGGTAAGCGCAGGAATTTTGCCATTGTATAACATATTTATCGGGATTGAGGTGGCATCTTCAATTCTTACAATATTTCTTGCCCTTGTAATATTTAAAGAAGAGATTTCAGAATGATAGTCTATCTGTTGTGTTTTTTGCTTTTCCTGGTAGGGCTCTACGGAGTGATAACCAGACGAAATCTGGTAAAGATTGCTATTTCCATGTCTGTCATGGAATTCAGCACTTTTCTGTTTTTTGCACTCATCGGTTATATTGATGGAGGAGTGGCTCCGATTGTCGATCCGGCCGATCCGGTCAAAACTTATGTGGACCCGTTGCCTCAGGCCCTTGTACTTACTGCAATTGTTATCGGACTGGCAACCACAGCAATGATGATGGCTGTTATAATAAGGCTATACAGAAAATACGGGACATTTGATATCAGAGAAATTAAAAGCTTAAGAGGATAAATTATGAATCCGCTTATACCATTATTTGTTGTCATTCCGCTTGCAGGAGCTTTCTTAATAATGATTCTGGGAAGGTTTATTAAGGATTTTAATAAGTATTTTGCATCACTGGTACTTCTTCTCCTTGCCGTCTTCAGTATCTATTGCCTTGCCACAACAGGGAATAATGCTTCACTGTACAAGGTAGGAGGATGGGAACCGGTGAATCTGATTCCTATTGGTATCTATATGGTTATGGATGGCTTCACTGTCCTGGTTCTCTGTATTATTAATGTTGTCGGATTTCTTTCGGTTTTCTATTCTATCTCCTATATCAAACGCTTTACGGCTGAAAACCTCTTCTATGCTCTCTTCTGCCTGATGATAGGAGGCATGAACGGAGTTGTGCTCAGCGGTGATCTTTTTAACATTTTTGTTTTCCTCGAGATCTCCGTGATTTCATCATATGCACTTGTTGCTTTCGGTGTTGAGAAGAATGAACTTGAAGCATCGTTCAAGTACCAGGTACTTGGCGGTCTTGCTTCATTTCTGATACTTTTCGCAATAGCACTTATCTACTGGAAAACAAAAACACTCAATATTGCTGATATCAGTAAAGTTTTGAAAACGGGCTCTGACAGGTCATTTTACCTCTTTGTTGAATTACTTATCTTATGCGGTTTTGGACTCAAGGCCGCGATTATTCCTTTTCATGCATGGTTACCCGATGCACATTCATCAGCACCCTCTCCTATTTCAGCTATGCTCTCGGGAGTGCTTATCAAGGCCGTGGGCATTTATGTAATCATAAGGCTCTTCTTTAATATGTTTGCAGTCAGTGAAAATATGTCGGTCCTGATAACAACCCTAGGTACACTGTCGATGGTTATTGGTGTTTTCCTGGCAATCGGGCAATGGGACATTAAAAGGCTTCTTGCATATCACAGCATAAGCCAGATGGGCTATGTAGTTCTCTCAGTCGGAATAGGGATGATCATTATCTCCCGCGGAGGACGACCCGACATTGCAGCTCTGGCAGTTGCAGGGGGTATCTTTCATCTTATAAATCATGCAGCCTTCAAAGGGCTACTCTTTCTTAATGCCGGATCGATTGAATACACTATTGGCACACGCGACCTTAAAGAGATGGGAGGATTGGCAAAATCTATGCCTGTAACCTCTGCAACCTCTTTTATTGCCTCGTTATCAATTTCAGGGATACCTCCATTCAACGGATTCTTCAGCAAACTGATCATAATAATTGCGGCCATCATGGGTAAATTTTACCTGCTTGCCCTTCTTGCAGTGATTGTCAGCATTATAACGCTGGCCTCATTCATGAAATTTCAGCGCTATGCATTTTACAATAAGACCGGAAACAATCGGAAAGAAATAAAGGAGGTGCCCTTCCCGATGATGTTCAGTATGATATTAATGAGTCTGCTGTGTTTTGTTTTAAGTCTTCTAGCTTTTCCCGGTATCAGGGATGTAATCCTGATGCCTGCAATTGATATCCTGACGGATCCTGTAAAATATTCTTCATTTATAATAGGAAACTGAAATGAGGTACGTAACAGTGTTCATATTATCACTTATCTTCTGGATGCTTCTGACATTCAAAGTCACTCTCCCCAATATAATTGTTGGTTCAGCTGCTTCGATATTAAGCTCTGCAATTTTTACCAGGTTCTTTATCGGAAATGTATATAAGCTTATCCAGCCTCATCGTTATTACTGGTTCTTTATCTATTTATTTGTTTTTATCTGGGAATGTATTAAGGCAAATTTCGATGTTGCCTACAGGGTATTGCACCCGGCAATGCCTATCAGGCCCGGAATAGTAAAAGTCAGGACCACACTGAAATCGGACCTGGCAAAAACACTTCTGGCAAATTCAATTACTATGACACCCGGAACAATATCAGTCGACATAATAGACGACTATCTGTATATTCACTGGATATATGTGAGATCAGAGGATCCGGAAGTATATACAAGCATTATCACGGGCGCATTTGAAAAGTATATTAAAAGGATAATAGAATGAACGAATACCTTAATATATTGCTTTACATCCAGATTGGTCTGAGCAGCATATGCCTCTACAGGATCATTCGCGGACCGACGATCCCCGACAGAATGGTTGGGATAGATATTTTTGGTATCCTGGTCGTTGGGATCTGTGCTATAATTTCCGTTCAGACTGAAAAATCATTTATCCTTGACATTGGTATTGCCTGGATAATATTAAGTTTTATTGGCACACTAACTCTTGCGAAGTATCTCACAGGTAAAAAACTCAATGAATAATATGATTAGTCTGATATTCATAACAATTGGAATTCTATTTAACCTGTTAGGGTGTATCGGAATTATTAGGCTTCCCGATACATATAACAGGCTCCAGGCTGCCACTAAATGTGTTACACTGGGGTGTTGCAGCATTCTTATCGGTGTCCTTTTCCATTTCGGGATAAGCGACGCAGGAGCAAAAGCTCTTATAGCAATTCCGATACTCTTTTTTGGATCAACTGTTGCGGCCCACGCTCTTATAAGGGGCACATATCATTTCGGGATCAAACTGGGAGAAAAAAGTGTAAAAGATGATTATAAGGAGGCAGTAAAATGAAGTACCCTAAGATCAGAGAATTAAAAGAGGCAGTGATTTCCCTTGTTACTCCTGCCTATACTTCAAAATTTCCTGCTGAACCCCATATACCATTCGAAAAATTCAGGGGCAAACCTGTTGTAGATGATGAAAACTGCGTCGGCTGTGAAACATGTGCCAATGTTTGTCCGCCTCACGCAATTACTTTTTCGGACGATAAAGAAACCAGGATAAGAACCATTACAAGGGACTATGGCAAATGCATATTCTGCGGCCTTTGCCAGGAACATTGCATAACAGGCAAAGGAGTGATCTTGTCGGATAAAATATTCGATCTTGCTGTTTTTGAAAGAGAGAAGAACATTGAATATCAGGAAAAAGAGCTTCTTGTATGTGAAAGCTGTAATGCTGTGATAACCTCAAAGGAGCATCTGCATTACATGCACAGGAAGCTTGGGCCAAAAGCCTTTTCTTCCATACTGAACCTGAACATGTTGAACCAGAAATTAAAGCTTGCGGAAGGACATGATTTGACAGTAGAGGTCAGGGATGGATTAAAAAGGAAAGATATGTTCAATATTATCTGCCCGAACTGTCTGAGACAGGTGCTGGTAAAATACTTGTTCAAAGGTGCCTGAAGAGCTTCACAGCCTCCTGCAGTTTAATGACAAAAGAATACTTTTTGTCGGAATCGGAAATCTCCTTAAAATGGATGACGGAGTGGGAGTATATATAAGCTCACGTATCAGGAATATTTCCGGAATTTCGTCGCTCACAGTTGAGGTAAGCATTGAAAACTATATAGGTAAGATTAATTCACTTAATCCTGATATTCTGGTACTTATTGATTGTGTTGACATGAAATTACCACCGGGTTCGTGTAAACTCATACCTGTTAGCCAGACGGAGGACCTTACATTCAATACACATAATATTTCTTTGAGAAGAGTTTCAGATTTTTTTGAAATGGAAGTCTATTTAATGGGAATACAACCAGAAAAAATTGATTTTGGCGAAAATATGTCGTATATTGTTAAAGAAGAAGCCGACAAAATAATTACTTTTATTAACTCATTTGAAAAATAACAGGAGGTTACCTATGGCAACGGAATACTTATGCAAAGCCTGCAGGGGAGTTTTGAATGTTAAAACTTCCATCATTCTTTCTGCAATGAAAGCCAACAGCCCTAAGAAGGGGCTCTTTTTACTTAATCCTGATCTTGGGAACTACACTGTCACGACTCACTCCACTTTCAGGATGGAAGAGGGAGAAGAGTATCTTATTAAATGTCCCATCTGCCACGCCCATCTGAATAGCCTGAAATATGACCATCTTGTAAGGATTATTATGGTTGATGATGGAAAAGAGTTTGATATTTACTTTTCTGACATCGTTGGAGAAAAATGTACCTACAAACTCAGCGGGTCATCTGTTGAAGCGTTGGGACCGGATGCCGTAAAATACGATAAGTATTTTGACGTTCCGGAAGAAGACAGAAAATACCTGTAAATAAGTCCGTATCCTTTTCGCCGGTTAGCTTTAATTTTATTTATTATGGAGTTAATACTTAATAAATCCATAGTAAAAAATTACTATATTTCCATTTTTCAGGAATAACGGCAACAAGAAACAAACAATCAAGGAAAACTATTATTATGAATTCTGAAGTGCATAAAAGAGCTGCTGATAATATACGGATATTAGCCATGTCGATGGTTGAAAAAGCAAAATCAGGACACCCTGGTGGCGCTATGGGCGGAGCTGATTATATTCATATCCTTTTCTCTGAATTCCTTAACTTCGACCCTGAAGATCCCTGCTGGATAAATCGCGACAGGTTTTTCCTCGATCCCGGGCATATGTCTCCGATGCTATACTCAGTTCTTACCCTGACAGGACATTTTAACACAGATGAGTTAAAAAGCTTCAGACAATGGGGCAGTTCGACTCCCGGTCATCCTGAACTCGATGTAATGAGAGGAATAGAAAACACATCAGGACCCCTTGGTCAGGGACATACAATGGCTGTTGGAGCTGCCATTGCGGAAAGATTCATAGTAGCCAGGTTCGGCGAGCTTTTCTCACACAAAATATATTCATTTATCTCCGATGGTGGAGTGCAGGAAGAAATATCACAGGGTGCCGGCCGTATTGCCGGGTTCCTCGGACTAAGTAACCTGGTAATGTTTTATGATTCCAATGACATCCAGCTGTCGACTGAAACAAAGGCAGTTACATCTGAGGATACTGCATTGAAATATCGTTCCTGGGGATGGCATGTTATAAATATTGACGGCAATGATCATGATCAGATCAGGGATGCACTCAGAGAAGCTTTGAAAGAAAAGATGAAGCCTGTAATAATTATCGGAAAAACAATTATGGGGAAAGGGCTCCTTGATAATGAAGGGAATAGTTTTGAAAGAAAAACCTCAACACATGGTATGCCTGTCGGTGAGGCTGGCGGATCGTTCGAGAAGTCACTTCTGAATCTTGGAGGAAATCTGTCGGATCCCTTTGCTGTTTTCGATGATGTAAAAGAGTATTATAACAATGTTCTTGCAGAAAAAAGGAAGTCAGCAGCAGAATGGAAGAAGATGAAAAGTGTGTGGGCATCGGAAAACAGCGAATCCGAAAAAAAACTCCTGCACTTCTATTCCGGTTCAATTCCTGATATTGATTTTAAAGCAATAATCCACAAGGCGGACTCGGCCACAAGAGCTGCCTCAGCCAATGTTCTTGGAGTACTGGCATCAAAGATCGAAAATATGGTAGTTGCATCGGCTGACCTCTCTAACTCAGATAAGACCGATGGTTTTCTTAAGAATTCGAAGCCGTTTGTCAGAGGTGACTTTTCAGGGGCATTCCTTCAGGCAGGAGTATCAGAACTTACGATGGCAGCAATAATGAATGGTATGGCCCTTCATGGAGGAGTAATCCCCGCCTGCGGAACCTTTTTTGTATTTTCAGATTATATGAAACCTGCTGTAAGGCTCTCCTGCATTATGGGATTACCGGTGAAATTTATCTGGACTCACGATGCATTCCGCGTTGGTGAAGATGGGCCCACACATCAGCCAGTTGAACAGGAGGCCCAGATCAGGCTGATGGAACAGCTTAAGAATCATCATGGGAAAAACAGCATGCTGGTACTCAGACCAGCTGATTCCTCCGAGACAACTGTTGCGTGGAAACTGGCCCTGGAAAATATAAAGAGTCCGACAGCCCTGATCCTTTCAAGGCAAAATATAAAGGAGCTTCCTTCTGAAAGCAATGACAGGTATTCCGATTCACTGAGATCGGAAAAAGGTGCTTATGTGGTGAGCGATTGTGCCGGGAAACCCGACATAATACTTCTGGCATCAGGATCTGAAGTTGCTACCCTTGTCGAGGGCGCAGAACTGCTGAGAAAAGAGGGACTTAAAATAAGAATCGTCTCAGCACCATCCGAAGGTCTTTTCAGGAACCAGGATGCCGGATATCAGAATAGTGTTATTCCTGATGGTATACCTGTCTTCGGGCTGACGGCAGGGTTGCCTGTAACTCTTAAAGGTCTGGCCGGACCAAAAGGCAGGGTATGGGGAGTCCCCGGCTTTGGCTATTCAGCACCTTATAAGATACTTGATGAAAAACTTGGGTTTACAGGAGAAAATGTTTACAGACAGGTGAAAGAGTACCTGGCTGAAAATTTAAAGTAATCATAATCTTGATTCATATAAGCCCTTTTTAAAGGTGTTTATTATGTATATGACAACTATTTCGTAAATTGGACTAAATATTTTACCTTAAACTCATATTCACAGCTAACCATGAAAAAGATAATTCCATTTCTGGCCCTGTTCTTAGTATTTTGTTCACAACCCGTTTTCAGCCAGGCAGATTCGCTTGACAACCGTTATGCAGTTACTGACACACAGGATGTTAAAATAACTCTCTTCGACACTGATGATCTTTTCGAGATCTCCCTGAAATTTGATATCTCCTATTATAAAAAGGTCCGCTCTAATGTGGAGTATCTCGATGCCATCCTGATATATTATAACGATGAAAAAGATTCTGTCATCAAGAATATAAAGGTAAAGGCACGGGGCCATATTCGCCGCACCGGTGATATATGCGATTTCCCTCCTATCTTGTTGAACTTTCAGATGAAGGATTCTGTCGGAGAAGAATTTTCCGGTATAAATAAATTAAAACTCGTTCCCTATTGCAGGCTGGGTTATGAAGACTATATCCTTAAGGAGTACCTGGTTTACAAACTTTACAATGTACTTACGGACTTCAGCCTAAAAGTAAGACTGTTCAGAGTAAATTATATTAATACTTCCAAAGAAAAGAAACCTATTACTCAATTTGGATTTGCTATAGAACCCATAAATCTGTTTGAGAAAAGGACCGGCACAAAAGAAATTACTGCAGCCGGCGTGACCCAGAGAGGGATCAAACCAGAAGTGCTTGACCGGCTCGCATTATTCAACTACATGATCGGGAATACCGATTGGTCCGTTCCTGTTCATCATAATGCTCTTGCATTTGCAAAGGAAAATCCTGAGCCGGATTACCAGTATCTTCTTTTACCATATGACTTTGATTATGCCGGACTTGTGGGTACTGAATATGGAATACCATTCGAAACCCTGCCTATTGAAACTACCAGGGACCGTCTCTATATGGCTGTTTGCAGAAGTGGGACGGAATTCATCAATGATCTTAAGGATTTCACAGACAAAAAGGATCAGTTTTACAAGGTTATTAATGATTTCCCTTATCTGAGTGCCAGATCTAAAAAAGACATGATAAATTACCTTGAAGGATTCTTTGATGGCATAGATAAAAGAAATACTCTTGTAAATAATATTCTTAGAGACTGCAACTGGTTCGAGGAACAGGCAAACCTTAAGATACGATAATAATACGGTTGTACTGAAACTCTACTGATTTCATCTTTTTAAGTATCTTTGCCGCTTATTCAGGATTTATGGAATACGATATCCTGCCCGGGATAAGAGGATTGATATTTGACCTTGACGGCACACTGGCCGATACTATGCCCTATCATTTCAAAGGATGGGAGAAAGCCTGTATTAAATATGGCGCCCATATAGATACTGCCTTTCTCCGCAAACATACAGGCAGTCCGGGATGGATAATAGCTGATGAGATAATCAAAGACTGCGGGCTTGAAGGAAGTGTAACAGCCGAACAGATAATGAAAGAAAAGCTTCTGGAATTCTTCAGGCTTCAGCATATGGTAAAACCCATTGAACCTGTCATTGATATTGTTAAAAAGTACAATGGTATCCTGCCAATGGCAGTAGGGACGGGAGGTCACCGGGAAGCAGTGGAACGTACACTTGAAATCACCGGACTTCGCAAGTATTTCGACATTATTGTCACAGCCAATGATGTTACTTCATTCAAACCTAATCCAGAGACTTTCCTGAAATGTGCGGAACTGATGAATGTTGAACCGGAGTTTATCGAGGTGTTTGAAGATGCAGAACTGGGAATAGAGGCAGCTAAAAAGGCTGGCATGAAGGTGACTGATGTAAGATCATGGTACAATTCAGAATGGTAATCCGGTGAAAATATAAAACAAAATCATAAATATGTGGTTTATATATTATAACCAATTTTGTAATTTAGGATCGGCTTTAAAAACAGGATTTTGAGAAAAGCACTTAACATAAAAGCTTCTGTATTATTGCTGGCATGGCTGGTAATATTTTTTCATAATATTGTCCCTCATAATCATATCTACGAAAATTTTCAAAACTGCAATACACCTGTACACAGCTCCTTCCCATGCTCTTCAGAAAATGATGGTTCATTAAAGTTTGAGAATGAACGTTCCGGATTACATATCTGTCATCTTTCAAATTCTCCTTTCAATAATCTTAACACTGAGGTCTTTCTTGCCTATTTCTACAGGGATATTAATTTTGCTCCGGGCCGGCCGGCTAGTGAAATCATCAATACAGGTGAAATTTTCTATATATCTGACTATCTTTATGGGCCACCTTCGCTAAGGGCGCCTCCGGCATTCTGATTTTCTCACCAGATTATAAAAATCAATTTGCATTTTTACTGATAATCTAATGATTATCAATATATTAATAAATTTATTATGATTGACAGGATTATACATTTCTCAATTAAGAATAAGTTTCTAATTATTTTATTCATCATGGCTCTGGTTGGCTGGGGTATTTATTCTCTCACACAGCTTCCGGTTGATGCGATTCCTGACATCACAAACAACCAGGTGCAGGTTATTTCCCTTTCTCCATCGCTTGCAGTGCAGGAAGTTGAAAGTTCAGTCACTGCGCCTTTGGAAGTTGCCCTTGCAAACATTCCTGATATTATTGAACTCCGGTCCATTTCAAGGTTAGGATTATCAGTTATAACTGTCGTTTTTAAAGATGATGTGGACATATACTGGGCCAGACAGCAGATGTCTGAGCGCATAAGCGAAGCTGAAGAGGCTATCCCTCCGGGACTTGCCAGGATTGAACTGGCTCCGGTGTCGACAGGTCTGGGAGAGATCTTTCAATACCGGCTTGCTGTAAGAAAGGGACTTGAAAAAAAGTATGATCCTATGGAACTTCGCACACTTCAGGACTGGGTTGTTCGACGTGAGATGCTGGGGACTCCCGGTGTTGCCGATATCAACAGTTACGGAGGGTATGTTAAACAATATGAAATAGCTGTCAATCCTGAAAGACTTAGAGCTGCAAACATTACTTTGATGGATATTTTTAATGCTCTCGGAAAAAATAATGAAAATACCGGAAGCTCATATATAGACAAAAAACCGAATGCCTTTTTTATCAGGGGAATAGGACTCGTAAGATCGCTCGATGACATTGAAAAGATTGTTGTAAAAACAAATTCTTCGGGAATTCCGATACTTATAAGGGATATCGCCACCGTCCAGTTCGGAAGTGCCACCCGCTACGGGGCATTTGTTGTGGATACTACGGAAGCTGTTGGAGGTGTTGTCATGATGCTCAAGGGAGGAAATGCCCATAAGGTGATAGATAATGTCCGCAACAGGATTGCTTCCATCCAGAAATCTTTACCTGAAGGAGTAACAATCGAACCATATCTTAACCGTTCCGACCTCGTCGGCAGGGCAATAGGAACTGTCTCAAGAAACCTTATTGAAGGAGCTTTGATTGTCGTTTTTATCCTTGTCCTGTTTCTCGGGAATATCAGGGCAGGACTGATTGTTGCATCGGTAATTCCTTTGTCGATGCTTTTCGCCATTTCTGTGATGAACATCTTCGGTGTATCTGGAAACCTTATGAGCCTGGGAGCAATCGATTTCGGACTTATCGTCGATGGCGCCGTAATCATTGTTGAAAGTGTTGTTCACATGATTTTCAAAGGTAAATATCATCAGGAAGGAATTTCAAGACTTACCCAGGATCAGATGGACGAAAATGTTTTTGATTCCTCAAAACGTATGATGAGCTCTGCAACCTTTGGTCAGATTATAATTCTGATAGTGTACTTACCTGTAATTGCACTTGTTGGTATTGAAGGGAAAATGTTCAGGCCTATGGCTCAGGTAGTTACATTTGCACTCACTGGAGCTGCAATCCTGTCGCTTACGTGGGTACCGATGGCATCTGCTTTATTCCTGAATAAAAAGACATTACACAGAGCCAATTTTTCAGACAGGATGATGGATCATATACATAAAGGATTTAATCCTGTAATAAATTATGCTTTGAAACATAAGCTGACTGTATCATTATCGGCAGTAATACTTTTTATATCGAGCCTGTTTCTCTTCTCACGGCTTGGAGGTGAATTCATCCCTCAGCTTGAAGAGGGCGACCTGGCAGCAGGAGTAATGACACTTCAGGGAGGATCGCTTTCCCATACAATTGAAACTGTCATAAAGGCTAATAAAATACTTATCGGCAATTTTCCTGAAGTGAACCATGCAGTATGCAAGATCGGAGCAGGAGAGATCCCGACCGACCCTACTCCCATGGAAACGGGCGATTATATAATAACCCTTAAGGATAAAGATGAATGGACCTCAGCAAAAACAAGAGAGGAACTTGTAACTAAGATGGAGGAAAAACTTATTCCCCTTGCAGGTGTAAAATTTGAATTCCAGCAGCCTATTCAGATGCGTTTTAATGAACTTATGACAGGCACCAAACAGGATGTGGCTGTAAAAATATTCGGCGACGACCTTAATACTCTTGCCGCCGAGGCCTTCAAGGTGGAAAAACTGATACAGGATATTGCAGGAGTGCAGGATATAAATACTGAAAAGGTAACAGGGCTGGCGCAGATCCAGGTGACATACAACCGTGACCGTCTTGCTCAGTACGGACTTTCAATAGCTGATGTGAACAGTGTTCTCAGGGCAGCATTTGCAGGCAGCCAGGCTGGTATTGTTTTTGACGGGGAGAAAAGGTTCGGACTTGTTGTCCGTTTTGAAAAGGATTACCGACAAAACCTGGAAGCTGTCGAAAATCTTCTGGTGGCTCTTCCTTCCGGAGGTCAGATACCATTCAACAATATTGCCGATATACAGATAAAATCCGGACCTGCCCAGGTATCGCGCGAAAATACCAAAAGAAGAATTACTATTGGATTTAATGTAAGAAACAGGGATGTTCAGAGCGTGATCTCTGAAGTATCAGAAAAAATAGACAAGAATATGAAACTTCCTACAGGTTACTACATTATTTATGGCGGGCAGTTCCAGAACCTAGAAGCTGCCAAAGCAAGGTTGTCAGTTGCTGTTCCTGTAGCCTTGCTCCTCATTTTTATCCTCTTATATTTTGCTTTTCAATCGGTGAAACAGACCCTTCTTATTTTCACAGCAGTCCCAATGGCAGCAATAGGTGGCGTTTTCGCTCTTTGGATACGGGGAATGAATTTTTCCATCTCGGCAGGTGTAGGATTCATTGCACTTTTTGGTGTTGCGGTCCTGAACGGGATAGTGCTTATTGCTGAATTTAACAGACTTGAAAAAGAGGGGATTACAGATATAACACAAAGAATTATCAAAGGTCTCCATTCCCGCCTGCGGCCTGTAATCATGACAGCGGCTGTCGCATCACTCGGATTTATGCCAATGGCCCTGTCAACCTCAGCCGGAGCAGAAGTGCAGAAGCCACTTGCCACAGTTGTTATCGGCGGTCTGATATCAGCAACAATCCTTACACTTATAATACTGCCTGTTTTCTATATTTTCTTTTCATCCGCCAAATTAAGAGGAATAAAGAAGAGTAAATCCTTTAAAGCCTTATTTATTAGCTTGTTCATTTTATCAGGATTATCCTTTTCAAACAATATGGATGCTCAGGAGGTTAAATATGTCAGTGTACAGGATGCTATCCGGATAGCTCATGATAACAACCTGATGATCAAATCCTCAGCATTGTCTGTCGAGGCTCAGAAAACATTGAAGGGTGCATCATTCAATCCTGGAAAAACAAGTTTTGAGCTCGAATACGGACAGATAAACTCTGTTATAAAAGACAACAGCATATCTATTTCACAGTCAGTTTCTTTTCCTACAGTTTACATCAATCAGAAAAAGCTGGCAACCGCAAAGATAAACAGCAGCGAATGGGAATTCAAAAAATCCTTTCTGGAAGTATCAACCCAGGTCAAGCAGGTTTACTGGAACCTCGCCTACCTCTATTCGAAGAAAAGGCTCCTGATTTATCAGGATAGTCTTTACAAGAGGTTTCTTAGGGCAGCTGAACTAAGGGCAAAGACAGGTGAAACAAACCGTCTGGAAATGATAACTGCCCGGTCACAAAGCCTTGAAGTTAAAAATCAGATGCTTCAGATTTCCACTGATATAGGAATTTCGGTTCGAAATATGCAGACACTTTTAAATTCGGATCTTTATTATTTGCCATCTGACACTATCCTGAAAAGAGCCGGGGCAATACCGTCGTCGGACAGCTCCGGAATTGCACAGAATCCCATTCTTGGTTATTTTCAGCAACAGGTGGAAGTTTCGAGAAGGGAAAAGGATCTTGAAAAGAGCCGGTTGATGCCTGACATTACCATTGGCTATTTCAACCAGACAATACAGGGAGTACAGGAAGTAGACAATGTTCCGGTAACATACGGGCCCGGAGACAGGTTCTCAGGTATTCAGGCCGGCATTATGTTGCCATTGTGGTTTGTTCCGTTTACCAGGAAAGCAAAGGCAGCTAAAATAAATGAGAGCATTGCCATTTCGGATGCTGAATACTATTCAAAATTCCTGTCCGCAAAATTTGAATCGCTGCTCGATGAATATCAAAAATATTCCGGTAGTGTGGAGTTCTATGAAAAGCAGGCCGTTCCGGAAGCTGATTTAATTATCGATCAGTCATCAAGAAGTTATAAAGCCGGAGCTATGGATTATATTGATTATGTACTAAACCTTAACAGGGCTCTGGATATTAAGCAGAAGTATCTCGATGCGATTAATAATCTGAACCAGACAATAATAAATATTGAATATATAACAGGTCAAACATTATAAACATGAATAATCTGAACCGACAAACAATAAGGACTTATTTGCATTTTGCCCTGATTTCAATTCTTTGCATTTCCTGTAATGGGCAGAAAACAGCAGAAAAGAGTGCTGAAGAAAAAGAAATTCTCCCTGATGATATTGTGGAAATGAGATATGATCAGATAAAGATGGCTGAAATTGACACAGGATCCATTGAATTCCGGTCGCTTTCCGGCACATTAAAGGCGAGCGGAAAAGTGTCGGTGGCACCAAACAGTTTCGCAACAGTGTGTGCTCCGCTTGGCGGATTTGTAAAAAGCGCAAACATGCTGCCAGGCAATGCTATAAGAGAAGGACAAACATTGGCAATCATTGAGAACCAGGATTTTCTGGATATCCAGGAGGAATATCTGGAAGCCAGAAGCAGGCTGGAGTTTGCTGAATCGGAGTATAAGAGACATACCGAGCTGTACAAGGAAGATGTCTATTCAGAAAAAAACCTCCAGCAGGTCACTGCGGATTATAAAAGTCTGAGATCACACGTAACTGCCCTCGGCCAAAAACTGGTACTTATCGGAATCAATCCTGCCGAATTGAACGAGGAGAATATCATGCGGTCTGTTTCATTGAAATCTCCAATTACAGGATATATTAAAACAGTAAATGTCAATATTGGCAAATCAATTTCACCAACTGATATTCTGTTTGAGATAGTAAATACAGATAACCTTTTTCTTGAGCTGACCTTATTTGAAAAAGATGTCAGTCTGGTCTCGGCAGGTCAGAAAATAAGTTTCTTCATAAACAATGAAGCTGAGGAACACACTGCTGTGATAACACAGACAGGCAGGACAGTTGATGCCGATAAGGCATACAAGGTATATGCCAGGGTAACGATTGGATGCAATAACCTGATGCCAGGCATGTATGTAAACTCAATTATTGAGATTTCGGGGAATAAAGTACCTTCCCTGCCCTCCGATGCAGTTGTAAGCTTTGATGACAAAGATTATATATTCATTTTCAACAGGAACAAGGAAGAAAATGGCAATCCGTTCACTGAATATAAAATGGTCGAGGTGAAAAAGGGAATTTCAAACGGTGGTTATTCAGAAATAAAACTGCCTGAAGGATTTGATCAGAAGAAATCAGGGGTTGTCATAAGGGGTGCCTATAACCTTCTTTCTGCCAAAAAGAATGCCGGTGAAATGGCCTGCTGACCATGCTGAAAATTATTAAAACATCTGACGGATCCCATACACTGTTTGTCCCTGAACTGAACGAACACTATCACTCATTTCATGGAGCCATCCAGGAATCAGATTACATTTTCATCAGATGCGGATATGATTTTTGTAAAGCCGATCCGGTCCGTATTTTTGAAGCCGGATTCGGCACAGGACTTAATGCATTTCTTACATGTATTAAAGCAAACGCAGGTAACAGACACGTTGAGTACACTGCAATTGAATCTGATCCTCTCCCAGAATCGCTGGTTGACCTGTTAAACTACAAAGATTTTGTGGATGCTGAAGACAGAAAAATATTTGACAGGCTTCATTCATGTAAATGGGATATCGCTCAGGAGATAAATAAAAATTTCATCCTTCACAAAATAAAAGGTGATCTCACGGATTATGAATTATCGGGAAAATTTGACCTTATATATTTCGATGCCTTCGGTCCGGATAAACAACCGGAGATGTGGACAGAGAATATCTTTAAGAAGATCTCCTCCATAACTGCCGGGAATGGAATCCTGGTAACCTATTCGGCCAAAGGCACCGTGCAAAGAGCCCTGAAAAACAATGGATTTAAAGTTGATCTTCTTGCAGGGCCACCAGGAAAACGGCAGATAATAAGGGCCGTTAAAATGTAAAAAATATTCTTCCTGACTCTTTTTTACTGAGGTCAAAATGTTATCTTTGCGGAAATTTTAAAATTTAAAACTATATCAAATGAAAATGAAGGGATTAATTATTCTGACAGGGATTGCTGCAATAATTCTTGGCTCCTGCTCAAAGAACTCTGTTTCAAGTGTGAAAATCAAAACAAAAGAAGACTCTTTATCCTACGCATTCGGGATTGTAAATTATAATGCACTTCAGAGTGACAGTCTTAAGCTGGACCCAATGATAGTTGCCAAAGCAATGATTGATGGAGAAAAAGGCAATCCTGTAATGTCGGATGAAACCGCAAGAGGATTTATTATGGCATTTGTCACTTCGCGCCAGGCTGCACAGGCAGAAAAAAAAGCTGAGGAAAACAAAATATTATACAAAGACTATATAGCCGAAAATGAAGCATTTCTCACAAAAAACAAAGATAAGGCAGGCATAACAGTTACTCCAAGCGGACTTCAGTACGAAGTAATAAAAATGGGAACCGGGGAAAAACCTGGCAGAGATAATACAGTAAAGGTTCATTATACAGGTACTCTTATAGATGGCACAGAGTTCGATTCTTCCGTAAAAAGGGACGAACCTGCCCAGTTTCCTGTTTCAGGAGTTATAGCAGGATGGACAGAAGCCCTGCAGCTTATGCCAGTCGGCTCCAAGTTCAAGTTATACATACCACAGGATCTTGCCTATGGTTCAAGTCAGGCCGGCGAGCTTATAAAACCATATTCAACACTTGTATTTGAAGTGGAACTTCTGGAGATAGTTCAATAGTATGAGGACTGCTGAGATTCATACATCCAAAGGTGTAATGGAGGTAAGCTTTTATGAGGAAGATGCTCCGGGCACCGTTAAGAATTTCGTTAAGCTTGTTCAGGAAGGTTTCTACGACGGCCTTGCTTTTCACAGGGTGATCCCGGATTTTGTAATCCAGGGAGGTTGCCCATATTCAAAAGATATGAGCGATCCGAGGATCGGAACAGGCGGACCGGGTTATAAGATTAACTGCGAACTTACAGGCGATAACCAGTATCACGATAAAGGGGTTTTGTCGATGGCCCATGCAGGCAGAAATACAGGCGGATCCCAGTTTTTTATCTGCCACAGCAGGATAAATACAAAGCATCTTGACAGACAACATACATGCTTCGGAAAGGTTATTGCCGGAATGGATGTAATTGACAAGATACGTCAGGGCGATAAAATTGATAAAATAACTATAAACGAAAAGTAGTATGGCTTTCGAAATCACTGGCAAGGTAATTGATATTTTACCTGCCATACAGGTAAGTGATAAATTCAGAAAACGTGAATTTGTTATTGAGAAGAAAGATACGGGAGCTGCTGCAGTTTTTATCGATTATATCAAGTTCCAGCTTGTTCAGGATAAGTGTGACCTGATAAATGAGTCATTTCTCAACGAAGAGGTAAAGATATGGTTTAACGTGAAAGGCAACAGATGGGAACGTGATGGCAAAGTAAACTATTTCACAAACCTCGATGCATGGAAAATCGAAAAAGTATCTGAATCAATCAGAAGTCAGAACATTCCGCAGCATAGTACTATGGAAGACATACCTCCTGAGAATGAGGAACTAAGCGATCTTCCCTTCTGATGAAAGATTATTGTCATAATGAAAGGACGTTGTGTTCAGCGTCCTTTTTGTTTTAAACATCCGGCAGACCATTGCAGTAATTATTGTAAATTAGCGGCTATCAAATCAAATCATGATAACAATGAGGTCTTTCCTTACTATTATAACAATAATCATCTGTTCTGAAATTCAGTCGCAGGTAGTATCTCAGATAGA
>Ga0209254_10001733_pt1 | contig 19646 bp, 16 predicted proteins | sample FrelakmetDIP11DI_FD_187148 | JGI IMG/M metagenome (GOLD analysis project Ga0209254, IMG submission 187148) | Freshwater lake sediment microbial communities from the University of Notre Dame, USA, for methane emissions studies - DIP11 DI (SPAdes)... | ecosystem: Environmental > Aquatic >...
TCCGAGTCTGTGCAATTTGACCCTCAGCGGCCAACACATCCACACGAAAATTCATTCCCTCTTTGAAAAGGCTCCTGGCTCGTTTGAGCACTGCCTCCAGAGCGATAATCGAAGCATTGGCCACTTTCAGAAGAGTTTCGGCCTGTACCAGTCGGTAATAGGCAGTCGTAACATCCAGAATCAGATTCTGCCGGTCCACCTCGTACTGGAGACCGGAATGCATTACAGAGAGCTTGGCGCGGGAGTAATCAGCCGTAGGTTTGCCGCCGCTGAAAATAGGTTGGGTCACTGATACAGAGGCACTGTAATTCGAAAAGGGATCCAGGCTGGGCAAGGCGGCTGAAAAAGCGCCTATATACGATCCCTGCATGTATCTGTACCAGGTGGCGCTGTAATTGACGTCGATCGTGGGGAAAAAATGGGAAAGTGCAGCACGCCGCGAATGCTCTTTTTCTTCTATCGCCAGGCCTGCATCGACACCGCGCAGGTTGCGTCTGAGAGCTATCGACACGAGCTGGGACAAAGTGAGCGGTGTTTCTTCACTGGTGGAGGATTCGGAATAGGCAAGAGACTGAATTGATCCGGCAAGGAACAGCGCAGCTACAAGGATGACATGAACGAATGATAAAAGATTGTGCACGAACCTCTGTGTCCCCTCTTGAGCCTTTTCCGAAGTCAACTGCTCTCTGTTAAAAACGGAAGGCCATCCCTCTAGCGCGGTGGAGCACCGTTGTGTCCTCGGACTCCAGACCGCCGCCAACAACAAGCAAGAAGATGAATCCGCTGATGGTCGGCTGTGAAGAGTTCATGTTACCGGTATATTTCTGTTTGTGTCAATGCAAAAATAATCAAAAAAATTAGTGATAATAGCTGTTTTTTTTTTTTTCTTGATGTGATGGTTTATAATTCAATTCATTCCGTCCCCCAATTTTTAGGAGACCATGTTGCTTTCCATGCGGTTTTATCTGCCGGCCCTCCTGACCGTGCTATTGGTCACGGTGCCGTCTGTACACGCGCAAATCATTCCATCGAACTTCTCGGTGGATGCGACATTAAGAATGGAATGCCTTTTCAGCACACACTCAGTGGGCGACGCTCATCCTCCGGAAGAAGAATCGGAACGTTTCGGGCAGGATTTTGATTTCCAGCTACCAATATTATTAGGAGAGATTTCCGTCTCTTCGCGAATGCCGGTGGCAGCGCGTCTGTTGGGTTTCACGAGTGTGTGGGAGTCGAGCAGTACACTTTCACGATCTTCTTTGGATCAGAGTGCTTCCGGCGCATCGGAAATCCAATTGAACGCTAGGCCAAAGTTTGCAGGGTGGGAGACGGCGGGTTTTTACCACCTGTGGCAAGACCTTGGTCACACCTATAGTATTGGCGTGGGCTATCGGCAGGGCTATTGGTCGCTTCACGGCGAGGGTGTGGGCACGGCAAACGCGGAGTCGAGATCGGAAGATAATGTATTCTCATCAGGCCCGTTCTTGAGCATGCGCACCGCTATGGTCTTACCGGGCTGGCGGGCGAGCTTTGAACTTATCGCATCCAAGTTCATGAACAGGTCAATCGAAGCCGTCTTACTCCAACCGGGATTCTCTACGGGATACGAAGCCAGGGCCTACGGCGGTGGATTAGTGGAAGCCCAAGTGCGGGGAATGACCTATTTCACCAGGCGCATCCTTCTCGGCGCGTATGGAAGCTACTCAATGCAGGAATTGAGTGGGAGTTTCAGCATGAAGACGAACGGCAATATCAGAGCAACCTACGACGCTCACCTTACGGAAACCCGGCTGATGCTAGGGCTGGAAATGACCGTAGTTTTTTGACTACCTGGTCGTTTGCGGAAAGAGGCAAAACCTGTTTGACGTAACCTTTTGACAGACGCCTAGAGGTCTTGGGCGACTCTCCAGTGTAATGATCGGGATTGAGACAGGGCAATGTAGGGAGTAGATAGGTCGACCATGGGACATTTTAGAAATGAAGGGATACCGGCCGATACGATAAAGTCGAAACCCATGAGGATGGTGGTTGAGCAGGCTTTGGCCGCTGCAAGGAATAATGGAACGGTCCTCCTCTTGGGTGAGACGGGAAGCGGCAAGGATTATCTGGCCGAATTCATTCACCGCGAGTCCATGCGCAAAGCAGGACCTTTTATTTCAATCAATTGCGCGGCTCTTTCGCATCAACTGATTGAATCAGAGGTCTTCGGGCATGAAGCCGGCGCGTTCACGGGGGCTCAGAAGAGAAAGACCGGTCTTCTGGAACTTGCTCACAGCGGGACAATCCTTCTCAACGAGATCGGAGACTTACCTCTCCCTTTACAGCCTAAACTACTGAGCTTCCTCGATTCAGGCACGTTTTATCGCGTGGGGGGCCAGAAACTCGTCCGTGTTGACACAAGAGTTCTGTCAGCTACGAACCGTGACCTCATTGAAGATGTTCAGAACAACGTCTTCAGAAAGGATCTTTTCTATCGTCTCGAAATGATGGTGATCCACGTCCCCCCCCTGCGTGAGCGGTTGGAAGATTTGCCGGGGCTTGCGAGGAGAATTTGGAAAGATGTCCATGGGGAAATGAGGGTTGAGCAATTTTGCGAGATAGACCCCATTGTTGTTCAGGGGTTGTGTCGCTATGAGTGGCTGGGGAACGTGAGAGAACTTCGTAACTGTCTGTGCAAGCTGCTCACTTCTCCGAAGCAAAACGTAGCGGCTCTTGGGGCTATAATCACTGAGGATGAGGACAACTGGAGCCATGTCATTCGCTTTCCCGACGGCGATTCCATGAATGATCTGATCAAAGAAGCCAAGATGGCACTAATTTCCGAGGCCCTTCGCCGCAGCCAGGGAAAGAAGAAAATGGCAGCAGAGATGCTGGGTATATCTTACGTCTCTATACATCATTATCTGAACAATTTAGCCAAGATGATATAAATTATCGTTTGGTCAGACCATAGTGATAAAAAATGTTGCTATTCTTCCGGCGGCACAGAATTGAGAGACATTAATCTGATTCAAGGTCGTTTAATGGCACGTCCGCAAGGATCACCCCTCTGGGACAGGGAGAATAATTACAACAATGACAAATAGATATCCTTTGATGAGCATATTACTCATCCGGTGGTATGGCTTTTGCTTGATGCACTGCATAACCACGGAAGGCTCGTGGTGTGTATCGCATTTTCTCGAGGAGGGTTATCATGAGAATTCCAAGAATCATCTTCTTGTGCATGCTGTGTCTCTTTGTGGCAGCCTCGTTGTCGTGGGCAGGCGGAAAGCCTAGTACTGATACCCTGATAGCGTTTTCTGATGAAGTCACGTGTCTTCAAGCAGACACATACAAAAGTGAAATCCAACTAGCCAAGCATCACAACTACAAATACTATGGAAATTGGATGGATAGCAAGATGTGGTGCAAGAGCAAGTGGAGCGCTTTGGCGTGTCATGCAACTTTACTTTGGGGGAAAGCTAGTAATAGGTGCAATCAGCCAGGGAAACCAAGGTGTCATTGCGACGGTTGCAGGCTCAGGTAAATTTATCATCATTGGGTGGCCAAAAGCCCTTATTCTACGAGTAGCAATGACAAGGGAATATCGTCTAGCAGCGACGAGTCTCGCTTCATGAGGTGTAATCACTTATCGCAAAGTCCTACAAAGGAGTGAACAATGAAAAAGAGCGTATTTCTGGTTTCTCTGTTGTGCATTCTCTTGATCCCAGTGCTGTCAACAGCCAGCGGGAAACCAACATCAGAAAATGCGTTAGATGTAGTAGTGGCCACCATGGAGGATCGACTGCCGAGTAGCGATGTGCAGCCATGTAAACAACACTATTGGTCCCCGAACGATGAATGCAAGAAACATTATGGGAACGGCTTCAAGAAAGATTGTGAAGGCTGGTGTTGTCCCAAAGGTACTTGTAAGATATGCCATAAGAGGGTTGACCAAAAAAGGACCTGGAATGTTTTTAACCCCTGTATGCGGGAAAAAGGGTGTAAGGCTTTTCGGCCTTGGACAAAAATGGGAAACTAGCTGAAAGCTCTATGCGAGAGAAAAAAATTATATTCGTACATCGGAGAGGTGTTTTTTTTCGAAACTTTGATTGGAGTTTCAGTTTAGACTTTTCGGTGCCTTGGCGTCGGGATTCGGGACAAGGCAGTTAATATTGTAAAGGTTATCAGAAGAATAGGGAGGCACTGTTAATTGTCTTCCTATTCTTGTTTTTGTCATCTAACTGCTTCATGGCTACGCTCAAACCCAGAGACCAAACACATGATTAATTATCGCCTCCGAGGGAGAACACCCTGATGAAGAAATTCGGCCTATTGGTTACTATATTATTACCACTGTTATTTATGCCCGCTTTTGGCCAGGATTCCTTCGTTTCTGTCAAAGGTATGACGTGGATAAACGGCTTGAATTGCTTAATGAAGGAAAATCCGACTCGTAAAGTCTCAGCCATACAATTGTGGGTGAAGGTAGGAAGTGCCGATGAGAATGCCAACGAAAGGGGGACGTGCCATCTCATCGAGAAAATGGTTGTAGGCGGTTCGTCTCAGCCTAACGGCGGGCAGTTTGTCTCTCGAATTGACGCCCTTGGAGGCAGTGCCACCGCTTATACCACATGGGACGAGACGGTGTTTGGAGTCACAATTCCTTCAGGTGCCGTGTCACCCGGTTTGAAGCTATTGTTCGATTCAGTTCTTGGTTCCGAAATAACCGACAAGGCCCTTGAGCAGGCCAAGCAAAAAGTATTACAGGAGATAAGCGAGGCACAGAGTGTGCCCCTGGAAACGGGGCGCCGGTTACTATTTGAAACTGCCTACACGTCAAGCAATTACCGTTTTCCGTTAATCGGACTCAAAGACACCATAGAGAAAATAACGGTTAAGGATGTCAACCACTTCAAGAAGAAGTGGTATCACCCTGAAAACATGTTCCTGGTTATTGTAGGGGACTTCAAAACCGCAGATGTTATCGGAGAGGTCAAGCGACTCACCGCTGATCTGAAACCTTCAGGATTTGTGAGGCCTCCTCGTCCTATTGAGCCCGAGCAAACTGAACCTCGGGTTGTCGTCCGGTCACATGATAGGGCTGAGGAGACAATCCTTTACCTTGCTTTTCCCATACCACCAATTCAGCATCCCGAGATCAACGCACTGGACTTGGCCGCAGAAATTCTGGGAAGCGGTTTGAGGCACCACAAAACGCTGGGACAGGAGAAAGGTCTTGTCCATTCCGTCACGGCCGACACAATTACTGCCAGGGATCCTGGATTGATGGTTATTACAGTGCAACTGGACGCGACAAACGTGGATGAAGCCACTAGAACAGTCATGGAAGAGTTGGCTCTTGCCGGGAAGACCTGGCCTTTTCAAGAGGAACTTGACCAAGCCAGGATGCGTATTGAGAGACGGGAGATCTATACTGGTGAGACAACCCCCAGACAGGCGCGGCGAATTGGTCAATCCTTTGCCGATAATGGGGATTCTGCTTATTGGGAGAAGTATCTCCGCCTGAATCGAACCGTTTCTCCTCAGGAGGTCTCCAATGCCATCGCCAAATACCTAGTCGCAAGTAAAGCAAATCTGGTCGTGCTCGTTCCTGAGCCAGAATCTCAGAAGGTCCAAGAGTCAAGACTTGCCGGCATTATTAACGAATTCAAGGACAAAAGCGAAAAACAACCAGCAAAAGAAAATACTTCTTCTGATGCTCTTTACCGAACCTTGCCCAATGGTATCCGTGTCGTGGCCGTTCGAGACAATTCCAACCCCCTCGTGTCCTTTCACGTAGCGTTTCTGGGCGGAAAACGAGCAGAGACTTCAGAAACCAACGGAATCATGAACTTGATGGCTTCTCTGATAACAAAGGGCAACGACTCTCTGACTGAGGAGCAGTTAAGAGCCACTGTGTCGGACATGGGGGGAAATCTGAAAAGCTATTCGTCCGACGACTCGTTTGGAATAGCTTTTAGTTGCTTCAGCCGCTTTACTGACCAAGGTCTTCGGTTGATCTCTGATCTCATAAAAAATCAAACCTTTCCCCCAGACAAACTTGACCAGGAACGCAAACTTGTTATGCAGCAATTAGACACCAGGACTGAAGAATCGCTAACCGACCCGACGACAATGCTCAGGCGCACCCTTTTCGAAGGCCACCCGTACTCGTTCGATGCTGAGGGAAGACTGGAAACCTTGGTTGGTTTGACTTCTGAAGACTTGAAGCAGGCATTCACGTCGTTAGCAGTTCCCCGGAACATGGTAATAGCCTGTGTGGGAGACATAGATCCTGAAAAGACTGTCAACATGATAACCGAGTTGTTGGGGAATATTCCAGATAAGTCGGTGAGCCTTGCAAATACATCTCTGGAGGTTCGTGACGACGGGAAAAAAGAAATTCTCCTGCGGGTTCCCAGTGAACTGGCCGGATGCCTTGTCGGTTTTATTGGGGCAAAATACTCCGATCATGCCCGGCTATCACTTGAAGTCCTGGAAAATATATTGTGCGCTGACGATGGCCGCCTTTCCCGAAAACTGCGCAGCTCCGGTGTTGATCGCTTTCGCGTAAACTCGTTAAACCGGGGCGGTCTTGATCCAGGGTTCATGGCCTTCCAAATCGTCTGCGAGCCCAAACAACTCGACTTGGTCTCTAAGATTCTTAGCCAGGAATTAGAATTAGTTCGAACCGGGTTAGTGAGTCCCGAAGAAATTGCCAAATCAAGGGACCGCATGCTCGGCAATCGACTAAGGACACTGGACACCTCTTGGTCAAGAGCGGAAAGCATTGCCCTGAATACGCTGTATGATTTGGGCCATGACTATGACGACCAGTATGCCTCCAAGCTTGCTTCCGTCACACCGGATCAAGTACGAAAGGCAGCTCAAACCTATCTGGACACTAAACACTGCGTTGTCGTCAGAATACTTCCTCAAGAGAGCGATGGTGAGGGCAAGAACGAGTAAGAAAAGAGTCTAGCCTACAAAATTAGACTGCCTATACAGGCTATCTCTGTTCGTATGCCGCAAAAATTTTTGATTCCCCGCGCTTGATTTTAAAACGAACGGGTTTGTTTTTTTCCGCCTCAGCCACGGCTGACTTAAACTGAGCAACATCTCGTGCCGGCTCGTCCTCAATCTCCAGGATTACATCGGCCTGCCTCAATCCTATCAATGCTCCCAGTCCATCTTTGTCCACTGCCTTCACATGCAGACCTTGTCAGGATTAAGCTGTTTGGTTTAAGACCTACAACATGAAACAAGGAGTCTCTAAAACTGATAGGCTTGTTTTATCACAGCCCCTCAGTCTGCAGGGCGTTCCTTCCGCGACTTTTGCGTCAGAGTAAGAAATTCGACTCCCTGTGCTTTGGACGACTTCAAATCAAATTGAGTCAGGGTTGTTTGGCCCATGAGATGAGTGCAATTTTCACACGCCACTGCTCTTACATTGGATAGTTCGAATGGTCCAATTCTCATTTCACGAAACTTCACCCTTCTACCTTTTAAAACACGGCCATCCGCTACCTTAACACTGACGGTCGAATCCATGGCCTCGTAGGGGACCTTTGAATTGGCGAGGAAACTTTCGCTCACAAACGTATCGGATGCGCCTGTATCGATCATGAAGGCGGAAGGCCTTGACTGTCCGAAGTTAACCGGAGCGTAGAAGTGTTCCCCGAGCTTGGGGAGTCTGAGTTCGACCGTTGCTGCTGTAGCTGATGGCCGATTTCGCTCTAGACCAGTCTCAATCGCAATGCGCTGAGCGCTAAAAAAAGGCTGCTTTCCTTTGTCCTCCAGTTGACCGTCAAATGCGGCAAGCAGAGCAAGAGCTTCGTAGTGACGGTTTCGAGAAACGAGGAGCTTCGCCAGGGCCCCTCGAACATCAACGAGTGTCGGCACAACGGCAAGAGATTTATATGACCAGTCTATAGCCTCATCAATCTTTCCAGTATTTGCTAGGCTGTCAGCGTAGAAACCAAACAAGTCATAAGTGCCTTCACCCAAATCGATCGCCCGCTCGAAGTTGGCAATTGCCGGTTCGTGCTTGCCACGCTTATTTAGGATGATTCCAAGATTAGCAATCCCGTTCGTATCGGTGGGGCGTAGTGTTACGTATTCTGCCCACATTCTTTCCGCACATAACAGGTCTCTGGATTTGGTGCATTGGATAGCCGTCTTTTTTAATTCTTCAGACGAATCCTCGGCGACAGCGAATTCCGCAAGAAAGATGAACGGCAACAATAAGGGAAGCACGGATAGCACGCCAGCTAGCCTCTGAATATTTCTTGCCATTTTCAATCTCCAGGATTGTGAGGCATCCCTTCCATTGTGATAGTTTCCTGACCACCAACCGATTGCGGCATGGTTTCTTGGCCTTGAACTGTGATCCACGGATGGTTTGTCCACAAGCCCCAAGAGAGTCTAATCGTTGGCACAGTGATGAGGAAAGCCTCTTCTATCACGATTTTAAGCATACCACTCCATACTGTCTTACTCAATCGTAATCTTTCCAGCTTGGTAATTTTCTTGTTGGCCGAGGGGAGGACAAATCATAGATAAGAAATAGACAACTGTCTGGCCTGAGGTAACGCATGGAGCAATATCAGAATAGATGGATGGGTGAAAGAGGGCGGTGGCTTAAGGGAGCGACCGCCCGAACCATGTACGGGCTCGTGGCCCGAAAAAAGGTGTTCCTTTTCCGCCAATACTATCCACCCGGGATGATAATCAATTGAATCCTTCCTCAAGACCTAATGTCATAGTATAGTGAAGACTATGGAAATCCGGCGGCGCAAGAAAATCCTGGACTTCATAGCTTCTGGAGACGAGGAGGCTGAATCATGCAGACTAAACCAATCCGGACAGAAGAAGAATACGAAGCAGCCATGAACCGCGTCGATGAACTCTGGGGTACACCGGTAAATGGTTCTCCTGAAGCAGAGGAGTTGGATGTCTTGCTGGCCTTGACGGGTGCTTATGAAAAGAAGCACCATCGTTACCCTCCTCCAAGTGCCTCTGATTTATATGAGTATCATCTGGATCGCTTGGGCTTTAGCAGTGAACAGATTACCAATCTCCTGGAAAATAGGGAAAAGTTATCGAAGATTATTGTTGAAGCAATCGGTCTCCCAGCCGATCAGGTCGAAAAGATGGGAGATGTCCCTCTCAAGGTCTTTACGGCTGGATAACCGACCGTCTGCGCTTCACCTTCCCCCCCTTCATTGCTCGCCCATAAGCAGCCAACAGTCGCTCGGCATTCGCCGAACACCTGCCATCTGCATGTCCTGACGGGCAAAAGTCAACCATCGTTCACCTGCCGTGTTCATAGACTATTTCCCCTATTCCGCTATTTACTATCGTTTTGCCATTTTTGAGTCAAGAGTTTGAAGTTGCAGAAGTATCTCTTTAAAACGATCGGCGTTTCACCCATAGAAGGTTTTGGAAAACCATTCCCGCGCGCTCCTCGTGCGAACCAGGATTTCCCAAAAGGGTAAAACTATAGTAGAAAAAAACATAGGATAAAAAGATAACAAAGAGGTTGAATTAGGAATGCACCACCGTTCCAGCCGTGTTTGAGAACTAACGAAATAGGGATATCAAATGGTTATTGGCGGAGAGAGAGGGATTCGAACCCTCGGAACACCTTGTGGGCATTCACACGATTTCCAGTCGCGCCCCTTCGGCCACTCGGGCATCTCTCCACGGAAACATATTATAATAGACAGGAAAACACCTTATGGTCAACCAAAATTCTCCACCGGAATTCTGCGCGTGGCCGTCCGGAAACCAAGTGTTTTCTCGTGTCCCTCGTCTTTGAACATCACTACTAGACTCTCAGGAGACCGCCTATGGAACCCGAGCCCCGCAGGGATCACTGCTTCGGATTCGTTGCCGTTACCGGCCGTTCAAACGTCGGAAAATCTACTCTCGTTAACCGGATAATCGGGCGGAAATTGTCCATAGTGACATCCAAGGAGCAGACCACAAGACACCGAATCACTGCAGTACACAATTTGCCCCAGGCACAGATAGCCTTAATAGACACTCCAGGTATCCACGATCCCAAGAATCTTTTTAATCGCACAATTGTTGCTGCGGCTCTCAAAACGCTCCAGGATGTAGACGTCGTTCTCTTTGTTACTGTCCCTGGGGCCGTAATTCATGAGGACGACCTGCGCATAATTGATCTTATCCGAGCATCAAAACAGAAATCAGTACTGGTCATCAACAAAATAGATACATGTGAAAAATCTATTCTCCTACCTATGATCAAGGTCTATTCCATGGCCCACCAATTCGAGGAGATTTTTCCGGTCAGCGCAATTGACGGCTCAGGAATCGAAGATCTGGTCCAAGCCCTTGTGAGACTACTGCCCACCGGCCCGGCGCTCTTTCCCGAAGACGACGTAAGCGATCTTCCCGTCAGATTTTTCGCAGCCGAGATCATCAGGGAACAGATCATGAAAATGACTGGTCAGGAGGTCCCGTACAAGACCACAGTAGTGGTGGAGTCCTTCACAGACAAAGGGGAAATCGTAATCATCCATGCGGATATTCATACTGAGCGAGAAAGCCAGAAGAAGATTCTTGTAGGAAAAAAAGGATCAATGATCAAACAGATTGGAATTTCAGCTCGATCCAAGCTGGAGGAATTCCTGGAGCGCAGAGTGAGGCTCGATCTTTTTGTCAAAGTCACACCCCGCTGGACCCAAGACTCACGTAAACTTAAGGAACTCGGATACTTATAATTTCGCCGCAATGAAAGTGATGTGTAAATGTGAAGGTAAAATGGCACAAGACGCTTCCGTCTCTATTCTATCCTGAACAGTGATTCGTCGAAATCAGGCTTGCCCTCGTACTTTCCCATGAAGAAACCCGGTGCAGCTTCCAAGTGCTCGAATATTGCAGGATTGACTTCGATCCCGGCCTGATGAAGTGCTTCCACAATAGCTTTAGGGGACGGCGGACAGGTCTTGACTGATATCATCTCCTTTATCCTCGGGTCGTTCTTGTTAGAGCTGTAGAGGCACTTTCCTATGAGGATAGTCTTTTTTCTGCCCGGTGTGGGTTTCATCACCTTGCCGGTGAGTACTTCCACGTCGTCCCAGGGTTCACCTTTCCATGCGAAAGCGATGGAGGTCAAGATAATACCTGTGAGGGCTGAGCAATAGGTGCATAGGGTGAGATCATATTTTGGGTAAGCCAGGCCCTTGATTCCCATCTTCTCCATTGGTAGAGGTAAGGTATCGGTCTGGTTGTACCCAAAAGAGTATTCTAGACGCATTGAGACATCGGCCGGCTTTTCTCCTACAACTTCCACGTCGGAAAGATCTTGCGTCCTTTTTCTCTCTTGGGCCGCGTAAACCAAATGAGGCACGTCCGATGTGTGATAACCCAGTATCCAGGCCCCGACTTTGTCCGTAGAAAGAACATCGGCTGAGGCCACTAGGAGATTGCTTCTCCTTATTTTTCCATCAAAACTGGGTCCCCTCTCGTTGGTATAGATACCATCCAGTATAGTAAAGGAAGGTGGAAGCTTATTTGCGAGCTTCGAGACCATGTAGTGGAGGTTTCGGACTGGGTCGGCCGAGTGACATTTTTTTCTCGAATTAATGTCGATCATACCTTTAATATTTTTTATGCCGAGGCTTACGAATGTCTGGGTGTGGGTTTTCAGCACCGGTATGTTGACCACGAAGTCGCTGTCAAGGATGTCGGCATTAAAGTTGAGTTCCACGCCATCTCCCAGATCAACTTTTTGAAAAGGTCTCTCGAACACATTAATGACCTTTACTCCGAAACGCTTTTTAAGCAAATTGTACCCGAGCGTTTCAAAGGCGTGGGCCGGCGTTTCATTATCTCTTGGGTCAAACAGAACGGATCCTTCCCCAATTGTGATATCATTGATGCCGCGTTCCTTAAGGAGCGAGACCATATCCTGGACAACGCGAGAAGTGGTAATCACTCCCCATTTCGGGAATGGCGAGACCTTGGTCCAAAACACTATGTTCGGTTTTATGAAGACCTTTGAGTGGGGGGGTAGGCCTTCGAGCCCCTTCGATAGGTCGACGGCTTTTCGGACCGATTCAAGAGGTTTCTCATACCGCACTATGGCTACTTTCGGTTTTCTCATAGTTCATTACCTTCCACAGTTCAGCCTCACTGAGAGCCTATCGGCCAACTCTGAGAACAATGACGGAAGAGGTTCGGAGGAGTCGGCTTCCAGGGCACGCACTATTTTCAAGAAAAGGATTTGAGCGTCTCCCAAATGCAAAGTTATTTCCAAATTTTCGCCCAGATCCAGAAATTTCACAATTTCCGCAGGGGTATTTTCGTCTCTCGGCCTTTTTTCCAAGTCACGGACCAACATCATGATGCGGCCCTGAAGAAGTTTTTCGGCCGAACTGATGTCGGGCTTGATTTTCCAAAACCTTGTCTCCTCTAGTACCGACTCCAGTTCATCGGGATAAAATCCGCTCGAAAGTTTCTCCAGCTCTTTTATAAAGGTCCGATTCAATACGAATGTTGCGGCCGCGAGAAAAGTGTCCGGTAGCCGAGCCTGGTGGTTCACTATCAACCTGGCCAGGCCTTTGTTCTTTTTATAAAAAGACTCGAAGAGATCAGCCTGCTCTTCGTACATCCGGCTCGTCGCAGTTTCGATAATCCGGATTCGCTGCTCCGAGAAGAGATCTTTCATTGAAAAGTACTTACCGGGGAAATACCTGTCCAGCTTTCGGATCAATTCTGTCGAGGAATGTCTATAAAAACCATCAAAAAGATCCTTTTTGAGAGAATCGTATCCCGTCTTGTCTTGAAATTTTCCGATTGAACACCGCAAATCCACTTCGCCGAGATAAATCACTGCGGATATGAAATCTTCGCAGTCCATAGTTATGAGACTGCGTACGGACATGCGTCCAAATAGGAACACTCTTTGACCGGATTGTTCTCTGGTGAAGTCATCTAGCCTAATATCGTAGCAGTACAAATGCCGTTCGATGGGAGCATTTTCAAAACCTGAAGAAATAGCGGCATGTGCCGCAACATGGTCTAGGTCTGCCACTTGCGGCAGGATTCTTTGATTAAAAATTTCGTCGCCTCGCATCTGAGGTTTCACGTTACTTTCAGCCTGATACAATTCCTTGAGGAAATGTTCCAACATATCTGGATCGTACCTTGAAGCAAGCTGGATAACCCTCGCGGCATACCGCAAGATCTGTAAGGACTCGATCCCAGCGATGTCTTCGAAGAACCAGCCGCAGCTCGTGTACATGAGCATACGATTGCGTTGCAGTTCCAATAGGTTAAGGGCCAGGGAAACATCGCTGGCGCCAAGTTCCCTGCTGGCATGAACCTTAACGAATTTCTCGGCATCTCGATGTTTTTCCAATATGACTTCTATATAGGCATCCCGAGTGGCCCACGGGTCGGTCAAGAAAAGACCGGCTTCCTTGCTGAACAGCCCATCTACTCGGTCGCGTACCAAGTCCATGGCTCTTCTCAGCGGAGCACGCCATTTTTGGTTCCACTCAGGTTTTTCACCGTTTGAGCACCCACAGTCCTCCGACCATCGACCGATTCCGTGCGCGCAACTCCAAGAGGAATTTTCAATAAACTCAACCTCCGCAGTAGGCGGATGTTTGTCTAAAAATTCACCGTAGTTGGTGAGGCTCACGCCAGGTTGATTGGAAAGCCCTTCCAGGGCAAAAGCGAGGGCCATTTCGCCGAACCTGTGGTGATGGCCGTATGATTCACCGTCAGTGGCAATATTTACCAACTGAGGCCATGTTCGCTCACTGGAAAATCCACCGAGGATTCTGTTCTTGAATTCCTCACCGTTGTTGAGCATGTGCTCGAAAGCAATAGCCTGTGAAATGGGGGCGTCGTAAAAGAAAATGGTTATGGCCCGCCCTCGGGATAACCAGCAGAGATATGGCCTTGAAGGGTCCACAGAAATGGGGTTAAGATCAATCCATTGGGTTTTTGACGAGGTCCGAAACCTTTGAGCTTGCCTTGGAGACAGGATGGTGAAAGAGATGCCGTTGTCTACAAGAATCTCAAGAGATTCAAGGTCCACAGCCGTTTCAGGAAGCCACATCCCCTCAGGATCGCGACCGAATCGTTTCCTGAAGTCTTCTATACCCCAAATTACTTGTGTGATTTTGTCCCGCTTCGAAGCTAGAGGCATTATCATGTGATTGTAAGCTTGAGCGAGAGCGTTTCCATGCCCGGACCTGCGCCCTAAGCTTACCGCATCGGCCTGCAGTATAGCGTGATAGGTATGTGGAGTTTGTTCTTCGAGCCAGGAAAGTAGGGTTGGACCAAAGTTGAAACTTATGTGCTCATAATTGTTCATTATGTCTCGGAGACGGCCCTGTCCATCCAGTATCCTGGCCTGCGTGTTGGGGGTGTAGCATTCCTCTGCAATCAGCTCGTTCCAATCGTGGAAAGGATGAGCTGAATCCTGGTTTTCCACATATTCGAGCCACGGATTTTCTCGCGGGGGCTGGTAAAAATGGCCGTGTATGCAAACATATCGAGGAAGAGAAGTAGTCATTCTTATTCCAATTATGCAGAGGTATTTTCTCGGGCCTGTTGAGTGACAGATGCCTCAAGTCCGCGCGGTGGCTGATCTGGATGAAACTCCAGAAGGCCGAACGAGATCATGAAACGCATTATAATTACCATAAGCAAGGCGTCAAGGTCGTATTGCATCTCCGATGCCGAATCTTGCGGCCGAAACACATTCCAGACGATGAGAAACCGCCAGAGAAGGGCACAAGTCAATCGGTCCGACGTCGTAACGGGCGAACAACCCTCACGTTCGAGTGCCTTCTTACTGCAGACTGTTAAGAATTTCAAGCTCTAAGCGCTATATATCCGGAGAGAAAATGAAAGTAGTTCTTGTACGCCCTCCATTTTACGCTCTTTTCGGCGTCACTACACCCAAGATGAAAACATATCCTCTCAATCTCCTTCACCTGGCAACGTATTCGAGGGACAAGGGAGGACACCGAGTCGCGGTGATCGACGGAGAAAACGTTTCCGTTCCCGGCCTTGAACCATCTCCTGGCATAGCTGATGATCCTGAGATCATTATGAACCAGGGAATTCCGAAGATGGTAGAGATCCTGCAGAACCCCGAGAACGAACTCTGGGTGGAAATGGAACGTAGAATCCTGGCTGAGGATCCTGACATTATAGGTATTACCTGTAACTCCGGGAACATGGACACGGTTCGTCTGATGGTGGGCCGTCTCAAGAGGTACAAGCTCCCTATTATACTCGGCGGGAGCCATCCCACCGTCTTGCCGGAGCAAAGCATTAAATATACCGGTGTAGACATGGTCGCCGTCGGGGAGGGAGAAAAAACTCTAGTCCAGGTTTTGAATTCCTTGCATCATCCGACCAATCTAGCGTCCATTCCTTCACTTACATGGAATGATAGCGGCGTAGTCAGGGTTAATCCAAGAGGTAAACTCATCGGAAGCATCGATGAGCTGCCTATTCCAGACCGCTCCTTGGTAAATCGATCCGATTACTTCGGTGAAGTAATTATGACCGGACGAGGGTGTTCGTTTGACTGTGCATATTGTGCTTCAAGAAATATCTGGGGCAGGAATGTCCGGCTGCGTTCGATAGCCTCGATAATCGAAGAACTTTCTATTCTTAGAGGACAGGCTGAATCAACCGGCCCGCGTCCAGGCCGGTGGGTTGTGAAAATCGTGGACGATACCTTTACAGTCAACAGAAAACGAACTTTGAAGCTCCTGGAAGAGATCATAGATAAAGAACTCAACTGCTTTGAATTCAGCGGAGGAGTAAGAGCAGACACCCTCGATAAAGCCATTGTTGAAAAAATGCGCGAGGCAAATTTCCGTCGTGTCACCCTGGGTGTGGAAAGTGGAAGTGCCAGGATACTGAAGATGATCCGTAAAGGTGAAACCAACGACGATGTAAAAAAGGCATTAAGGCTGTTGAGGGAAGCCGATATCAAATCCCACGCTTTTTTCATGATAGGCTTGCCGGAAGAAACCGCCGCAGACATAGAACTTTCCAAGCAGCTCATTATGGAGGCTCAGCCGGATTACGTCGAGGTCAACATGGTCACACCCTATCCCGGCACGGAAATATTTGACAAACTCATGCCCGGTGACCCTTCACAGATAGATCGCTGGTACAGATGGTTCCACCAGGGGATGGCTACTCACTCTGAACGCCTTGGCTACGACTTGGATCGTGCATATGAGGACTTTGTCGAGTTCGCTCGTGCGTATCATCTGGCGAGGGGTTCGGAGCGTGCATCAATCGGCGAAGTTTCTTAGTAGTTGAAATTGAACAGAGGCGCAGGCCAAACTCCAAACTAAGAAACGATTTCCACTCTGGTTGAAGATGGAGCCGGTGGCGTCACAAACCGGATGAGAATTCCGGAGACAAAGCAGAATACTCCCAGATAAATAAATACGAGAGAGAAATTTCCGTGCGTGGCGTCCAATATATATCCGCTCAAGGATGGACCCAGCGGGCCGGCGATAAAACCGTATGCAGTAAATACCAGACCAAAGATCGAACCAAAATGTTTCATCCCGAAGCAATCTACCGCGAGCGGTGCAGAAACTGCGAATAATGTTCCGAAAGCAAAACCAATGACAGCAGCCAGGAAGGATAAGAACAAAAGGTGCCCGGTTTGGGTCAAACAAAAATAAGAAATACCTGCAGCAAAAAAAGCCAGGCACATAGTAAAATTACGGCCCGTCCGATCTGAAATATAACCCATCAAGAGTCGGCTCAAACCGTTTGCCAGATTGAACGCGGTCAGGATAATAACCGCAGATTCAAGTGGGAAACCTCTTGACAATCCAAGAGAAGTCGACAGGGTAACCATTGCAATGCCTGCAGAACCTTGCAAAGCCCATACGCCCCATAGAAACCAAAAACTACGGGTCTGAAGGCTCTCTCTCACTGTTAAAGAGTGGTCAAAATCCAATAGGGGCTTGGTAGCGGGTTCGGATTTAGATCCAGTGGAGACGCTGACTTCTGTTGGAGCCTCAGTAAATTGTGCGGCAATTGTCCCTATAATAAGCGCTGTAAAGCCCAGAGCTATTGTCATGGCCGAATATCCTATTTTGTCCAGCAAATACCCGAATAATGGTGCCATGATTGCTGCGGAAAGACCGAACATAAGGTTTACAACTCCTGATACCAGCCCACGGCGAGAAGGATACCAGCGCTGAACAGTGGTGAGAGAGGGAATGTAAACAAAACATGATGCCGCGCCCGTGAGAAAAGCCCAAAGGTAAACCATGAAAATGTCTGTGGCGAACGTAAGAACAAACACGCTCAAACCACCGAGTACGGCGCCTAAAGAAATCGTCCTTCTGATCCCGAGTTTCTCTTGCAAGCGCCCAACTAAAAACATAAATATGCCGACTGCCGCCAGAACAAAGAAAAGTATGTTACCTATGGCACCACGTCCGACCTGGAATATGTCTTGCCAATAAGGTGCCATGACCCCAGGAAAGCCGAATATGAAAGCGCCAGGCCAAAAAATGGCCACAGCGCAACCAATAAGTGCTCTCAACCCTCGCTTCTCAGCGGGCATTTTTTTGGCTCCTTGATATGGGATCCGGGAAAACCCGTAGTTTTTCGCAGAAGGTTCTAGAGATTACAGGACTGTCTTCAGTCATCAGATCCATTTTTTGCGCCGGAAAAAAATCAACATGGAAAACGTAATACTAATAGCCGCTACGATCACGAGGGGATAGCCCCAGGGCGAGTCGATTTCCGGCATATTCTTAAAGTTCATTCCATACCAGCCTGCCAAGAAGGTCAAAGGAATAAAAATGGTCGCTATTATGGTCAACACCTTCATGATCTCATTGAGTTTATAGCTTACACTCGAAAGATAGATGTCGAGCATTCCTGAAACAATATCCCTGAATGTCTCTATTGTATCTACAGCGTGGATGGTGTGGTCAAAAACGTCTCTCAGGTATGGCCTTGTGGAATCCTTGAACAGAGACGAATCTTCGTTGATGAGCCTGTTGATGATTTCTCTGAGAGGCCATACCGACCTTCGCAGAAAGATCAAGTCAGTTTTCAACTTGTGGATGACCCTCAGGATGTCCGGCTTTGGATTCCTGACCAATTCTTCTTCAACCAACTCTATTCTTTCGGCTAATTTATCTAGAACTACAAAATAGTTATCCACAATAATATCAACCATACAATAAGCAAGATAATCGGTTCCGCTCATTCTAAGTCTGCTGGATTCGGCCCTGATCCTCTGCCTTAAGGGATCAAAGGGATCGTCGACCCCCTCCTGAAAGGACAGGAGAAAATTCGCCCCAACCACAAGGCTTATCTGTTGGGAATTTATCGCTTCTGCTTTATCATCATAATCCAGCATTTTCATTACGATAAAAAGGTAATCATCAAAATTTTCAATCTTGGGACGCTGCGTAGTATTTAAGATATCTTCCTTCACCAGACTGTGAATTTGAAAGCAATCTCCAATTGAATTGATAAGTTCAATTTCATGGAGGCCTTCTATGCTGACCCAGACATTTGCAGACCCGCTCTTGAAGTTACTGAGTTCAGATAAAGTCGGCGTGATACTTTCCTGAATTCGCAGAGCATCAAAGTCAATGGCCACAATCCTAGTCTTTTCAGTACGCTTACTGCCCACGTGAATCAGGGTTCCTGGAGCTTGACCACTCTTTCCCGAATGCCGCTGGTAACGAGTTCGGTTCAATTCAACGTGCCTCTCAAATACAAAATGGGGTTGCTATGCAATTCTGAACAATGAGGATACGTAGGGTGAAAGATCCTATATGGGTTTCACAAAGATTTTTGATGCTTCCTCTTGAGCCAGAGACAGATGGTAACCTTTGATGTTCACCCACAAGTTTCCCGAATCGTTATCACGTTTTTCGATCTCCACGATGACTCCACTATCTATATTCTCTTCGGCAATTATTTTGGGCAACTTGTTGGGGCTCTTTACACTATCAATTATTACCTGTGATCCTGGAATAGCTTCGGCTAAAGTCATGCCGCCAGCCAGTGCAGCCTCCTGCGCGCGAGCCCTATTCAACACTTTTCCTCCGGCTTTTTCCAGGCAAGGGCCGCAGTCATCGCAGCTTTCTGCCATTCCGTCCACCCAGCGTGTCTGGTCCACAGGGCACATTTCCATGAATTCCAAAAATCTCACCAATCTCTCTATTACCTCTGGGTCCAGGTGGTGCTCGATACGGCATGCGTTGTCTTCAGAGGCGGAATCTTCAATTCTCAAAACTCTTGAAAGAAAACGTTTCAGCACCTCGTGTTTTCTTACGATGTCCTCAGCCTGTTTCATACCGAGTTCGGTCAAGATTATGAATTGATGGGGATCGTAACGAATAAGGCCGCGGGAGTTGAGGATTCTCAGTGCAGAACTTACCGACGACATCTTCACGCTCAGCCTATCGGCGATGTCTCGGACACGAGCAATTCGATGCTCCTGTTCAAGATGATAAATTGCCTCAAGGTAATCCTCCATAGCTGAACTGAGTGTGGAAAGGGGCTTGTAGGGCTGCATAGAAATCCCCCTTGAGAGATGAGTGATTAAGTATGAAGCACCCTGATATTGTTGTCAAGCCGGGAACGCCGCGAACCTA
>Ga0209254_10001734_pt1 | contig 19641 bp, 18 predicted proteins | sample FrelakmetDIP11DI_FD_187148 | JGI IMG/M metagenome (GOLD analysis project Ga0209254, IMG submission 187148) | Freshwater lake sediment microbial communities from the University of Notre Dame, USA, for methane emissions studies - DIP11 DI (SPAdes)... | ecosystem: Environmental > Aquatic >...
GCACGCGGTGGTCCGGCTGGCCGAGTCGGGCACGTCCGCCCTGCGATTCGTTTACGAAGACGCTGACAGCCTGTGGAACAAGATGAAGGCGATTGCCACGCGGGTCTACGGGGCTTCCGACATCTCGGCCGACTCGGCCGTGCGGGCGAGGATCGCCAGGCTGCAGCAGGAGGGCTACGGCCACTACCCGGTGTGCGTGGCCAAGACGCAGTACTCGTTCTCGACCGACCCCAAACTGCGCGGCGCGCCCAGCGGCCACATGGTGAATGTTCGCGACGTCCGCCTGGCCGCGGGGGCTGAATTCGTGGTGATGATCTGCGGCGACATCATGACCATGCCGGGCCTGCCCAAGGAGCCGGCCTCTGCGCGCATAGACATCGACGACGAGGGGCGAATTTCGGGCCTGTTTTAAGCAACCGAAGACCCGCACCGTGGCGCCCGTCACCGTTGGCGAAACCCTGCGTGGGCTGCTTGCTCCCTCACACCGGCCAGGTCGAGCCATGCTCCGGCACGATGGCGCGCCATTTCAGCTCGTGCTCGATGCGCTGGCGCAACGTGTCCGAGGCGGCCATGTCGCCGTGCACCACGTAGACCTGGCCCGGCGGCCTGGGCATCTTGCGCAGCCACGCCAGGGTCTGGTTGGCGTCCGCATGGGCTGAGGCCGACTGCAGTTGCACCACTTCGGCTTGGATGGCCACGTCATGGCCATGGATGCGCACGGTCTTTTCACCATCGGCGATTCGCGCGCCGCGTGTGCCGGGCGACTGGTAGCCCGTCAGAATGACCATGTTGCGATGATTGCCGGCGTAAAGCGCCAGATGGTGCAGCACCCGGCCGCCGGTGGCCATGCCGCTGGCGGCCAGAATCACCATCGGTCCGTGGCGGCTGGCCAGCGCCTTGGACTGATCGGTGGTCTCCACCATCGTGGCGGCATGTGCCATGGCCTGCGCCTCGCGGCTGCTGAGCCGGTGATCGTCCGGGTGCTGGGTGAACAGGTTCGTGGTGTGCACGGCCATGGGGCTGTCCAGGAACACCGGCAGGCCGCGCGGGATGGCGCCTCTGGACTTGAGCTGCGCAATGGCATGCAGCAGGGCCTGCGCCCGACCCACGGCAAACACCGGCACCACGGCCACGCCGCCGCGCGCGGCCAGGCGCTGCAGGGCCGGGCCGAGCTCGGCCACGAGGTCTTCGGGGGGGTGCAGGCGGTCGCCGTAGGTGGATTCGATCAGCACCGTGTCGGCCGCCGGTGGATCGGCCGGCGGGTTCATCAGCAGGTCGTCGGGGCGGCCGAGGTCGCCCGAGAACAGGATGCGATGCCCGGCCACTTCGAGCAGCAGGCTGGCCGCGCCCAGGATGTGCCCGGCGGGTGTGAAGCTGGCGTTCCACCCGCGGATCGGCTGGAAGATGTGGTTGAACGGCACGCCGTGGATCTGCTTCAGGCAGTCCAGCGCGTCGCGGCGCGTGTACAACGGCAGGGCGGGCGTGTGCTTGGAGAAACCATGCCGGTTGGCAAAGGCAGCGTCTTCTTCCTGGATGTGCCCGCTGTCGGGCAGCAGGATGGCGCAGAGGTCGCGCGTGCCGGGCGTGGCGTGGACCCGGCCTCGGAAACCCTCGCGCGCCAGCAGCGGCAGGTAGCCGCTGTGGTCCAGGTGCGCATGCGTCAGGATGACCGCATGGATCTGCCCCGGCACCACGGGCAGCGGCCGCCAGTTGCGCAGCCGCAGCTGCTTGTAGCCCTGGAACAGCCCGCAGTCCACCAGCAGGCTCTGGCCTTCATGCTGGACCAGGAATTTCGACCCGGTGACGGTGTCCGCGCCGCCGAGAAAGGTGATGTTGACGCTCATGGTTCATGATACCCATGAGCGTCGGGGCCGAAGAGCGCCGCCGGGCCGCCCCAAGGCGCGAACGCCCCCTCGGGGGGCAGCGACCCACACGCAGTGAGGGAGCGTGGGGGCCTATTTACTTTCAGGCGCTGAAGAAGCTCTTCAGCCGGTCGGTCCAGCTGCTGCCGGTGGGCGAATGTTTGGCGCCGCCTTTTTTCAGGGACTCTTCAAGTTCCTTGAGCAGCTTGCGCTGGTGCTCGCTGAGCTTGACCGGCGTCTCGATCGACACATGGCAATACAGGTCGCCGGGGTAGCTGGAGCGCACCCCCTTGATGCCCTTGCCGCGCAGGCGGAACTGCTTGCCGGCCTGGGTGCCTTCGGGGATGTCGATGGCCGCCTTGCCGGCCAGCGTGGGCACCTCGATCTCGCCGCCGAGCGCTGCGGTGGTGAAGCTCAACGGCACCTGGCAGTGCAGGTCGTCGCCGTCGCGCTCGAAGATGTCGTGCTTCTTCATCCGGATCTCGATGTAGAGATCGCCGGGCGGGCCGCCATTGGTGCCGGGTTCGCCGTTGCCGGTGCTGCGGATGCGCATGCCGTCGTCGATGCCGGCCGGAATCTTCACTTCCAGCGTCTTCTGTTTCTTGATCCGGCCCTGGCCATGGCAGGTGGTGCAGGGGTCGGGAATGATCTTGCCCTTGCCCTGGCACTGCGGACAAGTCTGCTGCACGCTGAAGAAACCCTGGCGCATCTGCACCACGCCCGCGCCGTGGCAGGTGGTGCAGGTGATGGGCTTGGTGCCGGGCTTGGCGCCGGTGCCGTGGCAGGTGTCGCATTCGTCCCAGGAGGGAATGCGGATCTGGGCGTCCTTGCCGCTGGCCGCTTCCTCCAGCGTGACTTCCATGGCGTAGCTCAGGTCGGAGCCCCGGTACACCTGGCGCCCTCCGCCCTGGCCACGGCCGCGGCCGCCGCCAAACACGTCGCCGAAGATGTCGCCAAACGCCTCGGCAAAGCCGCCAAAGCCTTCAGCACCCGGGCCGCCGCGCATGTTGGGGTCCACGCCGGCATGGCCATGCTGGTCGTAGGCGGCGCGCTTTTGCGGGTCGCTCAGCATCTCGTAGGCCTCCTTGGCCTCCTTGAATTTGACCTCGGCCGCCGTGGTCGTGTCGCCCTGATTACGGTCAGGGTGGTGCTTCATCGCCAGCTTGCGATAGGCTTTCTTGATTTCCTCATCCGAGGCGTTCTTGGCGACACCCAGAATTTCGTAAAAGTCTCTTTTGGCCATCGTGGTTCTCTAAATAACTCTCATCAGACGCGTGAGCATCACTTCGGATCATGAATGAGGACTCATTCATTCCGTCTGCCCCGGGCGTTCCATATCAACAAGAAAGCCGCGCTGAAGATTCCGGGAGTGGAATCGTTCAAACGCGGCAACCTGAAGGGAACGCCGGGGCGCCCCGGCATCAACCCTTCTTGACTTCCTTCACCTCGGCATCGACCACGTTGTCGTCGGCCGGCTTGGCACCGGCTTCGCCTCCCGCGGCACCTGCGCCGGCCTGGCCTGCAGCCTGTTCGGCCTGCATGTCGGCATACATCTTCTCACCGAGCTTCTGGCTGGCGGCCATCAGGGTGTTGTTCTTCTCCTCGATCGCGGCCTTGTCGTCGCCCTTGATGGCATCTTCCAGGTCCTTGATCGCGGCTTCGATTTTTTCCTTCTCGCCAGCATCGAGCTTGTCACCGTACTCGGTCAGGCTCTTCTTCACGCTGTGCACGGAGGCATCGGCCTGGTTGCGGGCCTGAACGATTTCCAGCTTCTTCTTGTCCTCGGCGGAATTGAGTTCTGCGTCCTTGACCATCTGCTGAATCTCGGCCTCGGACAGACCCGAGTTGGCCTTGATGGTGATCTTGTTCTCCTTACCGGTGCCCTTGTCCTTGGCGCCCACGTGCAGGATGCCGTTGGCGTCGATGTCAAAGGACACTTCGATCTGCGGCAGGCCGCGCGCGGCCGGCGGAATGCCTTCGAGGTTGAACTCGCCGAGCAGCTTGTTGCCCGCGGCAATCTCGCGCTCGCCCTGGAACACCTTGATCGTCACGGCCGGCTGGTTGTCGTCGGCGGTCGAGAAGGTCTGCGCGAACTTCGTCGGGATCGTGGTGTTCTTGGTGATCATCTTGGTCATCACGCCACCCAGCGTCTCGATGCCCAGGCTCAAGGGGGTCACGTCAAGCAGCAACACGTCCTTGCGGTCACCCGAGAGCACCTGGCCCTGGATGGCGGCGCCCACGGCCACGGCTTCGTCCGGGTTCACGTCCTTGCGCGGTTCCTTGCCGAAGAGCTCCTTGACCTTCTCCTGCACCTTGGGCATGCGCGTCATGCCGCCGACCAGGATCACGTCCTGGATGTCGGCCACGCTCACGCCGGCGTCCTTGATGGCCATGCGGCAGGGCGCGATGGTGCGCTCGATCAGTTCCTCGACCAGGCTTTCCAGCTTGGCGCGGGTCAGCTTGATGTTCAGGTGCTTCGGACCCGAAGCATCGGCCGTGATGTAGGGCAGGTTGACGTCGGTGGAGGCCGAGCTGGACAGTTCGATCTTGGCTTTTTCCGCGGCGTCCTTGAGGCGCTGCAGCGCGAGCACGTCCTTGCCCAGGTCCACGCCTTGCTCTTTCTTGAACTCGGCGACGATGAAATCCATGATGCGCTGGTCGAAGTCCTCGCCGCCAAGGAAGGTGTCGCCGTTGGTGGAGAGCACTTCGAACTGCTTCTCGCCGTCGACATCGGCGATCTCGATGATGGAGATGTCGAAGGTTCCGCCGCCGAGGTCAAAGACGGCGATCTTGCGGTCGCCCTTTTCGTGCTTGTCCAGGCCAAAGGCCAGCGCCGCCGCGGTGGGCTCGTTGATGATGCGCTTGACGTCCAGGCCGGCGATACGGCCGGCGTCTTTCGTCGCCTGGCGTTGCGCGTCGTTGAAGTAGGCCGGCACCGTGATCACGGCCTCGGTCACTTCTTCGCCCAGGTAGTCCTCGGCAGTCTTCTTCATCTTGCGCAGGATGTCGGCGCTGACCTGCTGGGCCGAGATCTTCTTGCCGCGCACTTCGACCCAAGCGTCGCCGTTGTCGGCGGGCGCGATCTTGTAGGGCATCAGCTCGATATCCTTCTGCACTTCCTTCTCGGTGAATTTGCGGCCGATCAGGCGCTTGATGGCGTACAGCGTGTTCTTGGGGTTGGTGACGGCCTGGCGCTTGGCCGAGGCGCCGACCAGCACTTCGCCGTCTTCCTGGTACGCGATGATCGAGGGCGTGGTGCGCGCGCCTTCTGCGTTTTCGATCACCTTGGTGGTGTTGCCCTCCATGATGGCGACGCAGCTGTTGGTGGTGCCCAGGTCAATGCCGATGATTCTTCCCATGATTTTTCTCCGAGATCTGTAAATGTTGCGATTTCAATAACTTGTGGATAACTTGAGCGGTTTCAAGTCGTTTTTTACTTTGGCGCGGCCACCGTGACCAGCGCGGGGCGCAGCACGCGCTCGGCGATGGTGTAGCCCTTTTGCAGCACGCTGACCACCGTGTTGGCTTCCTGGTCGGCCGGCACCACGCTGATGGCCTGGTGCTGGTGCGGATCGAATCTGGCACCTGCGGCCGGATTGATCTGGAGCACTTTGTTGCGCTCCAGGGCGCTCTTGAGCTGGCGCAAGGTGGCTTCGGCACCTTCACGGATCTGTTCCGGGGTGGCGCTCTGGATGGCCAGGCCGGCCTCCAGACTGTCGACCACGGGCAGCAGGCTCTCGGAAAAGCTTTCCAGCGCGAACTTGCGAGCCTTGCTGATCTCGTCCTCGGCGCGGCGTCGGGCGTTCTGCACATCGGCCTGGGCGCGCAGGTATTGATCGGCCAGCTCGGCACTCTTGGCCTTGAGCGTGGCCAGTTCGGCCTGAACCTGGGTCAGGGCGTCGGCCTCGAAGGCCGCGGCAGCCTCGAGCTCCTCGGGGCTGGGTTCGCCCGACAGCGGGGCATTGGGTTCTGGATGGGTGGGTTCAGACATGCGGATCAGACGGTGTTTAAGTGGCTACGCGCAAAGACTTGGGGGTGCGCGCTGGTGATTTCAAGGGTGCCAGGGGCCCAATAAAGCACATTTCACCGGGCAAGGGCCGGCCCGACGAGCTTACGGGCGCCCTGCGTCAGGCGATCCAGGCGGTCGCGGCGGGAACCTTTGTGCCCGGCAGCGAGAGGCGCGTTGCCAGGCGGGGCGAAGCTGCGGGCTCAGCCCTTGACGCCAAGCAGTTCGACGTCGAATTTCAGCGTGGCGTTGGGCGGAATCACGCCGCCGGCGCCACGGGCACCATAGCCCAGGGCCGCGGGAATGATCAGGGTGCGTGCGCCGCCGACCTTCATGCCGGCCACGCCTTCGTCCCAGCCCCGGATCACCATGCCCGCGCCCAGCGAGAAGACAAACGGGTCGTTGCGGTCCTTGCTGGAGTCAAACTTGGCACCCTGGACGCCATCGTTGTAGAGCCAGCCGGTGTAATGCACGGTGACGCTTTGGCCCTTTTTGGCTTCAGCGCCATCGCCCGCGGCAGTGTCCGTGTACTGAAGGCCGGTGGGAGTGGTGATCATGGGAATTCCTTTAGCTATGAAAAGAGGAGCTTTAAAAGACCATTTGACGCCGGCTAAGTGCCAAATATCCTGGAAATAGGCCCTGAATTATGCCAGCGCCGCCTTGGGGGGCTGCAAGTCAGTCGCCCAGAAAAAAAGGACAGGCGAACCTGTCCTTCGGGTCCAAGACCGGACCGCTTACTTCTTTTTTGCCTGGCTGGTGGCCCACTTGCCGGCAAAAGCCTGCACGTCGGACAGGCGCTTGAGCAGATCAGTACCCGAGCTGGTTAGGTTGTAGCCCTTGTCGACATGGCCGATCAGGCCGGCTTCGCGCAAGGCCTTCAGCCGGGTGTTCAGTGTGTTGGGCGTGATGCCGCCGACGCTGTCCTGCAGCAGGCGGAAGGTCTGGGGGTGGCCGTCCTTGAGGGCCCACAGCACGCGCAGTGCGTAACGGGTCTCCAGCAGGGCCAGCAACTGGCTGACGGCGGCGTTTTCCTTGGAACTCATGGGCTTGTACTCCTCGATGCGGTGGGGAATGCAGCAGGCTTGTTTTCAAATCCGGCCTGACAGGCGGTGCGACTATAGCGCAATTTTCAGGCTGCTACAAGTTTCATAGCTATCAGGGTCTTCCCTGCCGGGGACGGGCGCCGAATCGGTGCACTGTTTCAGGGCGGAAGGTAGACCTTGCGCAGCAGCCGGATCAGGGTCTGGCGTTCGGCGGCGCTCAGCCGCCCGGTGGCTTCGATCTCAAGATCGCTGGCAGTCTGCTCGGCTTCGACCATCAGCGCGTGTCCCGCGTCGGTCAGATGCAGGCCCTGGGCACGGCCGTCGCGCGGATGGGGCTGGCGCCCGATCAGGCTGCGGCGCGCCAGCGCGTTGATGATCCCGACCAGATTGGGCGGCAGGATATTCAGCGCGCTGCACAGCTGCGCCGAGGTGATGCCGGGGTTGTGCGTGATCAGCGAGAGCACCGAAAAATCCACCGGCTTGAGCCCGTACACCGCCATGCGCTGCAGGAACAGGCCGATCACCGACAGCGCCGCCCGCCGGGCGTTGTAGCCGATCAGGGTCTCCAGGTAGCGGGTGTCGATCTCGCCCACCGCGGCAGGGGCCGGCGCGGTGGTGGCCGGGGGCGGCGTGACGACGCGGGGGGACTTGGCGGAAGCGCGGGTGGCCATGGGGTCAGGGAGGAGCTTGGGAATTGCGGGACTTGTACCAGCCGCCTGATTTCAGGTCCGGTTGCCGGCTTCGCTGCTGATGCAGCGCGCCTGGATGATCGCCACGCGCATGTCGAACTCGGGCAATACCCAGTGGCGCAGCGCCTCGGACGGCGCCTGCCAGCGCGTGGCCCGATCGGGCAGCGCCGGCGTCAAGGCGGCATCGATGCGCGACCAGGCCCAGGCCAGCAGGGCCACGGCCATGGCGCGCAGGTAGTCGTCGGCGACCCAGAAGGCCAGCGCGCTGTCGCGGGCGTTGGCTTCGGCCAGTTCCAGCGTGAGCTCGCCGAGCGTGGCGAACTGGCGCAGCGCCAGCGCGTCGGGCGCATGGCTGGGGTCCAGGTCGGCGCGCAGTTCGTGCAGCAGCGCCAGCAGTCCGGCGCCGCCGTCGGCCAGCGCCTTGCGCACCAGCAGGTCGATCGCCTGGATCTCGTTGGTGCCCTCGTAGATCATGGCCACGCGCGAATCGCGCACGATCTGCTCGATGCCCCATTCGCGCACATAGCCATGGCCGCCGAACACCTGCAGGCATTCGCTGGCGCCGTGGAACGCCTGCTGCGAGAAGGCCGCCTTCATCACCGGCGTGACCAGGCTGCACCAGCGCTGGGCGGCGTCGCGGCGCGTGGCATCGGGATGGTGCTTGAGCAGGTCCAGTTCCAGCGCCGTGCGGTAGGCCAGCACGCGCCCGCCGTCGATCCAGGCGCGCTGGGTGTCGAGGATGCGGCGCATGGCGGGGTGGTCCTGGATCAGATCAGCCTCGCCGGCACCCTTGCCCCGGCTGGGTGCACGCATCTGGCGCCGTTCCTTCGAATAGGCGTCGGCCTTCTGCCAGGCGGCGTCGAGCAGGCCGATGCCCTGCAGTGCCACGTGCAGGCGCGCCGCGTTCATCATCACGAACATCGCGTTCAGGCCGCGCCCGGGCTCGCCGACGATCCAGCCGGTGGCCTCGTCGAAGCGCATCACGCAGGTCGGGCTGCCATGCAGGCCCATCTTTTCCTCGATGCGCTCACAGACCACCGCACTGCGGTGGCCGTTGGCGTAGAACTTGGGAACGAGGAACAGCGACAGGCCTTTCGGGCCGGGCGGTGAGTCGGGCAGTCGGGCCAGCACCAGGTGCACGATGTTGTCGCTCAGGTCGTGCTCGCCGCCGGAGATGAAGATCTTGGTGCCCGACAGGTGGTAACTGCCGTCGGACTGCGGCACGGCCTTGCTGCGGCACAGGCCCAGGTCGCTGCCGGCGTGCGGTTCGGTCAGGCACATGGTGGCCAGCCATTCGCCGGTGGCGACCTTCTCCAGGTAACGCGCCTTGAGCGCGTCGTTGCCGTGGTGCTTGATGCACTCGTAGGCGCCGTGCAGCAGGCCGGGGGCCATGGTCCAGCCGTGGTTGGCGGCGCTGAGCATCTCGTACAGCGTGGCCTCCAGCACCGCCGGCAGGCCTTGGCCGCCGTCTTCCACCGGGCAGGCCAACGCCGGCCAGCCGGCCTGCCAGAAGGCCTGGTAGGCGTCGCGGAAGCCGGGTGGCATGGTGACGGCGCCGGCCTCCCAGCGCGCGCCGACCTCGTCGCCGTCGCGGTTCAACGGGGCCACCACCTCGCCGACAAACTTGCCGGCTTCATCGAGCACCTGGCACATCAGGTCGGGGTCCACCTCGGCGAAAGCCGGCAGCGCCTGCAGTCGGGCCGGGGCCTGCAGGACGTCCGACAGGATGAAGGCCATGTCGTCGGTGCGGGGCTGGTATGCATTCATGGTTGCTACTCAATGTATAGCGTATTGTGACCACTCGACGCTGGGTTGATGCCAATTTTATTCAATAAACCGTGCCGAAACCACGGCTCAGCTGAAATGCGGACCTGGCAAGGTTCAGGCTTCAGCCTTCTTGCGCGCCGCACCGAGGTAGGTGTCGATCACGCGCGGGTCGTGCGCCAGTTCTTCGGCCGGGCCGCTCAGCGCGACTTCGCCCATTTCCAGCACGTAGCCGTGGTCGGCGGTTTCCAGCGCGGCGCGGGCGTTCTGCTCGACCAGCAGAATGGTCACGCCAGTCTTGCGGAGGTTCTCCACGGTGTGGAATATCTCGCGCACCACCAGCGGCGCCAGGCCCAGGCTGGGCTCGTCGAGCATCAGCAGCGTGGGGCGCGACATCAGCGCGCGGCCGACGGCCAGCATCTGGCGCTCACCGCCCGACAAGGTGCCGGCCAGCTGGGTGCGGCGCTCCTTCAGGCGAGGGAACAGCGCATACACCTGTTCCAGCCCGTCCCGCCAGCGCTTGTTGCCCAGGCGCATCTGGCGGTAACCCCCCAGCACCAGATTGTCTTCAACCGGCATGGTGCCAAACAGCTCACGCTTTTCGGGGACCAGGGCAATGCCCATCATCACGCGCTCCTCCAGCGTCAGGTCGATGATGTTCTGGCCATCGAATTCCAGCTTGCCCTGCCCGGGCAGGATGCCCATGAGCGTGTTGAGCAGGGTGGATTTGCCGGCGCCGTTGGGGCCGATCACGGTGACGACGCTGCCCTTGGCTGCTTCCAGGTTGATGCCATGCAGCACCTCGGCGCGGCCGTAGCCGGCGTGCAGGTCGGTGACTTTGAGCAAGGGGTGGGTCATGTCAGTGTTCCGTTCCCAGATAAGCAGCCCGCACGGCAGGGCTGGCCTGAATTTCCTCGGGGGTGCCCTGGGTCAGCAAGGTGCCGAACTCCATCACCACCAGGTGGTCGCACACGTCCATCACGAGGTCCATGTCGTGCTCCACCAGCAGGATGCTCATGCCCTCACTCTGCAGTTGTCGCAGCACCTGGATGAGGTCCTGCTTCTCCTTGTGCCGCAGACCCGCAGCCGGTTCGTCCAGCAACAACAGCGCGGGGTCGGAGCACAGGGCGCGCGCAATTTCCATCAGCCGTTGCGGGCCCATGGCCAGGTTGCCGGCCAGCTCGTGCAGGTGCTCGCCCATGCCGATGCGCTCAAGCTGGCGCTGAGCCTCTTTCATCATGCGCTGTTCTTCGGCCTTGTTGATGCGCAGCATGGCGCCAATGACGCCGCTGTGTCCCCGGGTGTAGGCACCCATGGCCACGTTTTCCAGCACCGTCATGTCGGGAATCATCTTGACGTGCTGGAAGGTGCGCGCCATGCCCTGGCGCGCGATGCCGCGTGCGGGCAAAGTGCTGATGTCCTGGCCGCGAAACAGCACCTGCCCACGGGTCTTGGACAGGGTCCCCGTGATCAGGTTGAAGGTGGTGGACTTGCCAGCGCCGTTGGGGCCGATCAGTCCCACGATCTGGCCGGCATCGATCTGAAAGCTGATGTCGTTGACGGCGGTCAGTCCGCCGAACTGCTTGCGGATCTTGTCCACCTTCAGCACCGACTCACCTCGGGCCGGCTTGCTGCGACTGGGCAGGTTTCCGGCGTCTTGCCAGTCGACCCGGCGCGGGGCGCTCGGAAGGTAGCGGGCGACCAGCGACCACAGGCCGTCTGGCAGGTACTTCAACACCAGCACGATGGCGACGCCGAACACAATCACCTCGTAGCTGCCGCTGGTGCCAATCAAGGCGGGCAGGGCCACCTGCAGGTAGTCGTCGAGCAGCTTGATGAGTCCTGCGCCGACGATGGCGCCCCAGACATAGCCGATACCGCCCACCACGGTCATGAACAGGTACTCGATGCCCATCTTCAGGCCGAAGGCGGAAGGATTGACCGTGAGCTGGAAATGCGCCAGCAGCCAGCCACCGATGGAAGCCAGCAATGCCGCAATCAGGAATATGCTGACTTTGTAGCGGAAGGTGTTGATGCCCATCGCTTCAGCCATCTGCGAGGCGCCCTTGAGCGACCGGATGGCGCGCCCGGGGCGTGAATCGAGCAGATTCAAAAGCGCCGTTGCGCCGGCCAGCAGGATCACCCAGGTCAACACGAAGAACCAGCGTCCCTGCCCGATGTCCAGGCTGCCGATCGACAAGCTTTTCAAGCCCTGCAGGCCGTCGTATTTTCCCAAGGCTGCCAGGTTGCCCATCAGGTAGTAGAGAGACAGCCCCCAGGCGATCGTGGCCAGGGGCAGGTAGTGCCCGGACATGCGCAGGGTGATGGCCGCCACGATCAACGCGCTGGCGCCGGTGATGGCCAGACCGACAAACAGGGTCAGCCACGGGGACATGCCGGTGTTCAGTGTCAACCATGCCGTCGTGTAGGCACCAATACCCACAAAGGCAGCCTGGCCGAAGGAGGTCAGTCCGCCGACGCCGGTGAGCAATACCAGGCCCAGGCACACCAGCGCATACAAGCCGATATAGTTCAACTGCACGATCCAGAAATCGGGCAAGGGCAGCAAGGCCAAGACCGGGATGGCGATGGCCAGCACAAGCAGGGCGAAATTCTTGATCTTCATGTCAATGGTCCTCGTCGGAGTGACCGGCGCGCAGCGAGCGCACGAGGAGAACGGGCAGGATGATGGTGAACACGATCACCTCCTTGAATGCGCTGGCCCAGAAAGCGCCAAACGCTTCGACGATGCCCACGAACAGGGCGCCCAGCAGTGCGCCGGGGTAACTCGACAGGCCGGCAATGACAGCCGCCACGAAACCTTTGAGGCCAATCAGGAAACCGGAGTCGTAGAAGACCGTGGTGGTGGGCCCGATCAGCAATCCTGACAAGGCGCCGATAAAGGCTGCCATCAGGAAGGTCAATTGACCTGCGCTGTGGCTGGAAATGCCCATCAGTCGGGCGCCGGTGCGGTTCACGGCCGTTGCCCGCAGGGCCTTGCCGCGCAATGAGCGCTCGAAGTACAGCCACAACAGGACAATCAGCGCCAGGGATAGGGCAAAAATGATGACCGTCTGGCCGGAGACCGCCACCGGCCCGAGATTGAATCGCTCGTCCCAGAAGGGTGGGTTGCGAAAGCCTTCGGCGCCAAAAAACAGCAGGCCCAGGCCGGTCATGGCGAAATGCACGCCGACCGAAACGATCAGCAGCACCAGGGGCGGGGAAGACTCGAGCGACTGATAGGCCACCCGGTAGACCAGGGGGCCAAAAGCGGTCACGATGGCCACGCTCAAAGCCGCCTGGACCCACAGTGAAAACTGTTGCGGTGCCGCCCAGACGGACAGGCCCGACACGATGGCCGGAAAAATCAGGATCTTCAGTGCGGCCTTCAAAGCACGTCCGGGATTGCCGTTGTGGCGCCAGCGCGCAACCCCTTCCATCAAGGCGGCCAGCGCCGCCATGATCAGCAAAAGCCATACCGTTCCGGGAATTTTTCCGGTTTGCAGCATGGCCAGGGTCAGCGCGCCATAGGCGACGAATTCGCCCTGCGGAATGAAGATCACCCGGGTGACGGTAAACACCAGCACCGTGGCCAGTCCCAACAAGGCGTAAATGGCGCCGTTGGTCACGCCGTCCAGCATCAGAATGCTGGCTATCGAGAAGTCCATGAAGGGCCTTTTTTGGGAGTGCGGGAACGGTCGGTGAATAGCCGGACAACCGTCAAGGGCCCTGCAATGCGAGTTGCAAGGCCCCTGGGCTGGAGGTCTTACTGGACGATGAACTTGCCGTCCACGACCTTGGTCATGACGCCGGTTTCCAGGGTGTAGCCCTCGTGGTCTTTGGCGGTCCAGTTCATGACGCCATGGGCAAACACAGTGCGGCCCATGTTTTCCAGGCCGTCACGGATGGCCATGCGGAACTCGGGCGTGCCAGGCTTGGCGCTCTTCAGCGCCATCGGAATCACTTTTTCCATGGCAATCTGGAAGTCATAGGCATGGCCGGCAAACTGGTTGCGTGAGTTGGGACCGAACGACTTTTCAAAGTTCGTCACAAAGTTGACGGCCTGCTTCTTCGACGGGTGGCTGTCCGGCAACTGGTCACCGAGCAAAGCCGGGCCGGAGACCACAAAGGTGCCTTCAACCGCCTTGCCGCCGATGCGCGTCAGGTCCGGTGTGGCGGCGGCGTGGGTCTGGTAGATCTTGCCCTTGTAGCCGCGTTCGGCCAAAGCCAGCTGGGGCATCGCCGCGCCAGAGCCGGAAGCAACGACCAGGATCGCGTCAGGATTGACTGCAGTCAACTTGAGCGCTTGAGGCGTCACGCTGGTGTCGGTGCGGGCAAAGCGCTCCACGTCGACCATCTTGATGCCGGCCTGTTCCAGCAGAGGCCCCATGCTGCCCAGCCAGCCTTGGCCATAGCCGTCGGCGTAACCCAGGAAACCAACGGTCTTGACGCCGTTCTTTTTCATGTGCTCCACCACGGCGTGGCCCATCACCGCGAAGCCTTGTGGCAGGCGGAACACGAACGATTCCTTGTCGCCTTGGGGCGCAATGGGCGCGCCGGACACCTGAGCCGTCTTGGCCTCAAATGCGATGGGTGTGATCGCTGCAGAGGTCGGTGTCAGGCTTGAGCCAAAGATGACATCGACCTTGTCCTCAGTCACGAAGCGGCGTGCATTGGCGGCAGCTTTTCCAGGATCGGAAGCGTCATCGAGAATGATCAGTTCCACCTTTTCGCCGGCAATGGTCTTGGGGAAAAGGGTGAGCTGCTTTTGCTTCGGAATGCCGAGGCCGGAACCCGGGCCTGTCAATGAAAGGCTGACGCCAATCTTGACATCGGCGAGGGCGGCTGTGCCAGCAGTGGTGGTGATGGCCAAGGCTAAAAGGGTTTTCTTGAAGTTCATGCTTGTCTCCTGATAAAGGGTGGGTTGAAGAAGCGCGGGGGGGAACACGGGGAAAGAGTCAGCTGCACAGGGCTTTGATGTCCTCAGGCACCGGGATCGCCTTGATGCGGTCCGGCTCACCCTCGGGGTGGATCACGAAGGCGCGCGTCTCGCGGCCCTCGCACAGCACCGTGTCGCCACGCATGACCACGTGCTTTTGCACGAAGGTCTTGGCGGCCCAGGATTCGATGCTGGTGTGCACATGCAGCGTCTCGCCGTAGGTGGCGGGGCGCATGAATCTGGTGTGGATCTCCAGCAGCGGCGTGCCGATGATGCCGGTGGTTTTTTTGAGCTCGCGCCAGGGCGGCACCCCGCACTCCATGAAGAAGTGCAGCGAGGCCGCGTCCATCCACTTCGAGAAGTTGGGGAAGAACACGATGCCGGCCGGGTCGCAGTCGCCGAACTGCACCTTGATGTCGTAAACAGCGGTCTTGGTCATGAGGATGTGGCCCGGTTCAGCGCGGCGCCATGCGCAGCGCGCCGTCCAGGCGGATCACTTCGCCGTTCAGGTGGATGTTGGTGACGATGTGCGCGGCCAGCGCGGCGAACTCCTCGGGCTTGCCCAGGCGCGGCGGGAACGGAATGCTGGCCGCCAGCGACGCCTGCACCGGCTCGGGCAAGGTGCGCATCAGCGGCGTGGCGAACAGCCCCGGGGCGATGGTGCAGACGCGGATGCCGTGCTGCGCCAGGTCGCGCGCCATCGGTAGCGTCATGCCGGCCACGCCGGCCTTGGAGGCGCTGTAGGCCTGCTGGCCGACTTGGCCGTCGAACGCGGCCACCGAGGCCGTGAACACCATCACGCCGCGCTCGCCGTCTTCCATCGGGTCCAGTTTGGCGCAGGCCGCGGCGAACAGGCGCGCGGCGTTGTAGGTGCCGATCAGGTTCACGTTGACGACGCGGGCAAAGTCTTCCAGCGGCGCGGCGTTGCCGTCCTTGCCGACGATGCGCTTAGCGCTGCCGATGCCGGCGATGTGCATCAGGATGCGCGCCGGGCCGTGCGCGGCAGCGGCGACGTCGATGGCCGCCTGCAGGCTGGCGCTGTCGGTGATGTCGCATGGGCACGCGACGCCGTTGATCTCACTCGCGACCTTCTGGGCGTTGGCCAGGTTCACGTCGAGCACCGCGACCCGGGCGCCCAGGCGGGCCAGTTCGCGCGCGGTGGCCTCGCCGAGGCCCGATCCGCCGCCGGTGACGAGGGCGGCTTGTCCTTGAATGTTCATCTGAAGACTCCGGTTAACTTGTGAATAAATAGCAAACTATGACCATGTGACGCTGGGAATAGACGTTTTTTTACTGAAATATGCCCTGCGGCAGCGGTTCAGGCCGCGTCCGGGTTCTCCAGCAGCAGGGCGATGCCCTGGCCGCCGCCGATGCAGGCGCTGGAGACGCCGTAGCGCAAGCCGGCGCGTTTGAGTTCGCGCGCCAGCGTGATCGTCAGGCGCACGCCGGTGGCGGCCAGCGGGTGGCCCAGCGCGATGGCGCCGCCGTTGACGTTGAGTTTGCCCAGGTCCAGCCCCAGTTCACGGCCCACGGCCAGGGTCTGCGCGCCCTGCGCTTCGTTGATCTCGAAGCGGCCGATGTCGTCGAGCTTCAGCCCGGCGCGCTCCAGCAGCAGGCGGATCGCCGGGGCCGGGCCGATGCCCATGATCTCCGGCGGCACGCCGACCACGGCCGCAGCCACCACTCGGGCCAGCGGCTTCTTGCCTTGCGCGCGCACATAGGCGCCCGAGGCGACCACGGCCGCGGCGGCGGCGTCCACCAGCGCCGAACTGTTGCCGCCGGTCTGCACGCCGCCGGGGTACACGCTGCGCAGCTTGGCCAGCACCTCGACCGGGGAGATGCGGGCATGGGTGTCCTGCACCACTTCGGTGAGCTTGCCCTGCAGCTTGATGCCGCGGGTGGCGTAGCCCGCCAGCTCGAATTTCTCGCTGATCACGGGCACGATCTCGCCGGCGTGGAAACCGGCCTGCTGCGCGGCCACGGCCTTGGCAAAAGAGTCGCTGGCGAACTCGTCCACCTGTTCGCGCGTGATGCTGTATTTTTTCGCCAGGTTCTCGGCGGTCTGGATCATGTTGATGCCGGCGGCCGGGTCGCTCAAAGCCTCCCACATGTAGTCCTTGAAGCCCACGGGCGCGCCCAGCTTGAAGCCGGTGCGGTGGTCGAAGGCGGCGATCGGGTTGCGCGTCATGCTCTCGGTGCCCACCACCAGCGCCGCCTCGCACTGGCCGCCCTGGATCTGCTCGCCGGCCTGGCGGAACAGCTCGAAACCGGTGCCGCAGATGCGCTGGGCCATCTGGGCCGGCACGTCCACCGGCACACCGGCATAGAGGCCGATATGGCGCGGCAGGAAGAACTGGTCGAAATCACCGGGCGCCATGTTGCCGGCGATGACCGAGCCGATGTGGTCCGCTGGCACGCCCGCGCGCTTGAGCACGTCGCGGGCCGCCTTGATCCCGAGGTCGGTGGGCGAGACATGGCCCAGCGCGCCGCAGTAGTCGACCATCGGCGTGCGCGCGCCGTCGAGCATCCAGACATCGTTGAACGCGTTGAAAAATCCTTTGCGCGAGGCGGCCATGGTGTTTCCTTGAAAGACGGTGAATCGGGTCGTGTCGACAGGGCGCTCAATGCGCCGCTGGCTTGAGCATGCCGGGCAGGGTGTCGGCGTGCAGCGCCTCGACGATGGCGGCGCGGTGCGCCAGCACGGCGCGCTGGTTGATCGACCCCTTGTCGGTGATCTCGCCGCGGTCGATGGTGGGCGGCTCGGACAGCAGGCACAGGCGCGCGATGCGGTTAGCGCTGCCGGTGGAACTCTCGGACATCTTGTCCAGCATGCCCTGGAAGCGCGCATGCACGCCGGGGCTGGCCAGCACCTGCTCGACCGGCGCATCCGCGGGCAGTCCGGCCAGGTCGCGGCAGGCGGTCACATTGGGGAACACCATGGCGCCGACCTCGTGCATGTTCAGGCCGGTGATGACCACGTCCTGGATGTAGGGCGCCGCCACGGCGATGATCTTGCCGCGCAGCGGGCCGACGCTGACGAAGGTGCCGGTGGCGAGCTTGAAGTCCTCGGCAATGCGGCCGTCGAACTTCAGGCCCTGGTGCAGGTCGTTCTCGTCGATCCACTTGAGCGCGTCGCCCGAGCAGAAGAAACCTTCGTCGTCGAAATGCGCGGCGGTCTCGGCCGGCGAGCGCCAGTAGCCCGGCGTGATGTTGGGGCCGCGGTAACGCACTTCGGACTTGCCTTCCATGTCCACCAGCTTGAGTTCCAGCCCTGGTGTCGGCACACCCAGGTCGCCGGCGCGCACGTTGGGGCTGGTGACGAACAGGCCGAAGGGGCTGGATTCGGTCATGCCCAGGCCCGAGGTCATCACGATGCGCTCGCCGATCTCAGCCTCTTCGCTCTCGTACAGGCTGTCCCAGACCGGCTGGGCCAGCGCGGCACCGGCGTAGAAAAACATCCGAACGCGCGACAGGAAGGTCTTGCGCAACGCGGCGTCGGTCTTCATGGCGCTGGCGATCGCCTCGAAGCCGGTGGGCACGTTGAAGTACACCGTGGGCGCCACCTCGCGCAGGTTGCGCAGGGTCTCGCCGATCAGCGCCGGCGTGGGCTTGCCGTCGTCGATGTACATCGTGCCGCCGTGGTAGACCACCATGCCGAAGTTGTGGTTGCCGCCGAAGGTGTGGTTCCAGGGAAGCCAGTCCACCAGCACCGGCGGCGCCTCGGTCAGCACCGGCATGCTTTGCGCCATCTGCTGCTGGTTGGCGCACCACATGCCCTGGGTGTTGATCACCGCCTTGGGCAGCTTGGTCGAGCCGCTGGTGAACAGGAACTTGGCGATGGTGTCCGGCCCCGTCGCCTGCATCGCGGCGTCCACGGCGGGCGTGACCGGCGTGGCCAGCAGCTCGGCAAAGGCGGTGCTGGCGCGACCGGACAGCGCGCTGGCGGTCAGCACCACTTCGATATCGGCGCCCACGGCGACCTGGATGGCCTTGCCGTAGCGCGCGCCATCGGCGGCGAACACCAGGCCTGGCGTCACGGTGTCCAGCACATGGCGCAGCTTCGAGAAGTCGGTGCTGATCAGCGAGTAGGGCGGCGAGGTTGGCACAAAGGGCACGCCGGCCACCATGCAGCCCAGCGCCAGCAGCGCGTGCTCCAGGTCGTTCTCGGACAGGATCACCACCGGTCGCTCGGCGCTCAGGCCGCGGTTGATCAGCCCCTGCGCGATGGCACGGGCGCTGGCCCAGGCCTCAAGGTAGCTGATGTGGCGCCAGTCGCCAGAGCTGCCGTCGGCCTGCTTCACGCGCCGCGCCATGAAGGTGCGCTCGGGCGCCGTCTGGGCCCAGTGCTGCAACCGGTCGGTCAGGCGTGGCGGATGGTCCTGCAGCGGCTGCTCGGCCTTGACGTAGCGCACGCCGGGCGCGCCGTCGCGCACCACCACGCGGGTGACACCAAAGGTCAGGGGGCGGAATTTCGGGGCGGTCATGGGGTCTTGTCTCCGTGCAGTCTCTTTTTTTTGGAATCGGCTTGCGCCGGCTCAGGCCTTCTTCACCTTGGCCGCGCGCCCTTCCAGGAAGGCGCGAACGCGGCTCTTGGCCTCCGGCGCGCTCTGGGCGATGGCCGACATCAGCGCTTCGGTCATGAAGCCGTGGTCGGCCGGCTGCTCGGCGATGCGCGGCAACGCGTGCATCAGCGAGTAGTTGGTCAGCGGCGCGTTCTGGGCGATGCGCTGGGCCAGTTCGAAGGCCTTGTCGAAGGCGCTGCCCGTGGCCACCAGGTACTGGGCCAGGCCGATGCGTTCGCCGTCGGCGGCGTTGTAGACGCGGCCGGTCAGCATCATGTCGGTCATTCGGGCCACCCCGATCAGGCGCGGGATGCGCACCGAGCCGCCACCGCCGACAAAGATGCCGCGCGAGCCCTCGGGCAGGGCGTAGAAGGTGCTGTCGTCGGCCACGCGGATGTGGCAGGCGCTGGCCAGCTCCAGTCCACCGCCAACCACCGCGCCATGCAGCGCCGCGACCACCGGCACCGGGCCGTATTGGACGCGCTCCAGCGCCACATGCCAGGCGCGCGAATGCAGCATGCCCTGGCCGGCATCGCGCTCCGATAGCTCGGACAGGTCGAGGCCGGCACAGAAGTGTTCGCCTTCGCCGTCGATCACGGCCGCGCGCACGGTGGCGGGCATGTTTTCGAAGGCTTTTCGGATGGCTTCGACCAAGCCGTCGCTGAGTGCGTTGCGCTTGGCGGGCCGGGTCAGGCGGATTACCGCCACTTCCTGTTGTTCGCCGCAAATCTCGATCGAAAGGTCCTTGTTTTTCATTCTGCAGTACTCCTGTGATG
>Ga0209254_10001735_pt1 | contig 19617 bp, 18 predicted proteins | sample FrelakmetDIP11DI_FD_187148 | JGI IMG/M metagenome (GOLD analysis project Ga0209254, IMG submission 187148) | Freshwater lake sediment microbial communities from the University of Notre Dame, USA, for methane emissions studies - DIP11 DI (SPAdes)... | ecosystem: Environmental > Aquatic >...
TACTTTGCCACAAAAGGAGCGATTCCGCTACTTCAGCTCTCTATTCGGTTCTTAATGTGCGAAATGTAAGCTAAGGGTTTTCCGAAACCCTTAGGGTCTGTTACCGGTAGAGAGCATCCGGCGATGCCGGATCTCGAAGGAGGGGAAAATGATCGATAGACCTATCTCTGCCAGCCGCTCTAGCCTGCTCCGCGGCAGGCGCCGGCCGCACCTTTGCATCGTCCTGATCCTGCTCTTCGGCTCCTTCCTCAACCTCTCCGCCCAGGCTCCGGTTGCCGGCCACAGCCTGGCGGCGCCAACCACGGCCCCGGATGCCGGCCGTTGGCGGATCGAGATCGCGGCCAGCCAAGGCTTTATGAGTGGTCCCACCTCCCTGGCCCTGGACGGCGACCGTCACCCGCATATTGGTTACTTCTACGACAACGACGGCTTCAACAGGGAAGTAAGATACGCCTACCAGGACCCCGGTGGCTGGCACATAGTGGTGGTAGATACCGGGGGGGATATCGGCTTTGGCATCTCCCTGGCCCTCGATGGCAGCGGCTGGCCTCACATCAGCTACGCTAACGGCTCCAACGGCGATCTGAAATACGCCCGGCAGAATGGGACAGGCTGGCACGTCGAGTTGGTGGACACTCAGCCCGGCGGCCCCTACACCTCTCTGGCCCTGGATCATAGCGGCTATCCTCACATCGCCTACCCGACCTCTGACTATGACCTGAAGGTCGCCTGGCAGGATGCCGGTGGCTGGCACACCGAGATCGTGGACAGTGGAAACACCAACGGTGACCCGTCCCTAGCCTTGGATGACAGCGGCTACTCCCACATTAGCTACCCTGAACTCACTGGCGACTTGAAGTATGCCTACCAGGATGCCGCCGGCTGGCACCTGGAAGTCGTGGATAGCGAAGGATACGACGCCGTCTGGACCTCGCTGGCCCTCGACGGCGGCGGCTATCCCCACATCAGCTACTACGAGCACTATGCCGGCGACTTGAGGTATGCATACAAGGATGCTGGCGGCTGGCACATCGAGATCGTGGACAGTGGAGACATCTTCGGCGGCATGTCTCTGGCTCTAGATGGCAGCGGCTACCCCCACATCGCCTATCACGACGTCCGCCGAAGCCTGCGGTATGCTTACCAAGACGCTGACGGCTGGCACTTGGAAACCGTGGACAGCGGAGGCTGCGACTCTGGCTTCTCGCTGGCCCTGGACGGCAGCAGCTATCCCCACATCAGCTACTGCGCCTCAGGCCCCGTTGTGAAATACGCTTCCGGCGACCTGCCCGATCTATCCGAGTCGGTCAAGAGGGTGAGCCCGCTCCACCCCGCGCCCGGCGACCGGGTCACCTACACCCTCGCGCTGGCCAACGCGGGCATTCCGCCTGCGACTTTTGCCCTTACCGATCCGCTCCCTCTGCAGGTGACCTATGTCCCCGGCAGCGCCTGGGCCAACGGCGGGATCATCACCGCGGCCAACGGCATTACCTGGACGGGAATCATCTCCCCCGGCTTTCACCTGACCGCTACCTTTGCCGTCACCGTTGATGCCGGGATCACCCTGCCCACGGCCGTCATCAACAGCGCGGTACTCAGCGGCGATCCCGACGGGCTCCAGACTCTAGTCGCCGGCTTTATCCTTCATCCGCTCCGAGTGTACCTGCCCTTGTTTGTGGGAGAGGATTGGAGCCCCTGAGTTCCGCCGGGTCCTTCTCTCCTGCATCAAAGACCCTAAGGGTTTTCCGAAACCCTTAGGGTCTGTCCTGTATCTGCGCTAACCTGCGTTAATCTTGTTTCTCTGTGCCCTGACAGCGGCGCTCGGTCACAAAAGCGGCAGCAACTCCACGACGATCTGAGGCTTCACGGCCGGCTGCGCCTCACCTGCTCTACCTCAGCCTTGATATCGGTCTCCGTGATCCCCTGTTCGGAGGCCACCCGGCGCGCTATCATCCAGGCTCGGTCAAAGCGTTTATCCGAGCTCAGTCCGCTCCACTGCGACTTGAGAAAACGCACGAAATCCAAGACCTCGAACAGGTCGGGGTCCGGCAGATCACCCAGCTCCTGTATGACCAGTTCTCGCGTACCTGCTTCCATCTCGCACCTCACAAAGGGTCCGGCACCACCAATGCCATTATACCTGCAATCCAGACCCTGTCCAAGGCGAAGAATTGACGCCGGCTGTCCGAGGCGTTTCCTAGCCGGCTAGGAGGCGCAGCACCGCCAGCCCCTCTTCCACGAATGACGGGATCGCCTTGGGCGAAATGAGCTTATGACCCCGGTAGAAGAGCAGTTGCCGGCCGTTGCTCTCGACGCACATCCCCGGCCGCCGGCCAAAAAAGTCCAGCTTGTCGCCGTCGAACAGGGCGCGGATCTCCTGCTCGTCGGGCCCCTGCAGCGCATAGGCCCCCGAGAACTTCTGGTGATCCTGAAAGTCGATGTCCTGCCGGCCCGCCAGGCCCATCAGCTTCTGGCCGAGCCCCTCAGGGCGCAGGACAAAGGCGGGCACGTCGAGCCGCTCCGATTCGAGGAGCAGCGCCGACTGCCTGTGGATGCGCCGGTTTTTGGCTTGGCCGGTCTCGTGGCTATAGTCAAAGAAGGTGGCCGTGGCGCCGTCCGCCTCGGTGCACAGCACGTTGGCTGCTGTGCGCGAGCGACCCTGGAAAATGAGGTCAAAACCGCCCAGCCCTTCGATTAGGCTGTCTCCCTTTTCGTGAAACTCGTAACCCAGGCGCACGGCGACGTCGCGCATCTGGTTGCCCCGCTTCACCCTCTGGAAATACTGCACGGCAACGACCGCCACAACAACCACGACCGCGAAAACCGCGACCAGGAGCACTGTCTTATCCACGTGCAGACCCTCCGTCTATTTCAGATTGGCCCACGCCTCCGGGCCACACATCGGCAAGAACCAGATTGCAGCTCCTCAATGAGCTCGTCAACATTTGACGGGTGATGCTGGCATTATGGGTCTGAACCCCTTTTCTGTCAATTGAGGGACCGGCCCATGCAACAGCGCTGCCCCAACTGATGAAAAGACCTGACAGGTCTGCCTAGAACTGTCAGGTCTCGTCCCATATCTGCGAAAATCTGCGTTTATCTGCGTCCAAATCCCTTCCTTTCCTGCACCAGCGCCCACACACTCAGCGCCAGCCCAAACCCGATCAGCCCCACGATCACCATAAAAATGTCGTGCAGGCCGGCCACCTGGGCCGCCGCTGGCGCGCTGGTCGCCCCCTCCGGCAGCGGCGCGCCATAGTGGACCGCCACCCGCCCGGCCCACACCGCGCTGAGCACCGCGATCCCCGTCGTCTGGCCCACGATGCGCGTGATCGACAGCAGCCCCGACGCCACCCCCAGCCGCTCGCGCGGCACCGTCCCCATCACCGCGCTGTTGTTGGGCGACTGAAAGATGCCCAGCCCGATGCCCACCGGCAAAAAGCGCACCACATAGCCCACTGCCGTCATATCGGCGGTAACCGTGCTCAGTGAATAGAACCCCAACATCACGGTCGCCAGCCCCACCACTGTGATCGGCCGCGTGCCCACCCGGTCCGACAGCGCCCCCGACAGCGGCGACACCACGCCCACCGCCAGCGGCACGGCCGCCAGCAGCAGCCCTACCTGCCGCGGCTCGTAGCCCAGCACCCCTTGCAGAAAAAAGGGCATCAAAAAGACCGTCCCGCTCATCGACACAAAGGTCATAAACCCCGACACCAGGTTGATGCTGAACAGCTTGTTGCGGAACATCTCCAGATCGAGCATCGGTTGGCTGGTCCGCCGCTCTACCACCACAAAAGTCGCCATCGCCGCCACCCCGCCGGCCAGCAGGAGCACCACCCGCCCGTCGGAAAACCCCACCTGCTGGCCGAGCGTCACCGCCAGCAGCATGGCCAGCATGCCGGCAAAAAAGAGCGCCGCCCCGGCCAGGTCGAACCGCTGCCGGCCGGCCGGTTTGTATGCCGGCACAAAGCGCATCACCATCGCCGTCCCCACGATGCCAACGGGCAGGTTGACGAAAAAGATCCAGTGCCACGACAGCGCGTCGAGGATCAGCCCGCCCAGCGTCGGCCCCAGCACGATGCCGATCGACACCATGCTCCCGGTCAGCCCCAGCGCCCGGCCCCGCTCCGACGGGGGAAACGACTCGGTCACGATCGCCATCGCCAGGGCCATAATCATCGCCCCGCCCACCGCCTGCACCACCCGGAAACCGATCAGCCAGTAGACGTTGGGCGCCAGCCCGCACAGCACCGACCCCACCGTAAAGATCACAAAGCCGGCCACATAGATCGACTTTTTGCCGATCATGTCCCCCAGCCGGCCCATGCTCAGCATCAGCGTCCCCAGCGCCAGCAGGTAGGCCAGCACCACCCACTGCACGGTGGGCAGGTGGGTGTCCAGCTCCTCTACCAGGGTGGGCAGCGCCACGTTGACGATGCTCCCGTCGATCGTCGACAGGAAAATCCCCATCGCCACCCCGGCGAAAACGTACCACTTGCGGCTATAGTCGATCTGGTCTGCTGCCATGATCTGCCTTTCACGAAACAAACCTCCCGCAGGTCTTGCTGTGCAAAACCTGCGGGAGGTTTCACCCGAAGGCGCTACTCTCCTTGGGGCAACCTAGCTTTGTCCATGAGATCTTTGGCTCTTGCGAGGAAGAAGGCTCTTAGCTCCGCGATCGATACAGGCTTGACCAGGCGCGGTAGCAGTTCTACCCGCTCGACCTGTGACAATGCCACGGCAAGCCAGTAATCGTCCATGCCGACGTGCTTTTTCCGAGCAAGCGACACCAACTGGTCAAAAGACATCAGCTCCTGAACGACAAAGTAGACATCCACAAAGTCCTTCGGCTCAACCCGGTCGAAAAGCGCCGATAGCTTGTTGCAGGCAATGTCGGTGGGGTTGTCGATGTGCAGACCCAGATCGGGGTCCATCCGGGTGGGCTCCAGGCGATAGGGACTGTCCTGCGCAAAGTCAAGCTCAATGCGCTCGCCTGTGGGACTGCTGAAAAAGCACTCCAGAAAGCTGCCCAACGTGCGGGTGAAGGTGATCTCCAGGCCGAGCCGGCTGGCTATCTCCTTCATCACGGGCGGCACCTGCGCTACTCCCAGCGGGTTCTCTGTGAACAGGTCAAGGTCCACCGAGTAGCGATGGTGAAGATAGAAGGCAGCCAGGGCAGTACCCCCGGTGAGGAAAAACGAGTCTCGAAGCGGGCTCTGCCCAATATCGGCAAGCAGCTTATACTGTAGAGGAGTCAGTAGTTCCATAGCTTTCCCCGATCCCGGCCACACTGAAATACCACTCCCAGAAGCGCCGGATCCGTGCCGGCAGCACCACGTGCGCCAGGTAAGCGTGGATCGTGCCCAGGCCGAGAGCCCGGATATCCTTCGATCCCCCCCGAGTCAGCACGCGCGCAATGTACCACCGCCGGAACGCTTCATCTTGCTGCCCTATCTTGGGTACATCATAGTCCCAGACCAGGTCGGGGTTTATGGGCAACTGGTCTTCCATTCCCGCCACTGACAATACCCTCCTATTACAGGTCATTATACCCCAAATGACCGGGTGGGCAAAGAAAAGACCTGACAGAATTGACCTTCTGTTGCCCATATGCTATAATCTAGTCGGTCGCCGTGTCGTTTAGCCGTGGATCTGACATCGGAGGGGTGCCAGATCGAACCCCGAGCGTATTGCCTGGATTTGCACAACCCAAAAGGAGAAAGGACTCTTTCGATGACACCGATCAAGCTCGTCCGCTGGATCATCCTCGCTGTCCTCCTCGCGAGCGCCCTGTCGGCCGGCCCGCTGGCCGCCCTGGCGGCGCTCCCCGCAGCCCCGGCCGAGCTGCCCGGCGGCCCAGAATCGATCGCCGGCTCGTACGTCTATCTCAACTCTGTGATAAGTCCTGACGACTGCTTTGTGCGCAGTCATTCTCAGACCTTCTGTTTCCAGGCCATATCTTACACGGACGACTGGGACTATGTGTACTATCTGTGGCAGCGCTTCCCCGATGACTGGACGGTCCAGAACGTCTATCTACAGGGCACGCCCTATTGTGTCAACGGCGGGACCTTTGAAGGGTTTGCCTGGTGGGCGCCCGCGTCGAACGAGGTGCGCATCCAGCACGTCCGCTATCATGCCAATCCGAGCGACACCTGCAGTGCGTACTATTGCTTCGAGGTCACGTCTGGCAGCCCTTCGCCCGGCGGGTCCTACGCCGCCGTGTCGTGGTACTGGATTAGCAGCGTGTACGGCAGCCCGCCCTACTATCCGTGCAGCAGCGACGGCTACACGCCGGCCGGCCAGCAGCCCTGCGACGAATCGATCACTCCGCCGGCGTTCATCGGTCGATGCCCGCCGGTTATCTACCTGCCCGCCGTTTTCAAGGACTGAACCCAAACCTCCCGCAGCTTTCCTCAACTGCGGGAGGTCAAGAACCAACATAAGGGGTTTGCCATGGCCGGTTTCAAGGCAATCGACGCCGTATCCAGGGCAGTTGTGGCCCTGCTGCGTGAGCAGTACCGCCCCGCCGATTTTCAGAACCGGCCCCTCGAGTTCAGGGTCTGTCTGGCCCAGGACTTGCCGATGGAAGCGGGGGTGTCCTTCTTTCTGTATCAGATAAAAGCCAACCAGGCGATCCGCACCCCGCCTGGGCGGCCGGCCCCCGGCGGCGGGCGCCGCCCGCCCTCTCTGGCAGTGGATCTGCACTTTCTGCTCACCGCCTGGGCCGAGGATGCGTCGCTCCAGCACGCCATCGCCGGCTGGATGATGCGCGTCTTGGAAGATCATCCCGTCTTGGCCGTCCCTGCCCTGGACGGCCAGGTCTTCCATGCAAGCGAGACCGTGGAGATTGTCCTGGCGAGCCTGACAACAGAGGAGATCCTGCGCATCTGGGAGGTGACCGCCAACCACGCCTATCAGATCTCGGTGCCCTACGTGGCCCGCAACGTCCAGATCGAATCGACCGGCCCAGGCTGAGGCCCAGGTCCAGAGCGTCCTGCCGGTCGACCCGGCGACCCTGAATCGTCACCCGGTTCGTTACACGAACCTCCAGCAGGTTGCCGGACCTGCTGGAGGTTTTACCGGAGGATAGATTGTCGATCTGGAAGTACGTCAGCATGCGCCGCTACATCGCTTACCTGAAACGCTCCATTGACCGTGGCACGCACTGGGCGGTCTTTGAGGCGTACAACGAAGCCCTGTGGGCCGGCGTGCGCCGTACCGTCGAGGATTTCCTGCTCTCCGAGTGGCGCAAGGGCGGCTTGATGGGCACCAGGCCGGAGGAGGCCTTCTTTGTGCGTTGCGACCGCTCGACGATGACGCAGAACGACCTGGACAGCGGCCGCCTGGTATGCCTCATCGGCGTGGCCATAGTCAGGCCGGCCGAGTTCCTCATCTTCCGCGTCACCCAGTCGACAGCCGACAGCCATCAGTAAAAATGGGGGATTGACCGTCCGCCCCATCTGTGCTACAATAGGGCTGTTCTTTCCGGCGCCGGTGCCGGCACGGATCAGGGTCGACCACCGGGGTTGCAGGGTTCCCCCATAGCCGCCATCGTACCATAGCCCGCCCACCCTCTGAGTGTGGCGGGTTTCTGTTTTGTGCCTGGCTCCGGCCGGTTTCCCCAGCCTTCAGGCTGTAAAGGAGGGGTAACAATGGCAATCAAGCTCTCGGCAGCGTCCGTACGGGCGGGAGCCCTGCTCCTGGCTCTGCTCCTGGGTCTGTTGTTCCTGCCTGTCCTTCTCCACGCTGGCGAGGAACAGCCAAGCCAGGCCGGCGGCTGGACCATCGACTGCCCAGACTGCCCCAAGCTCTTCTCCTATATGACCGACCGCAGCCTGCGCCTCGACGCCACCGGCCGTCCCCACGTCGCCTACGGCCAGGATCATCTCTACTACGCCTGGCACGACGGCGCCGTCTGGCGCTACGAGACCGCCGACGCCTCGCCCGGGGTTGGCATCTATGCTTCCCTGGCCCTCGACGGCGATGACAGCCCGCACGTCAGCTACTTTGACGTGGACCAGCACACCTTGAAATACGCCTACCGCGACGCCGGGGGCTGGCACACCCAGCTTGTCGACGCTGCCTGGGGCTGGCTCGGCTACACCTCGCTGGCTCTCGACAACGACGGCCATCCGCACATCGCCTACGCCGGCAACGGCGACCTAAAGCACGCCTGGCAGGACGCTTCTGGCTGGCACGTCGAGACGGTGGATGTGGGTGGAGGGGGAAGGGGTATGGGTGGCTGGACCTCGTTGACCCTGGATCAAGATGGTTACCCGCACGTCGGCTACCACTACTGCTTCACCGCCGTTGCCTGCAATGCTGAGCTGAGATATGCCTACCAGGCCGAAGGCACCGGCTGGGTTACCCAGACCGTGGTCAGCGCCGGGTCTTCCGGTGGTCACATCTCCCTGGCCCTCGACGGCGATGGCCGGCCGCACATCAGCTACTACAGCGGCGGCCCCGACTATAACCTGCGCTACACCCATCAGGACGCCAACGGCTGGCACTTTCAGGTCGTCGATGCCGAAGAGGGAATGGGCTATGCCACCTCTCTGGCCCTCGCTCCAGACGGCCGTGTCCAGATCAGCTATGGCAGCAAGTCCGGCGTGCGGCACGCCTACCAGGCCGAAGGAACCGGTTGGGTCACCCAGACCATAGACAGCGCGGGCGGCGGATCGACCTCCCTGGCCCTGGATCAAGATAGCACGCCACACGTCGGCTACCTGAGCGCCGGCCTCAAGCACGCCTGGCAGGCCCAGGGCGGCGCCTGGCAGGCCGAGACTGTGGACACCGCCGGGAGTGTCGGCAAGTTCACCTCCCTAAAGCTGGACGCCGCCGGCCATCCCCACATCAGCTACTGGGATTACTACAACTATGCCCTGAAGCACGCCTGGCAGGACGCTTTGGGCTGGCACGCAGAGACGGTGGACACCGGCGGAGCCGGCGGGAACGTCGGCAGCAGCTCTTCCCTGGCCCTCGACGACGCCGGCTATCCCCACGTCAGCTACAGGAGCTACCTGGGCGGCGGTGACTCTGACCTGAAATATGCCTGGCAGGACGCTTCCGGCTGGTACAGCGAGACGGTGGACGGCGGAGGCGATACCGGCTACTATACCTCTCTGGCCCTCGACGGGGACGGCTATGCCCACATCAGCTACCAGGACGAGACCAAGCGCGGCCTGAGATATGCCCACCAGGACGCCGCCGGCTGGCACTTTCAGACCGTAGACGGCGCCGGAAATACCGGCTGGCACACCTCGCTGGCGCTGGACGGAGGTGGCTACCCCCACATCAGCTACTGGACGGTCGACCCCGGCAGCCTGCGTTACGCCTGGCAGGACGCCGGCGGTTGGTACACCGAGACGGTCGACATTAGTGGCGACAATTCCGGCGGATACACCTCCCTGGCCCTCGACCCCACCGGCTACCCTCACATCAGCTACCGGTTCGACCACGATACGCTAAAGTACGCCTACCAGGACGATTCCGGCTGGCACATCGAGACGGTGGACGGTGCCTGGGGGAAGGGCGGCCCGTACACCTCGCTGGCCCTGGATCAGGACGGTTACCCGCACATCAGTTACTACGATTCATACTGGGCTGATCTCAAGTACGCCCACCGCACCGCAGGCGGCTGGCACCTGGAAGCCGTGGACGGCCAAGGCTGGGTTGGCCAGTACACCTCCCTGGCCCTCGACGCTGCTGGCTGGCCGCACATCAGCTATTGGGACCAAACTACCGCCGACCTGCACTATGCCGTGGGCTACTTCCCGCCCGACCTGTCCCCGTCGACCAAGCGGGTCAGCTCGCCACACGCCGTCCCCGGCGGGCGGATCACCTACACCCTCGACGTTGCCAACGCCGGTCACCGGCCCACCGCCTTCGCCCTCGCCGACCCGTTCCCGGCGCTCACCACCTACGTCCCCGGCAGCGCCTGGGCCAGCACCGGCACGCTGACCGTCACTGCGGGCATCAGCCTCATCTGGACTGGCGCCGTTGATGCCGGTGCCCACCAGACCGCGACATATGCCGTCACCGTTGCTGCCACCATCACCTGGCCGACAGTCATCGTCAACAAGGCCACCCTCAGCGGCGATCCGTCCGGGCCCCACGGGCTGAGCGCCACCGTCATGATCCGTGCACTGCGCTTCTACCTGCCGCTCATCGTCAAAGATTGGGAACCGGGGAAACCTACCCCCACCCCAAGGCCGTCTCCGCCTCCGCCTCCCACGCGCCCCAGGCCCAGCGCCACGCCGACTCCCCCATAAAAAACAACAAAACAGACCTGACAGGTCTCTCTCCTACCTGTGAAAATCTGTGTTCATCTGCGTCCAACCGGGATCGTAAAATAGAACCTGCTCCCCTTCCCCACCTCACTCTCGACCCACATCCGCCCGCCGTGCGCCCGCACCAGCTCGTGGGCGATCGCCAGCCCCAGCCCGCTCCCGTCGCTGCCGGCCCGCTTTCCGCGCCAGAAACGGTCAAATACGTGCTCCAGCTCCTCCGGGGCGATGCCCGGCCCGTTGTCGGCCACCGATACCACAATCTGGCCCGGCGATCCTTCGCTGCAGGCCGCGCCGACCGTCACCCGGCTGCCTGCCGGCGTGTGCCGCAGCGCGTTCCACACCAGGTTGGCCGCCACCTGCCGCAGCCGCTGCGGATCGGCGTTGACCGGCGGCAGATCGGGCACCACCTCCAGCGCCAGCGTCTGACCGTGCTCCTCGGCCTGCAGATCTAGGCTGCTGACCACCCCCCGCAGTAGCTCGCCCACGTCGGTCGGCTGCCGCTCCAGGCGGAGCTGCCCCGCTTCGGCCTGGGCCAGCGCCCGCAGGTCGTCTACCAGCCGCGACAACAGCAGCGCCTCTTCCTGCACCGACGCCAGCGCCTCCGGCGTCGGCTCCAATACCCCGTCCAGCAGCCCTTCCAGATCGCCTCGGATCACCGTCAGCGGTGTGCGCAGCTCGTGGGCAATGTCGGCCATCAGGTTCCGGCGCAGAACCTCCTGGTGGCCAATCGTCTGCGCCATCTGGTTAAAGGCCTGGCCCAGCTCGCCGATCTCGTCCCGGCTGCGGACCGCCACCTGCGGCACCTGGTCGCCCGACGCCGCACTCCAGTGCGCCATCTGCTGCGCCGCCCCGGTCATCTCCCGCAGCGGCGCGGTGAGTTGCCTCGCCAGCCACAGCCCGGCGATCAGCGCTACGACGGCTGCCGCCAGCCCGGCCCACAACAGCGACCGGTTCACTTGCTGCAGATACTCCTCCTCCAGCTGGCGTGACGCTTCGCCGCTGGGCAGCAGCACCATCCCCACCGTCTGCCCCGCGACCACCACCGGCACCGCCACCGCCCGTTCTGCGTCCGACAGCCGCTCGCCGGCCAGCTCGCCCTCCGTGTCGGCCACCACCACGCCCTCGGCGTCGGCCACTACCACCCGTTCCACCTGCCCGCTGCCACTGCTGCCGCCACTGCTGTGGCCCTGTCCTCGCCCTTGCCCCTGGCCCGGGCTGGACGCTGCCAGGCTAGGCAGCAGATCGGCCACGCCCGCCCAACTGCCATTCTGAGCAAAATAGGCCGCCAGCTCGGGCGCCAGCCGCTCTGCCCGCGCCTGCCGGCCCTGGCCTACATACACCGCAAACTGGTGGGCCGTGATCCGGTTGGTCAGCACCAACCCCACCCCCACCGCCGCCAGGGCCACCAGCCCAAACGCGATCAGCAGCTTGACCCACAGACGATTAACCATTGATCAGGCTTCCAGCTTGTACCCCACCCCAAACACCGTCACCACATACCGCGGCCGCTTCGGATCTGGCTCGATCTTTTGCCGGAGGTTCTTGACGTGGGCGTCCACCGTCCGCTCATAGCCCTCGAACGCATAGCCCTGCACCCGGTCCAGCAGCTCCAGCCGGGAAAACACCCGGCCCGGATGCCGCGCCAGGAGCGTCATCAGCTCAAACTCGGTTGGCGTCAGATCCACCGCCCGCCCGCCGACCGTCACCTGCCGCCGCTCCAGGTCGATTGTGATCTCCCCGGCCACAACCGGCGGCGGCGCCTGCTCCCGCTCGCCGCCTGCCCGCCGCAGCACCGCCCGCACCCGGGCCACCAGCTCGCGCGGGCTGAACGGCTTGGTCACATAATCGTCGGCCCCCAGCTCCAGCCCGATCAGCCGGTCTGTCTCGTCCACCCGCGCTGTCAGCATAATGATCGGCACGCTCGATTCTTTGCGCAGGGTGCGGGCCACGTCCAGCCCGCCGATCCCCGGCAGCCCCAGGTCCAGCACCACCAGCGCCGGCCGCTCGTGCCGGAACACCGTCAGTGCCGTCTGCCCGTCCCCGGCCGTCGCCACCCGGAACCCGGCATCCTCCAGGTAGGCCCGCACCGTCTTGACGATCTTGGACTCGTCGTCTACTACTAGAATCGTTTCGCCGCCCATGGGATTATTATACCAAGACCTGACAGGTTTGGGAAAACCTGTCAGGTCTGTTATAGGTTGTACCTTATCTCAGCCGCCGCGCCGGCCGCGCCCGGCCCACATCGGCCGGCCGTTTTCGTCGCGGAGCGTCACCGTCTGGCCGTTGGTCAGGTTGTCGATCTGGCCCACTTCGAAATCCTCGTTCTCGTAGAACCCGGTCAGCACCACCTGATCGCCGGCCTGGGCGACGAACCCCTGCTCCTGGGCGTACCACCAGCCGCGATTCTCGACCGTCACCTCGCCGCCGGCGGTGTCAACCACCAGCAGATCGGCGTCGGCGCTCACCACCGTGCCCGGCAGCGTCAGCCACTCGTCGACCTCCGCCTGGCCGGTGCCGGTCTGGTCGCCGTCGCGAATGATGTCGCCCTGGCTGCTGCCGTTGCCCTGGCCGTGGCCCTGCCCGGCTCCATAGCCTTCCTCAGTGCCCGTCTTGGCCAGCGTCCGCGTTACTGCGCCCGCCGCCAGGATGCCGATTAACCCCACCACCAACAACCCCAACACTGCCTTCTTTAACATGTCACCCTTTCCTTGTCTATATCCTTATTGTGTTCTTACTCAGGCTGCGGATTGACCCGAAGGGACAGCCGGTCTGGCCGCCGTTCCGCGCTCCGGTCTCAACGACCGCGCCATGCGGACGGTCACATTCTTCACCCACCGCCAGTGGATGGCCAGATGCACCGCCGCCGCGGCGATCATCACCACCCCGCTCCAGGTGTGGATCATATCCCACGCCGTCTGTCCATCGCCGCCCGCCGGCCACAGCAGGAAGTAGAGCCCCGACAGCGACACCAGCACAAAGCTGACCGCTACCACCAGGTTGACGGCCACGTTCAGCCGCGCCCCCTTGGACAGGCCGGCGCCCCTCGTCCGGATCGCATTCACCACCCGCTTGGTCATCATCTTCACCCACCCCCAGTGGATGGCCAGGTGCACTATTGCCGCGACGATCATCGCCACGCCGGTCCAGGTGTGGAGCTCGCTCCAGGTGTGCCGCTCAAACAGGATCGTCACCCCGTACATCGGATTCCGCCCGCCCTGGTAGCCGCCCGTAGGCAGGTACAGAAAATAGATCCCCGACAGCGCCGCCAGCAGACCTCCCAGCGCCAGCGCCGCGTCGATCAGCCAGTTCTTTTTTGTTTTTGCAGACAACAGGCCCTTCTTTTCCATCGTTCTCTATCCTCTCGCTCGAACTAGGTCCATTGTAGCCGCCACCTGTGAAAAAGTTATGAAGGAGTGATGAACATTTCGAGGAAAAAAGGGAGGATTGCCGGGAGCAGGTGCATCGAGTTAGGGCCCATCGAGTGGCAAATGAAGGGGCGATGATTCTTCCCAATCGGACCATTCCATCTGATGCGTCTCCAGGTAGCCGTCGACCGCCTTCCCGAGCGTGGGGAAGAAGAGATCGGTTCCAAGCTTGGTGAACAGGCCATAGCGCTTGAGTCGTTCTTTCACCGGGTCTTTCATCTCCGCAAAGCAGATCTCGATGCCAACTCTCGCCAGATCGTCGTCGAGCGCCGACAGCGACTCAGCCGCTGTGATGTCTATGTCGGTCACCGGTTCCGCGGCGACGACGATCCACTTGGTCGGCGTAGGCGCATCCGCAATCGCTTGTAGGACACGCTCACGAAAAACCTCAGCATTGGCAAAAAACAGGGGTGCGTCCCAACGAAAGAGCACCAACCCCGGAATGCGTCGCGCCTCGGGATAACGCGTGATATCGTGATAGCCTTTCAGTCCATCGACGCGGCCCAGCACGGCATCGTAAGGCCGCCATGCGCGCCAGACAAAACCGAGCAGCGCCAGCGCGATGGCAATAAAGATGCCCTGGATCACGCCGAGCAGCGCGACACCCAGGAAACAGATGATCGAGAGTACAAACTCACCGGGCCGTAGACGATATAGGCGAACGACACCTTTGACATCTACCAGCGACAGGCACGCCGAGATCACTACGGCACCGAGGGCAGCGTTCGGCAAGTTCTTCAGCAGCCCCGGCGCCAACACCAGCAGCAGCGCAATGCAAAGCGCGCCTACCACGCCCGTCAATTGCGTTTTGGCACCCGCCGATTCCGCAACCGGGGTGCGCGAAGAGCTGCTGCTGATCGAAAACCCCTGGAAAAACCCGGCGAACACGTTCGCCGCGCCGAGGGCGATGAGCTCTTGGTTTTCGTCGACTTTATAGCCGCCGCGGAGGGCAAAGGTGCGCGACAGAACACTCGTGTCGGCAAAGGAGACCAGCGCAATTGCCACGGCGCCGGCTGCCAGCGCGCCCAGATCGGCCAGTGAAACGATCGGGATTTGCAGAGTCGGCAGGCCCTGTGGCAGCGGCCCGACGACCGAAATGCTGGCGGTGGTTGCCAGATCAAAGAGGCTCACGACAATCGTCGCGCCGATCACGGCGATCAGCACGCCGGGAATCTTGGGCCACCGCCGCTTCAAGATCAAGATGACGGTCAGGCACGTGGCACCGATCGCAAAGGCCGTCCAATTGGTCATGCCTTGCGCAACGCCGCGCAGAAGGCTGATCGCTTCTTGAACCAGATCTTCACCGCTCGCCGAAAAGCCCAGCAGCTTGGGCAACTGGCCGATGAGGACGGTGAGCGCGATGCCGTTCAGGTAACCCAAGCGGACAGGCTTGGAGAGCAGGTCCGTGACAAAGCCAAAGCGTGCCAGCCCGGCGAGAATGCACAGACCTCCGGTGAGGAGAGCGAGCATGCCGGCCAGCGCCACCAGGCGATCGGGGTTTCCGGCGGCCAGCGGCACAATCGTGGCGGCAATGATGGCTGCCAGCGACGAATCGGGTCCCAGCACCAGAATGCGGCTTGGCCCAAAGATGGCGTACGCGATCAGCGGGACGATGGTCGCGTACAGGCCATAGATTGCGGGCAGGCCGGCCGCCTCTGCGTAGCCCATGCCGATCGGGACGAGGATGGCCGTGAGCACCAACCCTGCCGCGAGATCCCTGGCCAGCCAAGGCCGCTGATACGTCTGCAGCGCGGTGATGGCCGGAATCCAGCGGCTGAGGCCGCGCGGGCGCGCAACACGCACGAAAGGATTGCTGTCACCTGTTGCCGGCTGCACAGTCACCCCCTGTGGTTGCCACGCTCATGCTGTTGATGTAATGTGCCTCTGCGGCGTCGTTGAGCTAACCCAGAGACTGTTACCACATGATGGGTGCATCAGCCTTCGCGGTCGATGATCTGCGCCATCCAGCGCGTGCCCTCTTCGCGCTGCAAGACCAACAGCAGCAGCACCGTGATCGGCATCGACAGCAAGGCCCCCGCCGGCCCCAGCAGCCAGGCCCAGAAAAAGAAGGAAAAAAAGACCACGGTCGGCGACAGCCGGAGCTGCTTGCCCGTGTAGCCGGGCTCCAGGACATTCTCGACCAGCAAGTTCATCGCCGTGATGGCGACGACTACGATCAGCGCCTGGATCCAGCCAAGCTCGGCCAGCGCCAGCAGCGCGGGCGGTATCATGGCCGTGAGCAGGCCGATGTAGGGGATGTAGCTCAGGAAAAAGGCCGTCACGCCCCACAGCAGCGGATAGTCCACGCCCAGGATCAAGCAGATCGCCGAGACCCCCACACCCGTCAGCAAGTTCAGCCGCGTCCGGATCCCGAAATACTGCACCGCCGTGCGGGCCACCTGTGGCGCCTCGCCCAGCACCGGCAGCGCCCGAACCTGGTCGCTGTGCATGATCCGGTTGAACCGCGACGACTCGATCAGGAAAAAGGCCACGATCACGATGGCGACCAGGGCGGTGCTGGCCGCGCTCGCAACCGCTGCCAGCAAACTGCCCAACACGGTTGCGGCGACGGTTCCGGCCCGATCGGACATGCCCGGCTCGATGCCTTGCTGGGCCAGCGCCGACTCGATCTCTGCGAGCCGCGCCGTCAACTGCTCGCTGTAAGCGGCCAGGCCGGTTTGCAGGTGTCCTATCGCCACCAGGACCAACACCACCAGCATCACGCCGCCTACCACCAGCACGACGATCAACAGCAGCAGGGCGAGCCCCTGCTTCACGCCCCGTACCTGCAGCCACCGGTAGAAGGGCATGGCCAACGCCATCAGAAAAAAGGCGACCATCAGCGGCGTCAGGACGTCGGCGCCCCAGTGCAGCAACAGCAGCACCAGGCCGACCAACGCCACGCCGGCCAGCGAGCGAGCCAGCGGCGGGATCGATCGGGCAACGCCTGTGATCGGATCCATCGGCCGGCCGGCCTCCGCCAAGGTTGTCTTGTCCTCAGCAGCCTGGCCTTCGCCTGCGACGGCAGCCGTGTTACCCTTGTCCATCGCTCCTCTCCTTCCCTCCATCAGGTAGACTCGATCCATTATAGCGCGAGGATGGTCCTGGGGCAAGTTGCGACCCACTAAAAAAGACCTGACAGGTTTCCCCAAACCTATCAGGTCTCTCTCTATCTGCGCAAATCTGCGTAAATCTGCGTCCTAAAGCCCGTGGCGCTTGATCGCCTCGTCCAGGATGCGGTTGATCAGCTCCTCGTAGCTCCACCCGGCGGCCTGTGCCTCGACGCACAGGTCCGAATAGCCCGGATTCAGCCCCGGCAGCGGGTTCACCTCCAGGATGTACGGCTTTTCGTGGTCGTTCTCCTCCAGCCGGAAATCGATCCGCGCCACGTCCATGCAGCCGGTCACCCGGAACACCGCCGCCGCCAGCCACTCCAGCTCCTCCACCTTTTCGGCAGGCAGTGGCGCTGGGCACAGGTAGTACCAGTCGCGGGCCAGCTCCGTCTTCATCCGGTTGGTGTAGACGCCCCCTTCCTGTTCCTGGTAGGCGGCGACATTCACCTCCAGCGGCGGGAAAAAGTAGAGCCCGCGCTGCACGCGCGGCGCCTCCTCATCCTCCGGCACCCGCATGGCCACCGGCGCCGTCAGGTTGCCGATGATCCCCACCGTCACCTCCCGGCCGGCGATGAACCGCTCGGCCAGGATCGGCTGCTGGTAGCGCGCCAGCTGCCGCTCCAACTGCACCCGCAGCTCTGCCTCGTCGCGCACGATCGACTCGGCGCTGACCCCCATGCCCGTCCCCTCGCGGCTCGGCTTGACGAACATCGGGAACCGCATGTCGGGGTCGAGCGGTTCGTTGGCCCGCTCGAACACCTGGAAAGCCGGCGTCGGCAGCCCGTGATAGGCCAGCACCCGCTTGGTCATCGGCTTGTCCAGCGCCAGCGCCAGCGTCAGCACCCGCGACCCGGTGTACGGGATCCGCAGCATCTCCAGGAGCGCCGGCACCTGCGACTCGCGCGAGTCGCCAAAGTGCCCCTCGCAGATATTGAAACAGATGTCCGGCTTGACCTGGCGCAGCGAATCGTACAGCGATATGTCCCCTTCCAGGAACGTCACCCGGTGGCCGCCCGCCCTCAGAGCGCGCATGATCTCCTCGATCGTCTCCTGCGAGTCCAGGTCGTCCCACTGGTCGGGTATCATCCCCGGCCAAGTCGGAGCGTTCTTTTTCAGATTCGCGAGCAGCGCAACGTGCATCTCACTCCTCCTCCAAGGCATGTCGTAGTAACGACTTTAGTCGTTTTCTCCCGGCCACCACGTTCCCCGGATCCGCGGCCAACCTACCGCCGCCCCGATCCATTCCTCCCTACCGGTGCCGCCAGCTCAACCTCGGTCACCTTCCGTGCCCTATGCCCATTCCCGTTCCCATTTCCATTCGACTTGACCGGCACCTGAACACTCGGCACCTGGACGGCTACCTCCGCCCCCCGCCGGTGCGCCGTCTCAAACCCTTCCGGCTTGATCGCCAGCGTCGCCCCGCGCAGCAGAGCCGCCACCCCTTCCTGCACCCCTTCGGCTGCCTCATACTGCCGGCACGACGGGCAGATGTGTGGATCGTGGCGCTGATACACCTCAGGCTGGGCGTAGGCGCTGATAAACCCTTCATAGTTGCGCACCACCACCCGGTCGGGCGACTGGCTGAGCACATAGTTGGGCAGGATCGGGATCTTGCCCCCGCCGGCCGGTGCGTCGATCACAAAGGTCGGGATGGCAAAGCCGGACGTATGGCCCCGCAGCGACTCCATGATCTGCAGGCCAACCGACACCGGCGTCCGAAAGTGCCCCGCCCCGTGCACCATGTCGCACTGGTATAGGTAGTAGGGCCGCACCCGGTTGCGCACCAGCCTGTGCACCAGCTCCTTCATCACGTTCGGGCAGTCGTTCACCCCCGCCAGCAGCACGCTCTGCGACCCGAGCGGGATCCCGGCGTTGGCCAGCAGTGCCAGCGCCGCCTCCACCTCGGGCGTGATCTCTTTCGGATGGTTGAAATGGACGTTCATCCACAGCGGGTGGAACTGCTTCAGCATCTCCACCAGCTCCGGCGTGATCCGTTGCGGCATAAACACCGGCACCCGGCTGCCGATCCGGATCACTTCGACGTGCGGGATCGCCCGGATCTTGCGCAGCAGGTCCTCCAGGATGCGCGGCGCCAGGATCAACGGGTCGCCGCCCGAGATCAGCACGTCGCGGATCTCCGGGTGGGCGGCGATGTAGGCGATCATCGCCTCATAGTCGTTGCGGCTGAACTGCGCCGTCGGATCGCCCACCAGCCGGCTGCGCGTGCAATAGCGGCAGTAGCTGGCGCACTGCGTCGTCACCAGCATCAGCACCCGGTCGGGGTAGCGGTGGACCAGCCCGGGCACCGGCGAATGGGCGTCCTCGGCCAGCGAGTCGGCCATCTCTGCCTCGAACGGCGCTACCTCCTGGGCGGTAGGCATCACCTGCCGCCGGATCGGGCAGTTTGGATCGTCGGGATCCATCAGACTGGCAAAATAAGGGGTAATGTCGACGCGAAAGCGGCCCGGCGCCGAAAGCCCGGCCACCTCGTCGGGGGTCAGGTGGACAACCTGCGCCAGCTCTTCCACCGTATTCAGCCGGTGGCCCAACTGCCAGCGCCAGTCGTTCCACTGTTCAGGAGGCACATCTTCCCACGGGTGGGGAGGCCTCCAACGTCCAGGGGGCTCTTCGAACTCGACTTTTTCCTCTTCCATTTTCGTGATCTCCTCTTCTCGAGAGACCCTAAGCTTACATTTCGCACATTAAGAACCGAATAGAGAGCTGAGTTTTGCTGACAACGTGGCGTCGCCGTAAGCCAAGTGCCCATAGTCGGGCAGTTTGAGA
>Ga0209254_10001736_pt1 | contig 19616 bp, 10 predicted proteins | sample FrelakmetDIP11DI_FD_187148 | JGI IMG/M metagenome (GOLD analysis project Ga0209254, IMG submission 187148) | Freshwater lake sediment microbial communities from the University of Notre Dame, USA, for methane emissions studies - DIP11 DI (SPAdes)... | ecosystem: Environmental > Aquatic >...
CTGGTCTTCATGACAATAGGTATTTTGTTTCATGATTTAAAATTCTGGCCTTCGCAAAAGCCCTGGACACTTTCTATTTCTTAAAGGACTTCAACAATTCTGAAATCTCTTTATGCCCATTTTTTTCGGCGAATGTCATTGCATCATCACCATCTATATCTTTTAAAGAGGCATCGGCTCTGTTTGCGAGTAAAATCCTCACCACTTCCAGCTGCCCTTCAGCAGCAGCATACATCAGGGCGGTAAAGTGCTCATCCTTATCTGTAATATTTGGATCTGCCTGATTATCAAGCATTAATTTGACAGCAGCCGGCCATGGACCGGATGAAGCCATCATCAGAGCTGTTCGCCCGTTCGTGTCCTGCAAGTCTATTGACGCCCCTTTTGCGATAAGCTCCCTTATTATCTCAATATGTCCGTTATAAGAAGCATACATCAAAGCAGTACGTCCATCATCATCCCTGATATTTACATCAAATCCATCAGCAAGAAGATTCATCAACTGACTTAACTGGCCATTTAAAGCTGACTCAAAGATCCGGCTGTTAAGGACTGTATCAGGTATGCTTGTATTTACTGAAACCGGTTTTATTACCTCAGTTTTATTCCCGCTTTTATTTCTGCAACCAGAAAAGGCAATCAAAGTGACAATTAAAATTCCTTTCAGACAGTTGGCAATTTCCACGGCTCTCTGTATTTGGGAATCAGATAATCATTTGCTTCGGTGTCGTTAGTAAATCTGGTCCCATCCCAGACAAGTTTTTTTCCGGTACGATAAGCAATATTGCCCAGAGCAGAGAATTTAGCAATATGTGCACCTATCTCTATGCTGGCATTCGTATTGGGATTACGCGAAGCAATGCATTCGAGATGGTTCTTCACATGATTGTTTAAACCTTTTCCGGTGCCTTTTTTTAACGGTACTGCCTCCATACGGATTTTACCATTAACTTTTTCGGGTATTACTTCCCAGCCTCCGCGATCCAGAACCAGGGTACCGTTTTCACCCACAAATCCCAAACCATGATTTCGTCCATAAGCGCCATCATCGATACCTATTGCATGGTCCCAGAGTACATTGAAACTGTCAAACTCATAAATAGTCTGCAAACTGTCAGGGGTTTCACAGGCATCATCGGGGTAACCATATTTACCACCCATGGCCATTATTGATTTCGGGGCGGTAACATTCATTCCGTAAAGCGCATAGTCGAGAAGATGAACTCCCCAGTCGGTCATCAGTCCGCCAGCATAATCCCAGAACCATCTGAAAGTAAAATGAAACCGGTTCTTGTTGAAGGGTCTGTTCGAAGCAGGGCCCAGCCACATATCGTAATCGACTCCGGCCGGTACCGGCTCATCCGCAAGCACCGGTATTGAAGGGCACCATCCCTGGTATGAGAATACTCTCACAAGTCTTATTTTACCAAGCTTGCCTGAATTTATGAAATTGACTGCATCCTGCCAGTGGGGATCGCTTCTTTGCCATTGCCCGACCTGGACAATGCTTTTATATTTTGCAGCTGCTTTAACCATCAGGTTACATTCCTCAATGGTCCTTCCAATTGGTTTTTCGACGTAGACATCCTTTCCGGCCTCACACGCAGCAACCATCTGAATACAATGCCAGTGATCGGGGGTTCCGATAATTACAAGGTTAATATCCTTATTATCAATAATTTTACGCCAGTCTTTATATAGGTTGGCTGGTTTTTTCCCGCGGATTTTTTCCACATTTGAAGCCCGGCGGTTTAGGACAGATTCGTCGATATCGCATAAAGCAATACATTCAACTTCAGGATTAGCAAGGAATGCACTCAGATTGCTGAATCCCTGGCCGTTGCAACCTATTACTCCAATATTGATCCTGTCGCCTGGGCCAGGCCTCTTTATTGTACCTGAAAAAGCCGGGGTTATACTTAAACCTGCAGCTGCAATTGCTGTGTTTCTTAGAAATTTACGTCGTGTTGTCATAATCGTACTGTATAAATTATATAATCATGGTTGTAAAATCGAAAACCTGTAAATCGTCCTGGTTTTATATATCTCCCCCGGACTGAGAATCGTCGAGGGGAATTCTGGATGATTCGGACTATCCGGGTAATGTCCCGATTCGAGACAGAAACCAGTCCTGAAATCATAAGGCTTACCGCCGTGTCCGATCTGACTGCCATTAAGGAAGTTGCCCCCGTAAAACTGCAGGCCCGGCTGGTCGGTAATTACTTCAAGCACCCTGCCAGTAAGTGGTTCAAAAACTAAAGCATCAACTTCCTCCTTATTGTCGAGAATAAAGTTGTGGTCATATCCCCGGCCGAGGATCAGCTGATCATATTCCTCATCCAGCCTCTGCCCGATTAAATAAGGCTCTGTAAAATCAAAAGGAGTTCCTGCAACGGCACGTATCTCACCTGTCGGGATCATTACCGAATCTACAGGAAGGAATGCCGATGCCCTGATTGTCAGTATGTGGTCATTAATATGCTCATTGAATGCTCCGTGCAGGTTAAAGTATGCATGGTTGGTCAGATTAACAACTGTCCTTTTATCAGTTGTGGCTTTGTAATCCATAACTATTTCGTTATTGTCAGTCCAGGTGTAAATTATCTCTGCATCAACGTTTCCGGGGAATCCCATCTCCATATCAGGACTATGATATGTGAATTTCACTGCCGGTGATTCACTGTTCTTTATTATTTCGGCGTTCCAGACCACACTGTGCCAGCCCTGAGGTCCGCCATGAAGGGTATTGGGTCCGTTATTCACAGGAAGAGTGTATTCAACACCATCAATTGTGAACTTTCCTCCGGCGATCCTGTTGGCATACCTGCCAACAGTTGATCCGAATGACATATCGCCGGCAAGGGTTTCTTCAAAGGTGTCATATCCGAATGTTATGTTATCTTTTTTACCCTTAATGTCAGGTACTTCAATCCAGTTTATTTTTGCACCATAATTTGTCAGTCTGATTACATTTCCCTCCTTATTAGTAAGGGTAATCAGGTAAACATCCTTTCCCTGATGATTGCCAAACACCTCCTGTCTTACATTTTTCTTAGCTGGATTGCTGCAGTCAGTAAATAAAGCTATGGTTAAAGGCATAGCCATTAAAAGTATAAGATTCCTTTTCATTATTAATCAGATTTATTGGTATAAAATTATTAAAGTTTAAACAAGATTGAAGATTATTTTACTTATTCGAGCGGAATTGAAGTGCAGGAAGTCCTGCACTGTTATACAGGGAGGCTGTTGCTCCGTTACGCCAGCAATACCTTACAGATAATGGTTCAGTAACTTCAGAAGATGTAACCCAGACCTCGCTCTTTACTATCTTTGCATCTGCTTTAAAGTATTCCGCATCCTCTGCCGCAATCTCAAATTCCGATAGTTTGCCATCTTTCGCTTTCAGACCCTCTTCGATAGAGTCAAACTGCACTTTAATTATTTTTCCGTCAACAGCCATTGATTTGTACCTGGGACCCTGGAACTTAACCTCTCTATTATAGTCTTTCGCAAGAGCAAAATTTGCCAGCCTCTCGCCAACTTCTTTTTTGTAAGGAGGGTGAATATTCATAACTGTTGCTATATCCAGAGTTACTGCCATCCCGGTATTGGGAAGCCTTAAAGCTGTTTCCTGAGCCTCTCTGAGGAAAGCAGATTCCGTTGAATCAACACCACTATAAATATAAGGAGCGATCTGAACAAAATAAAACGGAAAATCCGCTATCCCCCAGACATCCCTCCAGTTCTGTATCATCAGAGGGAATATCTTTGAGTACTGTTCAGCCCTCCCTACATTTGCTTCACCCTGGTACCATATTGCACCTTTGACCGGATACCAGGTCAATGGATTGATCATTCCATTGAATAATGTTGTCGGTGTTGAAGCTCCAATTATTTTTGGCCGTTTGATAGCAGAAAAGTCATTTTTAGTAAGATCAAAAATGTAAAATTTATTTCCGGTCAGTTCAGCCACTGGTTGAAATTTCCAGTCACCATCAAGAATAATCTGTCTTGATCTGATCTCACCGACTGAGATCTTCATTGATTCCGGTTTACCCCATATTCCTCCTCCTCCCTGATTATCCAGGACTCGTACAGCAATAGTATTTGTTCCTTCTTTCACAAGATCATTCGGGATATCATAGTTCCTTTCAGCCTGCCAGAAACCGGAGGCTTCGTTCGATCCTATGAGTTTGCCGTTGAAGTATGTTCTGTCCATATCGTCGATAGGCCCAAGTGAAAGAATCATTTTTTCCCCCGACATTCCCTGAGGAATTTCAATTTTTTTCCTGAACCATACTGCACCGTCAAAATCGCCGGTTACAGCCTCAAACTGCCCAGGTAGTTTCATTACCGGCCAGCCGCGGTCATCAAATTCAGGCGACGGGACATTTTCATCATCAAAGCTGAGGTTCTTCCATTGATCCTCTCCCGGAGGAGCAACAAGCTGCTTGTGTCCGTCAAGCCATGACTGATATTCCGCGAGAAGCGGGATAGATTCTTTGATGCCTTTTATTTCAGGAATAAATTCGCCTGCATTTTCCAGAACTCCCGAGGACATCCATGCTTCAGCAGGAGTTCCACCCCATGCTGACTGAATCAGTCCTATCGGAATTCCAAGCTCATCGTGAAGCTTCTTTCCGAAGAAATAGGCTGTAGCACTGAACTGACTGACTGTTGATGGATCACAAATCTCCCATTTCCCTGCACATTCATCCAGCGGCTCGCCAGCGACCTTCCTCTGAACATTGAAAAGCCTTATTTCGGTTGCTGTTGCAGCTGAAATTGTTGCAGCTGAATACATAACGGTGTCAGCAGGTGGCCATCCTTCGAGCGGCATCTCCATATTCGACTGACCTGAGCAGACCCATACCTCCCCAATCAGGACATTATTTATTATCAGACTCGTATCTTTTGCGGCAATGGTTATTGTATACGGACCGCCTGCTTCCGGAGTGCCAAGGGAGACGGACCATTTTCCATCTTCTCCTGTTACAGTATTACCTGTTGCATCCCAGCTGGCGGAAACGTTTATTTTACATCTGTGAGATGCATGTCCCCAGATCCTGATGTCAGTTTTTTGCTGTAACATCATGTTATCTCCGATCAGGGAGGGCAACTCAATATTTGAAGGTCCCTTAGTGCATCCTGCAAGCACACTAAGGATAATTAAGAATAAACCCGCTTTTTTCATCATTTTTATATTTAAAAGAACTCAGGCAAAAGTATTTTAATAATGTATTCTATATCCCTTCAGGAATCATACGTATTTTATAAGTAAATGTCGTTGGTGCCGTATAAACCATATACTGAGGCAATGGCCTCGGACCGCAACTGTTTGATCCTACTCCAAGAGTACGGTAGCTCAGGCAGAATACAGTTGCATCGACAGGAGGAAGATCTATCCTGTATTCCACCTTATCCATCTGCTCATCGCTGTACGGCAGGGCCGTGAACTGCAAAAGAGTGGTATCACACATCGCCATCAGGCCGATTCCTCGCTGGTTTGTCAGTTTAACCCATCGTACATCTTCGTGGTTTCCTGCATCCATTGGCTTTTCGTAAGGTGTAAGAAGTTGCCTGACAGTGCTTTTGTAAATTCCCACATCAGATCCGCGTTTTCTGTCGGCATAGTTTTCCATTGGTCCCCGGCCAAAATATTCAGCCTGTTCAAATTGTTTGTCAAGGAACATGCGTACACCAATCCTTCCTGCAACCTGTTGTGGATTGTTTGCATTAATGCTGTTTTCAGCGATAATCATGCCATCCCCTGAAATTTTGTAAACCACGTTATGAATTACCGTGAAGCCATTTTTACCTTCTCCCAAAAGTCTGACTGAAATCTTCACTTCAGATGGTGATGTCTGCCCGGCAGAGATGTCCTGCGGAGTCCATTTAAGCTCTTTCAGTCCATTATTTGTCCATCCCCTGTCAGCATACATATCATCGTTTTTATGGGCAGCTCTCCACAAATGCAATCTGGGTCCGCCGTCTGCTTTCAGAATGTTCAATCCATTTTGCTCAAGCCTGGAGAATGTGCCGGCTGTCATATCAAAAACAGCAGAAAATCCTTCACCTTTCAAAGTAATTTCCTTATCACCCTTTATCATTGTCAGTGGTTGGGTAACCGGAACTACAGGTTTTGCCGCAGCTTTAACTGGCAGCTGAAATTGCTGGGATGCAATCTCGTATCCCTTCTTTGCCCATATTTCATCATTTGCCAGAGTATAAGATATACGAAGGAAATATTCTGCTCCGGCTTTTGGATTTCCGATCTCAAAAGGAACCATGACGGATGTTTCCATTCCCGGTTTTACATCAAATGAAGGATAAGTACCCGATCCGATTATATGTCCGTCCTCTGAAAGTGACCAGGAAGCATTAAAGCCTTTAAGACTTAAGAACTGATATTTGTTTTTGATCTTTATAATGCCCCCTTCAAGGTTCCCTTCTGAAATTCCTATCCACTGGTATGCATGTTTCATTTCGGGGTAGTGGGGTTTAAGTGTACGGTCGGAAGCAACAACTCCCTTGTGAATAAAATAGCGGTCATTTGGGAATTCACCAAATCCGCCGCCATATGCAAGGATTACATGATTGGGATCACGCTTGTTCCATATACCCTGATCCTGCCATTCCCAGATTGCTCCGCCGAGCAGGGATTCATATTTATCAAAGACATCGTTATATTCTCCAATAGCTCCCATCGAATTGAACATGGCATGAGCGTATTCGCACATATAAAATGGTTTATTTAAAGCTGCATCGGTGGCAATACGCTCAACATCCGGAACATTGGTATACATGCGGCTATCGAGGTCAGCCGGATTAGCCTTGCCAATACCAAATCCTTCGTAATGAACAGGCCGTGTATTATCTATCGCTTTGACAGCAGCCATTGCAGCCCTGAAATTTGATCCTCCCCTGCCGTTTTCATTTCCAAGAGACCATATTATTACAGAGGGGTGGTTCTTGAAATTTTCAGTGTTTGCTATATTCCTGTCAATAATTGCTGCTTTAAACCGTGGCTCCTCATCAAACTTACCTGAGTTGCCATGACATTCAACATTTGCCTCGCCAACAAGCCAGATACCCCATTCATCGCATAATTCGTACCATCGTGGATCATCAGAATAATGGCATGTCCTGACATGATTGCAGTTACCCTGTTTTATAAGTTCAAGGTCACGTATCATCTGAGCTTCAGTCACTGCATGACCTACATCGGGCCAGTTCTCATGACGGTTAACTCCTTTAAGCTTAAGGGGAACACCATTTGCCAGGAACAACCTGCCTTTGATCTCAACCTCCCTGAATCCGGTTTTTGAGGAGAGAGTCTCAATAACTTTATTACCGTTTTTCAGGGTCAACACAGTAGTATAAAGCTTTGGCGTTTCAGCTGTCCATTTATCAGGATTCTGAACCGGGAATGAGAGCTTCATGGAAAACTCTTCGCCTGGTTTAAGGTCAGGAACATTTCCATCGGCAGAAGCAACAACAGTTTCACCATTATAGAGAGTAGCTGTAAGCTTCGACGCTTTGGCTGTCTTGCTGCTGTAGTTCTTAACCTTTGCAATTACATCGACAGTGGCATTTAAGTATTTGTCATCGAGGTCAGTCTTAATGAAGAAATCACGTATATGCTGCTGCGGGGAGCTCCAGATTGTAACATTCCGAAAAATCCCGCTGAGCCTCCACATATCCTGATCTTCTAAATAGCTTCCGGAGTTGTACCTGTAAACCTCTGCCGCAACCATATTCTTACCCGGCTTTACATATTTTGTAATATCAAATTCAGCCACATTACGGCTGTTAACGCTGTAACCTGCTTTCTGACCGTTGATCCACAGGAAGAAACCTGCATCAACCCCATCAAATGCTATAAATATCTGACGGCCATTCCAGTCAGCCGGCACATCAAAATCCCTGCGATAGCTACCGACCGGGTTTCTCTCTTCATATGCAGTGAAATTTTTAGGAGGAGTACTCATCACTTTGGGAAAGTCCTTCTTAAAAGTATAACCCAGGTTCCTGTAATAAGGTGTACCATAACCCAGTAACTGCCAGTTCGATGGAACAGGAATCTCTTTCCACGATGATACATCGTAGGATGTCTTGTAAAAATCAACAGGTCTTGCCTGCGGCCACGAAACCCAGTTGAACTTCCACATGCCGTTCAGGCTTCTGCAAAATGTTGATGCATGCCTGTTTGTGGCAAGAGCTTCCTTCATATTTGCATACGGCATCAGGGTAGCATGCGCCGGTTCCTTATTTATTCCGATACATTCAGGATCCTCGATCTCAGGAGGAACAGGTGCTCCTCCCAAAGAGTCCTTAACTGATGCAACCTGTGCACCAGATGAAGCAACAAACATGGGGAAACAGAATAATGTTGCAATTATTAAAAGATTTTTCATTAAGTATGTAAGGTTTAGATTTATTGAATTGTTTTCTTAACCATTATCTTTTGGCCACTGTAAACAACTGAATTATCAGGAAAAATCTTGGGATCAAAAGCAATCTGCCTGTTTTTGGTTATCCAAACAATATTGAAAACCCTTTCTTTCAGCATCCCCTTGAATTCCCCGTTCCTTTGGCCAATTGCCAGTTCTCCTGCAGTTTCATCATAGCTGAATTTTATCGTGCTGCAGGCACCCTTTTCATAGTTGTAATTTATTCCCTCATCCTCATAAAGTGTGAAAGCACAGTTCCTTCCTGTATAAACAAATAGTGTTATCGTGTCAGCCTGTTTTTCGTCAGTAAACATGATTTCAGGACCTGAAGGTACTATGGAGCCCTCTTTGACAAACAGAGGGATCCTCTCAAAAGGTGAATCGATCCGGAGGTTATAGCCTCCCATAATATAAATTCCAGTATAAAAATCGTACCACCCGCATGAAGACGGGAAATAGACATCACGCGACCTTGCCTTGTATTTGGTTACCGGGGCAACAAGAAGCGAAGGACCGAACATATACTGGTCTCCTATGCTTTTTACAGTTATATCTCCGCCAAAATCCATTGCCATTGCCCTCATAATTGTGTAATCATTGAAATAAGTTAATCCGGCCAGAGAATAGATATATGGCATCAGGTAATATCTCAGTCTGTCATAATAAACCATGCTTTCATAAGCAGGTGTCCCTGCCGGCGAAATATTGAAGATCTCGCGGTAAGGATACTGGCCATGACTCCTGAACAGGGGGCAGAATGATCCGAACTGAAACCATCTTGTATTAAGCTCCCTCCATTCATTAAGATCTTCAGATCCCTCCTTTGCTTGTGTGTACCTGTTTTCGACACAGAATCCGCCAATGTCAAAAGTCCAGTATGGAATACCTGAAAGTGCAAAATTCAATCCGGCGGATATCTGAGCCTTCATATCTTCCCAGCGTGTACCGATATCTCCGCTCCAGGTTGCAGTTGAATACCTCTGCAATCCGGAAAAACCTGAGCGTGTCAGCAGGAAGACCCGCCTGCCGGGGTCAGAACTCCGCTGACCTTCGTAAATTGCCCTGGCATTAACAAGGGCATAGGTATTAAAATATTTTGTAGAGGGACCAAGTGCAGTGGGAGTTGAAAGCAGCTTCCTGTATTCAACGCTTGCGTTCGAAAGAATGTCAGGCTCTGATGCATCCATCCACCAGGCATCAAAACCCTTTGAGTACAGATGTTCTCTTATCTGTTCCCAGAAAAGGTCACGGGCACCCTGGCTGTAAGCGTCATAAAATGAGCCTATATATCCTTTGCCTATCCAGTCTCTCACACTGTCATTAACAGCCTGACTATACATCCATCCCCTGCTGTCAAATTCTTTGTAGTGATCAGTGGTATGATAGAATTTAGGCCATACTGAGATCATTATCCTGGCATTCATCCTGTGAACAGAATCGACCAATCCTGAGGGATCAGGGAAAAATTCCGGATCGAATTCATGCGATCCCCAGGAGTCAACCGGCCAGTATGACCAGTCAAGAACAATATTATCAAGAGGGATATTTCTTTTACGGTATTCTTTGACTATTCCCAGCAATTCGCCCTGCGATTTATAACGTTCGCGGCTCTGCCAGAAACCCAGAGCCCATTTGGGCATAATCGGAGCTTTACCCGTAAGGGTGCGATAACCGCTAATTACATTATCAGGGTTATTCCCACGAATAAAATAATAATCAATCTGATTCCCCATTTCAGAGGTGAGTGACAGATTCCCCTGGTCACTGGCAGGGCGCGGACTCAGAGCTTTCAGTCCGATATAAGATATGCCTCCATCTGGTTTCCATTCGAGCCTAAAGGAGTATTTACGCCCCTTTTCAAGATCCATGGTAAACTTCCAGGTATTTGGATTCCATGCTGTCCTCCATCGTTCCGGAACAACAAGTTCATCATTTATATAAAGCTTCGTGTAACCGGCATAATACAGCTTCATATGGTACAATCCCGATTCCTCAGGTTCAATGCTGCCGGTCCATTTAATTGTTGATCCGTTAAAAGGAAACTCCCCGGGGAAATTTTCAACTGTTGTGAGATTTTCATAATCGATTGATGATTCTTCCCGCCTGACAAATACATTGGAAGTATCTGAATCTATGTAGTAAGTTGCTGTAAGTCCCCCTTCCTCACCGTTTTCATTGTATAACCTGAAAAGATCCATCTGGGAATAATCACGTGGGTCACCAAATCTGGTAAGTGAATAGTTATCCCACAGGATTCCATAATTCCTGCTTGAGACAATAAAAGGAACAGATACTTTGGTATTATACTGGTACAGGCTTTCGTTCAGCCCTTTATAATTGAATTCATCCGACTGATGCTGACCCAGTCCGTAAAACGCCTCATCTGCTGGCGACTCAAAAATCTGGCTGAGTTCATAACCAGGGGTACCCTCAACATTTACGGGAGTAAATTTTTTACCTCCTCCCTGATATTCTCTCAATACAACAATGTCATTTACATCACAGAAGGTCAACTGTCCGGTTTCCAGTGATACTTTTACCCTTACCTTACTAGTGGAGAGAACCAGTGTGTCGCTTTCCTGCCTTACCTGGAACGTAGTTTCATGTGAATCCCGGTCAATGACACACAGGCTTTTTTCTTCTGAGAAACCTAATTCAGGAGATGCAATGACATGGATGATCTCCTCATTTACCACTTCAAGCATCATCTGCCGGGGGATCTCAGGGCTTTTGGATCTCAGCCTGATAATTACTCCTTCATCTGTTTTCTCCCAGATAGTCTGGGAACATGTTGTTAATAGAATTATGGCAGCAGAAAATAAAAATAGTCTTTTCATTGATATTTGAGTATTTTCCGAAAACATGATCCAGCTTAAATAACTTTCAGGCCGTCACCTGATTGTGACTTCAGCCTCTTCAATGCTCCCCTGAACAGCAGGAAGGTAAAAAGAATAATTCTTTAACATAAAAATCAATCTTTAAGCTCAAATTTAACATCTTTTGCCGGAGAACCAATAGCTTTCAGCATATCACGTCCATCCTTTTTTACTTTGCCAGTAACAAATTCAGGAACATTGAATGATCTAAGGAGCTCTTCATAAAAATCAGGGTCCTTTTGAGGAACCATAAAGGGTTTGCTGAATTTGCCACCTTCGTCAACATAAGCTATAAAAGGGTGTGTGTACAAACCATCTGTCCTGCGACTGCTGAATATAAGCCAGCGGGAGTTTGAGGACCAGGAATGGTAACTCTCCGTTTCAGGACTATTGATTGCGTCTATACGACTGAAAATACCTGTTGCCAGGTCGAGCTGATAAAGATCGGCCTCCCTGTGCCAGATCGAAAAATTACCATAATCAGAAAGAGTAAATACAAGGCTTCTGCCATCCGGTGAAATTCTGGGAAATGAGACGCTTTTCCCTGTCTGAAAGGAGCTTACCAGGGTGTCAATTCTTTCTCCGAAAGTGCCTGTCGAAGCATCAAAATCAATTTTGCATAAGCTGTACCTGATTTTATTATAATCATCAGGCTGAGGCCCCTTTTTAGCGCTGCAGAAAACCAGACTTTTACCGTCAGGAGTAAAAGCTGGAAATGTTTCAAAACTTTCTTCAGATGAAATAATTTTACTGGTTATCAGCTTATTATTCCGGATATCATAAACCATTATATCCGATCTGGAGTCAAAAACCTCAATCCTTTTTTCTTTAACCGAATGGAAAACCTGTTCTATGTTATTGACAGAATAGGTAATAAAATCTCCTGAAGGATGCCAGTATGGATACACACAGTTTGAGATTGTTTCCCTGGTCTTTGTATTAAGTATTGTAACATTCCCGTCCTGCACGAGAACCGTTCCGCCAACGTTGCCCCTGAGGTGGAACATCATTTCATCCGGGTTATTTGAATTGAATGAATGGCAATTCATGCAGCCTCCTGGTAAAAGGCGGTTGTTTACTATTGGTTCCTGTTCGAATGTTTTAAGGTTGCGCTGGTATATTCCCATTTCGCTCCATGCTTCATATCCCGGGGCTATAAGCCTGTACACAATCCATTGATCAACAGGTTCACTCTTTATAAAGATGCTGAAAGGTTTATATTTATGCCATCCCCCTTCCAGTCGCGCGTAAATAGTTACACTCAGTATACTCCCTGAGTTGTCCTGCAAAAGTCTCCTCCATTTCCTTGCCGGAATAATAATTTTATCTTTGCCGCGAATGGTTATCTTTTCATTTGTTCCTTCAATAGTTGCCTCTAATTTCTGAGAATCATCAAGAAATTTAAAATTCAAAGAAGCAATATTCTGTGGGATGACTACGTCACAATAATCGGGGAAGATTCGAGGAAATGTATCTTTCACTTTCAGATCGTTACCAGGTTTGCTGCAGGAACAAATCAAGACTGACGATACAAAAAAAACTATATGTTTTAACAATTTCATGTCGATCCTGTGTTGTCTTTTTTCTCTTCCACCTGACTTGATTCCACCTCCCCAAAATGAAGGTAAAACCAATATGTTTCACCGTATTGCTTTTCCAGCCGCTCCCTGGTATTTGTGAATGTTGTATAAATTTCTGTATACGACTTCATTCTAAGCTTCGTATTATTACTGATATATGCCGGGGAACTGGTTATCGGGTCCTGATTATTCAGTGCTAAAATGAACAGTATGGCTTCCTGGTATGAGATAGGAACATTGCTATACTGCATCTTCTCCATTACCGGGATGAAGGTTATAAAATTCCTGAGATCTTTGTTGACCATATAAAAAGCCATCAGGTATTCAAAAGCTATTTTGTTGTCAGGATGTTCCTTTACCATCCTGTTCAAAACTGCTTCGATATTCTTAACATGAAAAAAATAATCACTGCGAACCATGAATCTCCTCTTTTCCCCCCATACAGGATCATTATTGATCTTTTCTTCATTATAAAGACATGTCATAGTGGATTTTGCCCATTTCCTGTAAAAAATGGTTTTCTCAAGAAGCTTTAAGTACTTTTCAGATGCTTTATAGTGACCATTTATCATATTCGTTTCGGCCAGCCGTTTAATTACCCGTGCCGATTTACCCATGCCGGGTATAGTCTCCATGCTTTCAAAAGCATATTCCTGTGAGGCATTGGTCAATCCAAGTTGATAAAAGATCTCGTTACCCATAATTGGAGCCACATATTCCCTGTTAAAGGAGAGAAATAAACCGTTCACTCCATGCTGGTCATATTGGAACATCCGGTTGCCAAGCTGCCCGGTTTTTGCCAGGGAGAGATTGAGCATGGCAAGCGATAAAAAATTCCGGGGAGGCTTTTTATCAGCATATTTTAAAACATCATCCCACTTTTCATTTCTTACAAGATAATCATATGTCATTATTTGCTCAGCTTCAAAGTTTGCTAAGCTTTTGAATCCAAACCATGCTAATACCGCAAAGGCTGTTATCTGAAAAGTAAGAGCAGCTTTATAGGATTTTTCCTTCAGCGAAATGAACCAGACAATAAGTATAAGCAAAGGCGGAAGAGTGAAGAGAACCAGCACTGCAACCGGTATCGCAGTCGGGATATTATAATAAAACTCACTCAGGAAAGTCATCATAAGAGGCTGAAGGATAAAATATTGCCTTACAAGAAGAGGAATTACCGCAGCAATCAGAATATAAGTAATTGAATACCATAGTTTGAAATTATCAGAATTGACTGCTTTATTACTGTCGGGCATTTTTTTCCTCAAGCCACTGCTCTGCAATAGCTCATACATAAGCATCAGCAACAGAAGGCTGAAATGAGATCCTCCAGCCAGCCAGTAAGTAAGAGGAATAAGCACCAAGCCTGCAGCAAATCTTGATCTGCCGCTCTTTATACCTACATAGACAAGTCCTGAAAGCATTGCCAGAAGAAACCCTATTATGGCTGATAATGGATAAAACTCGTTGCAGAGGATCATTCCTGCCAACAGTGAAGGAACAAAGCTGACAGGAAAAAGGGCTGAACCGGAATTAATACTTTGCAGGATCCTCTTTATTACCTGCTGAAGAGTAAAAAGCAGTCCTGCAATAATCAGTGGCCCGGCAAAGGATAAATAATAAAACTGCGTAAGGAATCCTCCGATATATCCTGAGAAACCGCCGGGAAATCCCAATTTTGAAAGGAAAAAACCTTTTGTCATCAGGAACAGCTGAAACTGTTCCTGAAAGTGGAGATGGCTGTTGTAAAAGAATGTGAAAAAGACAAATAATCCGGCAAAAAAAACTCCGGAAAAAATGTAGTCTGCATATTTTACAACCTTCTTTTTCTCCATAATCACACTTTCATCATAAAGAAAAAATCCTACTACTGTTTTTTGATCCACACATTTGATCCATCGGCCGGATTTGGTTTTTCAGGCTTATCAGTCGATTTTACCGTATTCCGGTTATTGCGTGCATAATTCGGTATTGCAACCAGCGGCGATCCATCGGACCACTTGCCGTTGATTACCATTACACCGCCAAGTAGATCTTTTTTCCATTCAAGCGAAAGAGGTCCCGTCCCAATATACTTATCAATGTCGGGCTGATCGGCTTTCTCTGAATTATAAACAAGCGGCCCATACTTCAGGGCTACCCTGCCCCTGTCGGCTGCAATCCTTTCGTCAGCAGTTACCGTCTGAATTTCCATAGGTAATTCAAGCTCTATTCTGTCACCGGCTTTCCAGGTCCGGTTTATTTCAGCATAACCATTTAAAATTTTAGGGATGACAGGTTTACCATTGATCGCCAATGCCTTAAGTCCATTTACTGAAGGGACGGCAGTATATAATCTGCTGGTTGCCCTGTCAGGCACCCTGACATATATTGTAAATTTTGAAGGTTTGGCCGGATTTACTTCCAGAGACACTTTTCCGCTCCAGGGATAATCGGTTTTCTGGATCATTTCCACATCCGTACCGGCAACCTTTTCGACTTTAATAGTGCTTCCGATGTACATATTGACATACAGACCATCCTTTCCCTTGACATATGTCCAGGTGGGCATCATCAGAAGGGTCCTTGGAATATTCCCCACACAACAAGGACATACATGCCATGAATAGCGCGACTGGCCCGAATTGAGCGGATTGTCATAATAAAAGTTCTTTCCCTCGACCTCAAGGGAGCCCAGCAGTGCGTTGTACATCGATTCTTCATATAGATCAGCATATTTTGCATCGTGGTACGCCAGATTCATTTTATACTGGAAGAATATCAATCCGCATGTGGAACATGATTCACAATAAGCATTATTGCCAAGCGAATAATCGGGTCCAAATCCTTCAGCCGTTTCACCGCTTCCGATCCCTCCTGTCAGATAATATTTCTTGTTCACAATATTATCCCATAATGACATTACTGCGCTCAGGTAATCGATATCGCCTGTCTCGGCAGCGATATCCGCCATGGCGGAATAGTTGTACACAGCCCTCACGGCATGACCGACAGCTTCATATTGCTGCTGGACGGGGACATGGCTCTGATCATATTCACTGCCGTTCTTCCGGTTGTCGAGGAGAAATTTTGCCAGGCTGATATAGCTGTCCCCATGTTTGCTCCCTTCCATATCATTTACAAACCGGCCGAAACGGACCAGAGCCTGTTCCATCTCCTGGTGTCCGTCGTACCATTCCTTCTTCCCCGGTCCGATATTGGCAACCCAGCAATCGGCAAGCTTTTTAGCTGCATTATAGAGCCTTTTGTCATTCCCTTCGGTAAGAGTATAGTGATTTATAGCAGATTCAATGAAATAACCGGCAACATAGCCTTCATGGTTTCCCCTTGTTTCGGGAGCCCATTTCGACTTCCAGCGGGTAGTATCACGGAGGGTATAGGCTGTGTGGAGGTAGCCGTCAGGCTCCTGGGCCGCAAGTATTATGGGGATCCATTTTTCAATTGTGGCCTTCATTTTCTCCTGTGCTGAAATTATTTCCCTGTCACCCTGAGGATCTATCATCAGGGCTATACTCATCGACTCGATGGTCTGGTGAACCCAGGCATTAGAGAAAACGTAACCTTTATGTTTTTCATGGGATTCTCCCCTCAAAGCCTTGCCTGCTTCAATAAAATTGTCCAGCCCACCCTCACCGAGATTAAGGTCGGTCCGTTCGATCTGATCGATGCACCAGGGTATCCAGTTTACCATCATTGCTTTGGCGCGGGAGTTCCATAACGGACTGTCAATTTTATACTTTTTGGTATAAACAACGTCGAGCCTTTCAAGAGGCGGAGGCGAAGTCACTTTAACCCTCAGCTCAGAGGCTGAAGACAGATCGCCCTCTTCTGCGGTCATGCTTAACACATATTCTCCGATGGATGAAAATGTGGCTTCTGTCACCAGTTCACCCGGCTTCTCAAAAACCACATTGCCGGGTCCCGATTTCTTTTTCCATGTAATCTTTGTGACAGGTGTTACTGATCTTGTTTTACCCGATAAATATGTTTTTCCGCCCATGATCACCGAACGGTCAACTCCTGCAATTGAAACCGGCGGGTGGTTCGGACTTTTCTCCGCCTGGAATACCTGCCATTCAAGCAAAGTCACGGGGAACCTTTCGGCAGAATCGGCTTCAAGTCTCAACCTGATTGTCTGAACCGGATTAAAATTTGTGAGGTTATACTTATTGTTTTCCAAACCAAGACCTGAAACGTTTTTAACGGGTATAAAATCATTCCCGTCCCAGTATTTGATCCTGTAGGCCTGGGGAAGCCTCACAGCGTTTCCTGAATTCCACCAGTAAATCGCCACTCCGCTGACTGTTACAGGCTGTTCCCATTCATACTGCACCCATTGATTTGAAAGCCTCTGGGGAGGACGGTTGACTCCGGACCGCGTTCCGCCTGATGTGGCAGGGATCAGTCCGTCATTAAGAAAGAAAGGGGCGTTACCATAACGCGCCGAACCCGAAGCTGTGGCTACATTAGCCAGGTTGTTACCGGAAGACTGGGCAGCAGAAATCTGGCTGAAAAAGCAGGCAGATACTGCAAATAGGAAGTAAAGGGATGTGATTCGTGATTTCATGGATATTAACATGGTTTAAGCCTTACTAAGACATTTTTTAATCAAAATATTTTGCAAAAATCAGCATACTATTCTTATTCCAACTCATGGATCCCAGGTTCTGGTGCAGAACCCTTTGGGCAGGGATTACCGAAAAAATCATTCGAGGGAGGGTCGAATCCGTACATCGACCGGATAGGAATGCCGCTATCCTTTATTTTTGACGCGGATGGAAGCATAAAACCTGTAAGGGTATTAAGTTTATACGGATCCGTTATATGTGGAACAAACGGACCTTGGATGACCGGATCAGAGGCAGTTGTCCAGATATTATCGGTATAGCTGCTTCCACTGTTCTTGCCGGTTATCATTACACCAGTTCCAATGAAGATATTGTTGCAGAAAAGAAAGTTCTCATGCCCGGAAGCATTCTCGAAACTCAGTACAGGCGCTGATGTACTGTAAGCCACATTGTTATAAATATAACAGTTGGTCAGCTGACTGCTGTCATCCGATCCGTTCCAGATGAAGAAACTTCCTGCTCCTTCTGTCGTCTGTGCATCATTAATGCTGACACAGTAACGGATAACATTGTTTGCCCAGTCTGATGCACCAGAGTATTGAAATAATCCATAACCCGCCCCCTCATTTTCGTACGACAGGCAGTATTGAATAAGAGAATTTGTAACGCCACCATCGAGGTCAAAACCGCCGCCGTCCTTACCTCCTTCTGATGTCTTGTTCCGGTAGCTTATGCAATACTGGATTGTGACATTGTTGCTCATCCAGGCCCATATACCGACAGGTCCGTTACCCTGCCGCGGCATATCCCATCCGTTGTTGGTCGCAGTGCAATGATCAATTATTACACTGTCGGAAACACCCACCAGGATACCGTTGCCGCTGTGATTATCCAGCATGGTCGGATCGCCTGCATTATTTTCCGCCTGGCAATCGCGAATCAGAATATTTACTGAAGAATCCTGATGTGAACCCATTATATTAATACCGCAGAAGCCATTACCATAGGCAATAACATTAAGGAGATCCACATTCCGGCAGTTGTACAGATCAACTCCCGATTTCTGAAATCCTTCAGCATAAATATCCTCAACAACGCAGTTGCTGCTGTTTATCAGCTGGAGGCCGTTTGTAGTGTTCCCATCTTTACGGCCGTTTCCCATTATTTTAAGGCTGTCTATACGTATGTTATGGCAGCTTTCAATACGTATTGCTTCATTGTTGCCCCCATTGATAACCGATCTGCCTTTGCCATATGAACCTATTAGGACCAGTGACGGATCAGTAAGCTGAATATTTTTTAGCACCAGTGTTCCGTCAAAAACCTGGCCCCCGGCAAACAGGATGTTTCCGGGTGTGGAACGGATGCGGTTGTTAGCTTCAGAAATCGTTTTAATCGGTTTATTTATTGTACCTGGAAATTTATCATCACCCTCGTCAGAATTGATATAATATGTGATTCCTGGATCTTGCCGGTAATTTTTGCATGAGGTGAAAGCAAATGCGAACAAAACAATAAAAATGGTAAGATGGTTTTTCATTTCTGATATGTTTTAGGACTAAAGTCCATATTTGAACAGCATCCTTTAACTACGGCTTAAAAGCCATGGTTAATGCAAACAGAACGGTCATTTGAGTGGCAGCCATACCATCATTTGTCCAGGTCCCCGGTTATTCCATAAAGCATAAGGTATCAAAGTAACAGGTTCATTTCCGGAAGTCTCAATACCTCCATCGAGTGTTTTCCTTGTCTGACTGCCTGAAGTTTTTATTATCTGAGTACCCCCCAGTAACCCGGGAACAAACTCGGTTGTCATAGCTGACTCTCTATTAATTACAAGATTAAGCACTTTACCGTCATTGTTGTCGGGCCATTCAGCACAGAAGATCACCGGTCCGCGCTGCAGGGCAATCTTACCACTGTCATCACTGATCCTTTCATCAGCAATGACTTTCCGGACAGGCATCGGAAGATCAACAGATATTTTGTCACCGTTTACCCACTTCCTTTCAATTGATGCATAACCATTTTCCAGTACAGGGGTAATTTGTTCTCCGTTGACTGATATTTTATAAGCCTGATCATCCTGTTCAGCGAACATGTAAAGAGTTCCGGGAATAGCTTCGTTGCGTGCCCACC
>Ga0209254_10001737_pt1 | contig 19615 bp, 23 predicted proteins | sample FrelakmetDIP11DI_FD_187148 | JGI IMG/M metagenome (GOLD analysis project Ga0209254, IMG submission 187148) | Freshwater lake sediment microbial communities from the University of Notre Dame, USA, for methane emissions studies - DIP11 DI (SPAdes)... | ecosystem: Environmental > Aquatic >...
TTGCTCAGGCGATGCTACTCAAGCGCCGGAGCAACACGCAACAACGGCTCGCGTGTACGCTGGCACGCGGCCCGGCTACACTGCGCCCCGGAAATTCCCATGAAGCAACTGATCGCCATCTCCGCCATCGGCAGCGACCGCACCGGGCTCGTCTACGACCTGACCCGGGTCGTCGTGGACTGTGGCGGCAACATCCTCGAGAGCCGCATGACGGCCCTCGGCAACGAGTTCGCCATGCTGATGCTGGTGGCGGGCAACTGGCACACCCTCGCCAAGCTCGAGGGCGAGATCGGCAAGCTGGCCGAAGCCGCCGGGCTGTCGATCAACAGCCGCCGCACCGAGCCACGGCCGCCGCGCACCGACATGGTCTCCTACTCGGTCGACGTGGTCTGCCTCGACCAGCCCGGCGTGCTGCACGCGCTGGCCGGGTTCTTCTCGTCGCGCGGCATCGACATCGGCGACATCAGCACGCGCAGCTACAGCGCGGCCCACACGGGCGCGCCGATGTTCTCGGTCTACATGGTCGTCCACGTGCCGACGCGCATCCACATCGCGGCGCTGCGCGAGGAATTCCTCGACCTGTGCGACCAGATGAACCTGGATGCGATCCTCGAACCGCTGAAGTCGTGACGACCCATGGCTGACAAGACCGCGACGCCCGGCCGCAAGGTGCCCGATTTCTCGCTGCCCGCGACCGGCGGCAAGCCCTGGAAGCTCTCGGGCTGCGCCGGCCGCATGGTCGTGATCTACTTCTACCCGAAGGACAGCACCTCGGGCTGCACCCAGGAAGGCGTGGCGTTCCGCGACCTGCATGCCCAGTTCCGCAAGGCCGGCACCGAGATCGTCGGCATCTCGCCGGACTCGCTCGCTTCGCACGAGAAATTCAAGGCCAAGTTCGAGTTCCCGTTCGAACTCCTCGCCGACGTCGACAGGAAGGCCTGCACGCTCTTCGACGTCATCAAGGAAAAGAGCATGTACGGCAGGAAATACCTGGGCGTGGAGCGCAGCACCTTCCTGCTGGACGGCAAGGGGGTGCTCCGGCGCGAGTGGCGCAAGGTGAAGGTCGCCGGGCACGCCGATGAAGTGCTCGCCGCCGTGCGCGTGCCCTGACCCGCCCGACCGGAGTCCCACATTGCCGTCGCAGAAGCCGACCGTCCGGCGCCGCATCTTCGTCCTCGACACCAACGTGCTGATGCACGACCCGACCGCGATCTTCCGGTTCGAGGAACACGACATCTTCGTCCCGATGACCGTGCTCGAGGAACTCGACGCGGGCAAGAAGGGCATCTCGGAGGCGGCCCGCAACGTGCGGCAGGTCAGCCGCTTTCTCGACGAGCTGATGGCGGGCGCGAGCAAGCAGCAGATCGACCGCGGCCTCGAGCTGCCAGCCGCCAAGGCGCTGAACGGCGGCAAGAAGCCGCCGCGCGGACGGCTCTTCTTCCAGACCAAGCAGCTCGCTGTGGGCCTGCCCGACACCCTGCCCGGGCACGGCTCCGACAACGTCATCCTGGCCAACACGGCCGCCCTGCAGCGCGAGCACCCCACGGCGCTCGTGACCCTGGTGTCGAAGGACATCAACCTGCGCATCAAGGCGGCGATCATCGGCGTGCACGCCGAAGACTATTTCAGCGACAAGACCATCGAGGACGCCGACCTCCTCTACACGGGCGTCGAGGAACTGCCGGCCAACTTCTGGGACCGCACGGGCCGGCGCCTCGAGTCCTGGCACGAGCAGGGCCGCTCGTTCTACCGCGTGCAAGGACGGGCGGCCGGCCGCTGGGCGCCGAACCAGTTCGTGTTCCAGCCGGGGGAGCACGGCTTCGAGGCCATCGTGCGCCGCGTCGAGGGCGATTCCGCCGTGCTCGAGGTGGTGCGCGACTTCCGGCGCGAGCGCCACGGCGTGTGGGGCATCCTGGCGCGCAACCGCGAGCAGAACTTCGCGCTCAACCTGCTGCTCGACCCGGAGATCGACCTCGTCACCATCCTCGGACCGGCCGGCACCGGCAAGACACTGCTAACGCTGGCCGCGGGACTCGCACAGACGCTGGAGACGAACCGCTTCAACGAGATCATCATGACGCGGGTCACGATCCCCCTCGGCGAGGACATCGGCTTCCTGCCCGGCACCGAGGAGGAGAAGATGGAGCCCTGGATGGGCGCGCTCATGGACAACCTCGAGGTGCTCACGCAGAGCCAGGAAGGCGGCAACTGGGGCCGGGCGGCCACCAACGACCTGCTCAGGAACCGCATCAAGATCCGCTCGCTCAACTTCATGCGCGGACGCACGTTCCTGAACCGCTACATCATCCTCGACGAGGCGCAGAACCTGACGCCCAAGCAGATGAAGGCGCTGGTGACGCGCGCCGGCCCGGGCACCAAGCTCGTGTGCCTCGGCAACATCTCGCAGATCGACTCGCCCTACCTGTCCGAGACCACTTCCGGCCTGACCTACGTGGTCAACCGGTTCCACCGCTGGCCCCACTACGGCCACATCACGCTCATGCGTGGCGAACGGTCGCGGCTGGCGGACTACGCCTCGGACGCCCTCTGAGCGCCGCGGCCGACCCGAGGAACCCGGCCGTCCCGCCCCTGTCCAACCCGTGCATGCGCCCCACCCTGCTCCCACGGCTCACCGCGGCACTGACTGGCCTGGCGCTGTCGGCGTGGCTGCTGCTGCCTGCGCCGCTCGCCGCGCAGTCCGTGCAGGACCAGCTGCCGGAGATGGGCACCGCCGCGCAGTCGACGCTCAGTCTCGAGGACGAATATCGGATAGGGCGCATGGTCATGCGCGGCCTGCGCGAGTCGGGCACCCTGCTCGAGGACCCGGAACTCGGCGAGTACCTGCAGTCCCTCGGCCTGCGGCTCTCGAGCCAGGCCCAGGACGGCAACCGGGACTTCAGCTTCTTCCTGGTGCGCGACCCGACGATCAACGCCTTCGCGCTGCCCGGCGGCTTCGTCGGCATCCACACCGGACTGCTGCTCGAGACCGATGAGGAGAGCGAGCTCGCCGCGGTGCTCGCCCACGAGGTCGCGCACGTCACCCAGCGGCACATCGCGCGGGGACTCGAGAACCAGGGCCGGGCCAGCCTGGTCTCGACGGCCGCCATGCTGGTGGCCATCCTGCTCGGCGCCATCGGCGGCGTCCCGGCGGATGCGACGATGGGCGCCGTCACTGCCGCGCAGAACCTCGCGGTGCAGTCGCAGATCAGCTTCACCCGCGAGAACGAGTACGAGGCCGACCGCATCGGCATCGGCATCCTCTCGGCCGCGGGCTTCGACCCGGAGTCCATGGCGGACTTCTTCGAGACCATGGGGCGGCGGACGCAGCTCGGGCCGGACCAGGTTCCGGAGCTGCTGCGAACCCACCCGGTCACGAGCAACCGCATCGCGGAGGCGCGCGGCCGGTCGGCGCAGCAGACCGCGGTCATGCCACGGGCGAGCCTCGGCTATGCGCTCGCGAAGGAACGTGCTCGCGTGCTGAGCACGGCGTCCGGCACCGACCCGCGCGCCTATTACACGGCGGTCATCGAGAACGAACCCGACGCGTCCCCGGCGCAGGTCTACGGTCTCGCGCTCGCTCAGGTGGTGGCTGGCGACGCGGCGACGGCGATTCCCGCCATTACCCGCCTGCGCGACGGCAATCCCGGCGTCATGCCCTACCACACGCTGCTCGGCCAGGCGCAACTCGCCACCGGACAGACCCGCGAGGCGCTGGTCACGCTGGAGCGGGCCCGCGAACTCTCGCCGCGCAACGTTCCGGTCACCGTCCGGTACGCCGACGCGCTGATGCAGGCCGGGCGCCCCAAGCGCGCCCACGAAGTGCTGCTCGACCTCTTCAACAACGTGCCGCCCACCCAGGAGCAGATCCGCGTGACGGCCATCGCGGCCAACGCGGCTGGCGACGTCGCCGACGCGTACTCCTACATGGCCGAGTACCACATCATGGGCGGCGACCTGCCGCTCGCCATCAACCAGCTGGAACTCGCGCTGTCGGTGCCGAACATCACGGGCCAGCAGCGCGCGAAGTTCAGCGCCAGGCTCAAGGAACTGCGGGAGGCGCTGCCGAAGGAGCGCGCGCGGATGCAACGCCCTGCCGGCGAGCGAGCGCCCCCGAACCTGGACCGGCCGACACGCTAGAATTGCGGCGCCCGCGCCGACCCTCGAGCCTGGAGACCCCGATGAGCCTGCTGCCCGCGTCCGTGCTGCGGACCGCCGCGCTGGGTTGCACGATCGTGCTGCTGGCCGGCTGCGCGACCACGGGCGAGCGACACCCATCCGACCCGATCGAACCCGTGAACCGCGGCATCTACGCCTTCAACGACGGCGTGGACCGCGCCGTCCTGAAGCCCGTCGCCCGGGTCTACCGGGACCACACTCCGGCCTGGTTCCGCACGGGCGTGGGCAACTTCTTCTTCAACCTCGATACGCCGATCACCATCGTGAACCAGGTGCTGCAGGGCAAGTTCGTGGCCGCCGGCCAGGACACGTTGCGCTTCGTCCTGAACACGACGCTCGGACTCGGCGGAATACTGGACCCGGCGACGGACGCCAATCTGCCCCGTCACGACGAGGATTTCGGCCAGACGCTCGGCCGATGGGGCTTGCCCCCCGGCCCCTTCCTGATGCTCCCGTTCCTCGGACCCTCCAGCGTGCGCGACGCGCCCTCGCACGTCGTCAACCGGTTCCTGGAGCCGTTCTACTGGTACGACGCCGGCAACGAGCGCTGGGTGTCGCTCGCGCTCGGCCTCGTGGACATGCGGGCGAGCCTGCTGCCGCTCGATGCGGCCCTGCAACGGACCTACGATCCGTACGCCTTCATCCGCGACGCCTTCCTGCAGCGCCGGCGCTTCCAGGTCTACGACGGCGACCCGCCGGAGGATCCCCTGGAGGAACCGCTCGAGGAAGCGCTCGAGGAGCCGGCGACTCCGCCGGACCCGCCCGATCAGCCCGACTGACCCAGGATGAGGTCCTCGAGGTCGGAAATCCGCGCGATCGCCAGCATCTGCGCGGGCACGGCCTCGAAGGCGAGCGCGGCCCCGCCCGCGGCCGCGACCGACAGCCATTCGACCAGCACGGCGATGCCGGCGCTGTCGCCGGAGGTCACGCCCGACAGGTCGACGGTCCACGGGCGTCCCCGACCGATGTAGGCGAGCCCCGCTCGCAGCGCCTCCGCAGCCGTCTCGAAATCGAGTTGTCCGCTGGCCCGCAGCCGGCCCGGGCCCGCTTCCTCGATGCGAAACGGCACGCCGCTCAGCCCGCCTTCGCCGGCGGCGCCGTCGGCCGGGTGCCCGGCTGCCGGCTCGCCTTCTGCGATTCCAGCCGCTGGATGAGCTCGTCGAGCCCCTTCTGGTCGATTTCCGTGCCGAAGTCCGTGCGGAAGCTCCTGACGTAGGAAATCCCCTCGATGGTCACGTCCCAGGCCTTCCAGCCCTGCGGCGTGCGGCGCAGGCTGTAGTTCACCGGGACCGGCGTGCCGTCGCTGCGTTTCACCTCGGTCCGCACCGTGGCGCTGTTGGCGGCCGGGTCGCCGCGGAACGGCAGGATCTTGAGCCGGTCCGCGGTGAATTCGAGCAGCGCGTCGCCGTAGTCGGCCATGAGCGTGCCGTAGAAGGCCTCGATGAAGCGCTTGCGCTGCGCCTCGGTCGCGGTGCGCCAGTGCTTGCCGAGCACGAGCTGAGACGAGTAGTCGGTGTCGAAATGCGGCAGCAGGTGCTTGTCGACCAGCGCGCGCAGCTTGGCCGGGTCCCTGACGGCCTCCGCCCGGTTGGCATCGAGGTCGCGCAGCAGGTCCTGTGAGACTTTCTCCATCATCTCCTGCGGACCGGGCCCCGGCGTGGCGGGCGCGTCGGCCGCGACCACCGGGCTCCCGGCGAGTGCCGCAAGGACGAGGAACTGCAGCGTAAGAACGAGGGCTCGCATGGCGGTGTGGATCACTCTTTGGGCGCCGGGGCCGCCGCGCCTTGCTCGCGGCTGCCGGCCTGGCTGAACAGGTACTTGCTGATCAGGTTCTCGAGCACGATCGCGTCCTGCACGAACTCGACGCGGTCGCCGTCGTGGAACGACTGGTCGGAGCCGCCCGGCGAGATGCCGATGTACTGCCCGCCGAGCAGGCCGGCGGTGAGGATGCTGGCGTCGCTGTCGTTCGGGATCTGGTCGTAGCTGGCGTCGATCCTGAGGGTCACGATCGCCTTGAACAGGTTCATGTCGTAGCCGATGGACTCGACCCGGCCGATGGTCACGCCCGCCATGGACACCGGGGCGCCGGGCTTGAGGCCGCCGACGTTCTCGAACTGCGCCTGCACGCGGTAGGACTCGCCGCGCAGCGAGAACTCCCGGTTGGTGATCTGGGTCACGAGGAACAGGATCGCCGCGAAGCCGAGCAGCACGAACAGGCCGGTGGAAATATCGATGGTGCGGGACTGCCGCATGGGTCGCCTCGGGTCAGAGCATGAGCGCCGTGAGGATGTAGTCGAGCACCAGCGTCACCACGGCGGAAATGACGACGGTGCGGGTGGTGGCACGCCCGACGCCCTCGGCGGTCGGCTGCGCATTGTAACCCTCGAAGACCGCGATCAGGCTGCAGGCCACCCCGAAGACGAGTCCCTTGACGAGACCCTCCCGGACGTCGTCCAGTTCAACCGCGCCGCGCATCTGCGACCAGAACTGGCCCTGGTCCACGCCGAGGAACTGCACGCCGATCAGCTGCACTCCGAACAGCGCGACGGCGATGAAGACCGCGGTGAGCAGCGGCATGGAGATGAGGCCGCCGAGGAACCGCGGCACCACGACCCGGCGCATCGGATCCACCGCCATGACCTCCATGGCGGAGAGCTGGTCGGTGGCGCGCATCAGGCCGAGTTCCGAGGCGAGCGCCGTCCCGGCGCGTCCCGCGAACAGCAGCGCCGTGACCACCGGGCCGAGCTCCTTGAGCAGCGACAGCGCGGCACCCGTGCCGAGCGACTCCTCGGAACCGAAGCGCTGCAGCAGGTCGTGGCCCTGCAGGCCCAGCACCATGCCGACGAACAGGCCGCAGGTCATGATGATCACGAGCGACAGCGCGCCGGTGTTGTACACCTGCTCGACGACGAGGCGCGGTCGCAGCAGCGCCGCCGGCGACAGCCACAGCACGCGGCCCGCGAACCGGGTCATGCCGCCGAGGCGCTCCAGGAACCTGGCGAGGCTGGCGGCGAGTTCGCCCGGCACGCCCGTCACGCAGCCTCCGACCGGTCGAGCAGCTGCGTGCGGTAGTCCGGCGCGGGGTAGTGGAAGTTGACCGGCCCGTCGGCGAGACCCTCCATGAACTGGTGCACGACCGGCGAGGGGTGCTCGCGCAGCTCGGCGGGCGTCCCGCTGGCCACCACCTGTCCGTCCGAGAGGATGTAGCTCGCGTCGGCGATCTGGGAGATCTCGCGCACGTCGTGCGTGACGACGACGCTCGAGATGCCGAGCGCGTCGTTCAGCGAGCGGATCAGGCGCATCACCACGCCCATCGAGATCGGGTCGAGCCCGGCGAACGGCTCGTCGTAGAGCAGGATCTGCGGGTCCATGACGATGGCCCGCGCGAGCGCCACCCGGCGGCCCATGCCGCCCGAGAGTTCCTGCGGCATGAGCCGCGCCGCGCCGCGCAAACCGACCGCATGCAGCTTGCTGAGCACGAGGCTGCGCACCAGTCGTTCCGGGAGCCGCGCGTGCTCGCGCATCGGGAAGGCGACGTTCTCGAACACGTCGAGGTCGGTGAGCAGCGCGCCGTTCTGGAACAGCATGCCCATCCTCCGGCGCAGCGCAAACAGCTCCCGCCGATCGAGGCCCGCCACGTCCAGGCCGTCCACCACGACCCGGCCGCGGTCGGCCCGCAGTTGGCCGGTGATGAGCCGCAGCAGCGTGGTCTTGCCGGTGCCGCTCGGGCCCATGATGGCCGTGACGTCGCCGCGGCGGATGCCGATGTCCAGTCCGCGGAACACCGCCTTGCCGCCGATCGAGTAGTCGACGCCGTGCAGGTCGGCGACGTTGTCGGACTCCGCGGACGACGCGTTGCCCCCCGCGGGCTGGAGAATCTGGTTCAAGGGCTGGTGGTCCGGGGCCGGTCGGGCCGCTTCCTGAAAAGCGCGGGATTCTAGCAGGTCCGGCGGCCTGCCCAGCGCCGGCGCGCCGCGACGCTTGGCGATGGGCACGTATAGTACTAAAATCGTCCCAATTGAGGGAACTGGCATGTTGCGCATCAGCAAGCTCACCGACTACGGCACCGTGGTGCTCGCCTGCCTCGCCGAGCGGCCCGACCAGCGCTACCCCGCCACGGCGGTCGCGGAAGTCACGCGGCTCGGCCTGCCGACCGTGAGCAAGCTCCTCAAGAGCTTCCACCGCGCCGGCCTCGTCACCTCGGCGCGGGGCTCCCAGGGCGGTTACCAGCTCGCGCGACCCGCGACCCGCATCAGCGCCGCCGAGATCATCGACGCCATCGAGGGACCGGTCGCCATCACCGAATGCAGCGGCGACCACAGCAGCTGCGACTTCGAGACCGTCTGCAGCACGGGCACCGCCTGGCAGCGCGTGAACCTCGCGATCCGCCGGTCCCTGGACGGGATCTCGCTCGCCCAGCTGAGCGGCCAGGAATCCGTCGTCGCGTGGCGGCCCGAACTGGCGCGGGTCAACGCCAACCCGCCGTCGGCCGGCCGCCCCGGCCGACCCTGAGGATCCAGGCATGTCCGTCCCGCAGCACGACCTCGACGCCCTCGTCGCGCAGAAGTACCGCCACGGGTTCGTGACGGACATCGAGTCAGACACGCTGCCGCCCGGCCTCGACGAGGACGTGATCCGTCTCGTCTCGCGCAAGAAAGGCGAGCCGCAGTTCATGCTGGACTGGCGGCTCCGGGCCTACCGCCACTGGCTGACGATGCACGAGCCCGACTGGGCGCACCTGCGGAGCGCGCCGATCGACTACCAGGCGATCTCCTACTACTCGGCGCCGAAGAAGCAGGACGGCCCGAAGAGCCTCGACGAGGTGGACCCGAAGCTGCTCGCCACCTACGAGAAGCTCGGCGTGCCGCTGCACGAGCGGGCGCGGCTCGCCGGCGTCGCCGTCGACGCGGTGTTCGACAGCGTCTCGGTCGCAACCACGTTCAAGGACAAGCTCGCGAAGGCCGGCGTGATCTTCTGCCCGTTCTCCGACGCCGTGCGTGACCACCCGGCGCTCGTGGAGCAGTACCTCGGCAGCGTCGTGCCCTACACCGACAACTTCTTCGCCACGCTCAACTCGGCGGTGTTCACGGACGGCTCGTTCGTGTACGTGCCGAAGGGCGTGCGCTGCCCGATGGAACTCTCGACCTACTTCCGCATCAACGCCGCGAACACCGGGCAGTTCGAGCGCACGCTGATCATCGCCGACGAAGGCAGCTACGTGAGCTACCTCGAGGGCTGCACGGCGCCGATGCGCGACGAGAACCAGCTGCACGCGGCCGTGGTCGAACTCGTCGCGCAGGCCGACGCGCAGATCAAGTACTCCACGGTGCAGAACTGGTATCCCGGCGACGAGAACGGCATCGGCGGCATCTACAACTTCGTCACCAAGCGTGGCGACTGCCGCGGCCCGCGCTCGCGAATCAGCTGGACGCAGGTGGAGACGGGCTCGGCCATCACCTGGAAGTACCCGAGCTGCGTGCTCACGGGCGACGACTCCGTGGGCGAGTTCTACTCCGTGGCGCTCGCCAACCACTACCAGCAGGCCGACACGGGCACCAAGATGATCCACGTCGGACGCAACACGCGCTCCACGATCGTCTCGAAGGGCATCTCCGCCGGCCACGGCCAGAACACCTACCGCGGGCTGGTGAAGATCCTTCCTTCCGCGGAGGGCGCGCGCAACCACACCCAGTGCGACTCGCTGCTGATGGGCGACAGCTGCGGCGCGCACACCTTTCCCTACATGGAGATCCGCAACCCGGGCGCCGTGGTCGAGCACGAGGCCACCACCTCGAAGATCGCGGACGACCAGCTGTTCTACTGCCGCAGCCGCGGCATCTCCGAGGAAGACGCGGTGAACATGATCGTGAACGGCTTCTGCAAGGCGGTCTTCAAGGAACTGCCCATGGAGTTCGCGGTCGAGGCCCAGAACCTGCTGTCGGTGAGCCTCGAAGGCGCCGTCGGCTGAACCCGACCCGGAGACGCACGACATGCTCAGCATCCGCGACCTGCACGCCCGGATCGGCGACCGCAAGATCCTGAAGGGCCTCGACCTCGAGATCCGCGCCGGCGAGGTGCACGCCATCATGGGCCCGAACGGCTCCGGCAAGAGCACGCTCGCAAGCGTGCTGGCCGGGCGGGAGGGTTACGAGGTCACGCAGGGCAGTGTGGAGTACCTCGGCATGGACCTGCTCGCGATGGAACCGGAGGACCGGGCCCGCGCCGGCGTGTTCCTCGCCTTCCAGTATCCGGTCGAGATTCCGGGCGTGAACAACGCCTACCTGCTCAAGGCGGCGCTCAACGCCGTGCGCAGGCAGCGCGGCGAGACCGAACTCGACGCGTTCGAGTTCCTCGCCATGGTGCGCGACAAGATGAAGCTCATGCAGATGGACGAGAGCTTCCTGAACCGCGGCGTGAACGAGGGCTTCTCGGGCGGCGAGAAGAAACGCAACGAGATCCTGCAGATGGCGGTGCTCGAGCCGAAGCTCGCGCTGCTCGACGAGACCGACTCGGGCCTCGACATCGACGCGCTGCGCGTCGTGGCGGCCGGCGTGAACAGCCTGCGGGCCCCGGACCGCTCTATCGTGCTGGTTACACATTACCAGCGCCTGCTCGACTACATCGAACCGGACCGCGTGCACGTGCTGTCGGACGGTCGGATCCTCAGGAGCGGCGACAAGTCGCTCGCTTTCGAGCTGGAGAAGCGCGGCTACGACTGGGTGCGCCAGGAGGCGCGGGTGGCATGAGCGCGGCTGCGGCGGAGCCGCTCGCTTATTACCGCGCAGCCTTCGAGGTGGTGCGCGCGGGCGACCCGGGCGCGGCTGCGCAGCGTGCCGCGGCCTTCGAGCGGTTCGCCGCAATCGGCTTCCCGGCCGCGCGCGACGAGGCCTGGAAGTACACCAGCCTGCGACGCCTCGAGTCGCGTCGATTCCCGGTCCACGGCGACGCCGGCGCCCGCCCCGCCCTGCCTGCACCGCTCGCCGGCCATCGCATCACGATCGTGGATGGCCGCTGGCGACCCGATCTCTCGTCGCAGGGTGTCCTGCCGGGCGGCCTGCGCCTGCGCAGCCTCGGAGAGGCGCAGTCCGACGGCGAGTCGCTCGCCGCACTGCTGCGCGTCGCCCAGGGCGGCGGCACCGAACGCTTCGCCGCGCTCAATGCGGCCCTGTGCCCGGACGTGGTGCTGCTCGACGTCGCCGACGGTGCCGCGCCGGAGCCGCTCGAGGTCGTCGTCGCCACCTCTGGCGCTGAGCCCGGCATGAGCCATCCGCGACTGGTGATCCGCGCCGCCCGTGGCAGCAGCTCGCGAATCGTCCTGCGCCACGTCGGCGACGACACCGAGCGGCTGGTGAACGCAGTGGTGGACGTCGAGGTCGGGCCCGATGCCGCCCTGCACCTCTACCGGCTGCTCGACGCGGGTGCACGCGCGTTCCACATCGAGCGCATCGAGGCGACGGTGGCGCAGCGTGGCGCCTTCCTCGTGCACGATGCCCAGCTCGGCGCCGGCCTCGCCCGCCTCGACCTGAACGCGCGTCTGGCCGCCCCGCAGGCGTCCGCCGAGCTCACGGGACTGTTCCTCGCCGACGGCTCGCGGCACCTCGACACCCACGTCCGTGTGGACCACTTCGCGGTCGGGACCCGCAGCCTGGTGGACTACCGGGGCGTCGCCGCCGGCCGTGGCCGGGCCGTGTTCAACGGCAAGGCGGTCGTGCACGCGGGCGCCCAGCAGTCGCAGGCGAGGCAGTCGAACCGCAACCTGCTGCTCACGCCGGGAGCCGAGATCGACACCAAGCCCGAGTTCGAGATCTACGCCGACGACGTGCAGTGCAGCCACGGCGCGACCACCGGCCAGCTCGATCCGGCGGCACTCTTCTACCTGCGCGCGCGCGGCCTGTCCGCGACCGAGGCGCGCGCCGCCCTGACGCGGGCCTTCGCCGGCGCGGTGCTGTCGCGCATGGATCACGCGGCGTTCGCAGTCGCCGTGCGCGACGTCCTCGACGCGCGCCTCGCGCGCCTGCTGGAGGCGCAGCCGTGAGCGTCGCCCCCGCCAGCGCCGCGCCGGCGCCCGCCCGGCGCCAGTCGCTGGACGTCGAGACGCTGCGCCGCGACTTCCCCGTGCTCGCGCGCCAGGTGAACGGCAAGCCCCTCTGCTACCTCGACAACGCCGCCTCGAGCCAGCGCCCGCGGGCGGTCATCGACACCATCTCGCGCTACTACGAGAACTCGCACGCCAACGTGCACCGCGGCGTGCACCGCCTGAGCCAGGAGGCCACCGACCTGTTCGAGGGCGCGCGCGAGACGCTGCGGCGCTTCGTGAACGCCCGCTCCACCCGCGAGGTCGTGTTCGTGCGCGGCACGACCGAGGCGATCAATCTCGTCGCGCAGAGCCATGCGCGGCCGCGCCTGCAGCCCGGCGACGAGATCCTGATCTCCTGGCTCGAGCATCACGCCAACATCGTGCCGTGGCAGATGGTCTGCGAGCAGACCGGCGCCGTGCTGCGGGTCATTCCCATCACGCGCAGCGGCGAGGTGGATTTCGAGGCGTTCCTCGGCCTGCTCACCGGCCGGACGCGCCTGCTCGCGCTCGCCCACGTGTCCAATGCGCTCGGCACCGTGGTGCCGGTCGGGCGCTTCATCCGCGAGGCGCGCCGGCGCGGCATCCCCGTGCTGCTCGACGGCGCGCAGGCCGTCCCGCACCTGCCCGTCGACGTGCAGGCACTCGACTGCGACTTCTACTGCTTCTCGGGCCACAAGATGTGCGGCCCGACCGGCATCGGCGTGCTCTACGGCCGCGAGTCGCTGCTCGCGGCCATGCCGCCGTGGCAGGGTGGCGGCGACATGATCCTGGCGGTGAGCTTCGAGCGTACCGTCTACAACGAGTTGCCCTGGAAGTTCGAAGCCGGCACGCCGCACATTGCGGGCGCGATCGGCCTCGGCGCGGCGGTGGATTACCTCGAGGCGCTCGGCATGGACCGCATCGCGGCCGCCGAGCACGACCTGCTCGACTACGCCACGGCGAGGCTCGCGCAGATCCCGGGACTCGCCGTCGTCGGCACGGCGCCCGAGAAGGCCGCCGTGGTGTCGTTCACCGTCGAGGGCGTGCACCCGCACGACCTCGGCACGATCCTCGACCACGAGGGGGTCGCGATCCGCACGGGCCACCACTGCGCCATGCCGGTGATGGAGTTCTACGGGGTCCCGGCCACGGCCCGGGCCTCGTTCGCCTTCTACAACACGCGCGCCGAGGTGGACCGGCTGGTCGCGGCACTGCACGTCGCCCTGGAGGTGCTCGCCTGATGGACCTCAAGGACCTCTACCGCGACGTGATCGTCGACCACAACCGCCATCCGCGGAACTTCCGGCCGATGCCAAACGCGGACCGCCACGCCGAGGGCTTCAACCCGCTGTGCGGCGACCGCCTGACCCTGTTCGTCAAGCTCGACGGCGAGCGGATCGCCGACGTGTCCTTCCAGGGCAGCGGCTGCGCGATCTCGGTGGCCTCGGCCTCGCTGCTCACCGAGAGCGTGAAGGGCTGCACCGTGGCGGAGGCCGGGCAGCTGTTCACACGGATGCACGAACTGCTCACCCGCGACGACGCCTCGGCGGACACCGCCACGCTCGGCAAGCTGGCGGCGCTGTCGGGCGTGCGCGGGTTCCCGGCCCGCGTGAAGTGCGCGAGCCTGTGCTGGCACACGCTGGACGCCGCGCTGCACCGCGAGGCCGTGCCCGTCTCGACCGAGTGACGACCGATCCGGAGTGATCCCGTGTACCGATCCGACAACGAACCCGTGACGCTGACCCGCGACGTTGACGCGATCATCGTGCCCGCCGGCTTGAACGTGAAGCTGCGCGAGGGACAGCAGGGCTTCATCACCCAGGCGCTGGGCGGCAGCTTCACGGTGTACGTCGAGGGCAACCTGTTCCGCATCGCGGGGCACGACGCGGACGCCCTCGGCAAGGAGGCGGCCGACGTTCCGCAGCTGCCTCCCAACGCGAGCGACGACGACGTGCGCGAGCTCGCCTGGCGGCAGATGAAGACCTGCTACGACCCGGAGATCCCGATCAACGTCGTGGACCTCGGCCTCGTGTACTCCTGCGAGGTGCGCACCGACGCGAACGGCGACCGCGTGATCGACGTCAAGATGACGCTCACCGCCCCGGGCTGCGGCATGGGCGAGGTGCTGGTGCAGGACGTGCGCGACAAGGTCGAGATCATCCCCACCGTGAAGCGCGCCGACGTCGAGCTGGTGTTCGACCCGCCGTGGAACCAGTCGATGATGTCCGAGGCGGCGCGTCTGCAGACGGGGATGATGTGAGCTGGGTCCGCGTCGCGCCGGCCGCCTCGATTCCACCGGGGGACTACGCCACCGCGGAGATGACCGACGGGTTCGTCGCCGTGTTCAACGTGGACGGCGAATTCTTCGCGATCGACGACGTCTGCACGCACGACGGCGGCGGGCTGGCGGGCGGCGCGGTCGAGGATCACCAGGTGATCTGCCCGCGCCACGGCGCGCGCTTCTGCCTGCGCACCGGCGCGGCGCTCACGCCGCCCGCCTGCGCGGCCGTGCGCCGCTACGAGACCCGCGTCGTGGACGGCATGGTCGAAGTCCAGGAGTCGCCGTGAGACGCCTGACGCTGGTCCGCCACGCGAAATCGGACTGGTCGCTGCCCGGACAGGCGGACTGGGACCGGCCGCTCAACAAGCGCGGGCAGCGCGACGCGCCGGAGATGGCCCGTCGCCTGCGCTCGCGGCGTCTCCGGCCCGATCGCATCCTTTCGAGCCCGGCGGTGCGTGCGCTCACCACCGCGACCGTCATGGCCCGGGAACTCAAGGTGCCGGCGGCGCACGTCGCGCAGCACGAGCGCCTCTACCTCGCCTCTGCGGGCGACCTGCTCGCCGTGATCCGCGAACTCGGCGGGGATGCGAAGCACCTGATGGTGTTCGGCCACAACCCCGGCCTGACCGAGTGCGCCAACCGCCTCGCGGCCGACGAGCACATCGACAACCTGCCGACCTGCGGCGTGTTCACCGCGATCTTCGACCTCGCGGACTGGAGCGCCCTCGACTGGGGCAGTGGCCAGCACGCCGAGTTCGACTACCCCAAGAACCACCCGTAGACATCCGGGGCGCCGCTTCGCAGTAGACTGTCGGCACGCGCCGCACCCGCCCGATCGAATCCCAATCAACGATTCGGGCGAACGTGTCCGGGGCTGCAACGTCGCACGGTGAATCGACAACGAGGCCCGCCGTTTCTTGCCCGCTTGACCGCACAACCGCCCGCGTTTCGACGGGCCGCTGGGGAGCAATTCCGATGAACAGTCTCTTCGAACCGACCACGCTCGCCGGCCTCGCGCTGCAGAACCGCATCGTCATGGCGCCACTCACGCGCAACCGGGCCGACGTGATGGGTGTGCCGAAGCCCTTCGTGCGCGACTACTACGCCCAGCGCGCCAGCGCCGGACTCATCATCTCGGAGGGCACCCAGACGAGCTTCGCCGGACAGGGTTACTGCCGGACACCCGGGATCCACACCCCGGACCAGATCGCCGCCTGGGCGCGCGTGACGGACGCGGTCCACGCGCGGGGCGCGAAGATGTTCATGCAGTTCATGCACTGCGGCCGCATCGCCCACCCGCTCAATCGGCAGATCGCCGATCCGCCCGTGGCGCCCTCGGTCGTGAAGCCCGCCGGCCAGATGTGGACCGACCAGCAGCAACTGCAGGACTACCCCACCCCACGCGCACTCGACACGGCGGAGCTCCCCGCGCTCGTCGGAGAATTCGTCACGGCAGCGCGCAACGCCATTGCGGCCGGCTTCGACGGTGTCGAGCTGCACGCGGCGAACGGCTACCTGCTGAACCAGTTCCTCGCCTCGAACTGCAACCAGCGTACGGACGGCTACGGCAGCTCGCTGCACGGGCGAATCCGGTTCGTGGTCGAAGTCGTCGAGGCGGTCGCCGCCGCAATTGGTGCGGCGCGCACCGCCATCCGGGTCTCGCCCGGCCACATGTTCAACGACATCGTCGACGCCAGTCCGCTCGAGACGCACCGCGCGCTGATCGATGCGCTGCCGACCGCGGACCTGGCCTATGTGCACGTCATGCTGGCGGACGCCTTCAGCCCGCAACTGAACAACGCCGGCGACCCGCAGGCGCTGCTGCGCACGCTGCGGACCCACGTCAAGGGCGCGCTCATCGCGGCCGGCAACCTGACGGCCCGGAGCGCACAGGCACACCTGGACTCAGGCGTGCTGCAGCTCGCCGTTTTCGGACGGCCGTTCATCGCCAACCCGGATCTCGTCGAGCGCCTGAAGACGGGCGCGCCGCTTGCGCCGCCGCGCGAGGAGTTCTTCTACACGGCGGATGCGGAAGGCTACAGCGACTACCCGGCATCAGCGTCGTAAGCGCCGCCTCGGAGCACCGGTCGCCCGCGGATCGCAGGACACCTCGCCCTTACTGACTGCGGCAATCCACAAGGGAGGCGCCCACAGGTCGTTTGAGATTTCCATCCGTCCAACGTGCGGCCGCTACATCCGCCCCAGCCGCAGATTATTCGCGACGTAGAAAAAACTCGGATCATCGAGTGCGCTGCGGCCATCGAGTGCACCGGCGAATTTTCCGAACCATTGATCGATGATCGCACCCTGGGCTTCAAGGTCGAACGCGCCCGACCATTCGGCGCGGGCACGGACCTTTTCGCCGTCATACTCGTAGCTGTCGCTGGTCAGCGCTCTGCATAGCAATCCGGGCAGGAAGCCATGGTGGGCGATCTGCCATGCGTGGACGAGCTCGTGAATGAACAGCTGGCCCGCCACCGCATAACTCTGTCGGCCCAGGTCGGTGTTTCGATCCACGCCCAGCGCGTTGTCGAAATTCCGGCCCATGTTCACGAGTATGGTGCCGTCTATACCGAGCGTGGTGAACTCGACCAGCATCCTGCCGTTCTCCGTGTCGGCGGGTTTGCCCATATCGGTGATCAGGATGCGGCCGAGCGGCAGCGTGTCACCGAAGACCCGCCGCGCGAACGCGATCTCGTCCTCGTTCAGCGGCCGCGATCGAATGTCGGCGAGCGCTGCGGTCAGCGTTCCCGCCGCCAGCGCGGGAATGATCGCGCCCGGCCCGAACACCAGCAGCATGCCGCCGCCGACGGTGACGCCGGCGAGGATGTTCGGGTTACGGAACGTCGTCCCCATCTTGGTGCCGAGTACCGAGCCGATCACGATCACCGCGCCGATGACACCGGCAAACTGGGCGCCCACATAGGTCTCGACGACCGTCTCGGCGACATCGACCAGCGTACCGGTCACCCCCGACACGTTCTTCTCGAGATTGGTGGCGAGTTCGGGTGCCAGCCGCAACGCCGCCCAATAGTCCCGAATCGCGGCACTGACACCGCTTTCGTCCCAGCTCCGGGCGCTGTCACCCGGCGTGTCGTCACCGAACACGCGGCCAGTGGTCTCGACAACGATGACGACCGACCCACCGCAATGAAACGTCGCCTGCAGCTTGTAGGCAAACGAGAACAAGCCGGTCGCGCGCAGGCGCCCTTGAAAACTGTAGCTGCCGTCGCTGCGAATCGTGAACACGACATTGCCGCGGATGCCCTTGGCGCGGACTTCCGCGGTGCGCGTGATGGCCTCCGGCGACCCCAGCACGCGTACGAGTTCGGTCACCGACAAGGGCTCCGGGAACTGCATCGCGCGCGCCATGTCGGCGCGCAGCAGCCGCATTTCCGGATACCAGGACGTCGCGATCGATTGCCGAAGACTCTTCATCGCCGTCGCTTGCTATTGCAGGGCGATCAGGATCGGGATCAGCCCGCAGCCATCGCGCCACGGCAGCATCGCCTTGCCGATCACCGCACCAAAGGCCCGCGCCGGATCGCTGGTCCGCATCGCGTGACCGGGCGTTGCCGACGTCGTCAACAGGTCGCCGACCTCGATCACGCCAAACTGCGCGTCGACCTTGCAGAACACCTTGCCGAGCAAGGCGATCGGCTGCCGCACTGCGCCGGGTTGCCCGCCGCGCTTGTCGAGCACGATTCCTGGTCGGAACTCGCCCGCACCCGAGACCACCCCGGCGACGCGCTTGTCATAGGCGTGCGCGCTTGCCGCCAGAGCGCCATCCACGTCGAGCACCATCACCGTGCCGGGATCGACCGCGCGCGCGCCGGCAATGTCGAAATCCTCGGCGCAATCGGCGTTGCGCAGCCGGATGTCGCCGGTGACCTCGACATCGCCCTCGAAAAACCCGGCAAGCCGTCCGCCCTTGCCATGCACCCCGAACCCGGAGTTGCTCTGCCCGAACACCCCGGTGCCGGCGTTGCTCAACCCGTTGACCCCCGATCCGGTCTGGCTCTTGCCGGTCACGCCGGCGCCACCCGCCTCGCTCGCGCCGAGCACGCCGTCGTTGGTCTTGCTGATGCCGACGACGCCCTCGCCGGCGTCGCTCAAGCCCTCGGTGCCGCGCCCGCGCACCGATGTGCCGCGCACGCCGGCCGAAAGCTGACTGTCACCTGAAATCCCGATATTGGTGTTGCTGGTGCCATGGACACCGCGCCCGGTATCGGACTGGCCAGCGACACCGACATTGGCACCGCTGCGGCCAATGACACCTTCGCCATTCGCATCGTTGATCGCGACAACGGCGGCGTGCCTGGCGCTGTGGCTGACCGCATTGATCGCCTCGGCGTTCTGGCTCTCGGCCGCGACACCGACATTGTCACGGCTCTTGCCAAACACGCCGTGAAAGCTCTGGCTCTCGCCGACCACCCCCTTTGACGTGACGCTCTGGCCATGGACACCATGGCCGCTGGCGCACAAGCCAAACACCCCGAAGCCGCCACTGCCGGTGTTCTCGCCGCTGACCGCCGATATCTTGCCGTCCCCGGACGTGCCGACCAGATTTGTTGCCATGCCGATTCTCCATGCTTGCGAAACTGGTGTGCGGTTGCGGCGACCATCAGCAGGGCACATCGGGCACGAGCTCGATGCACAATCTGAAACAGAGCTTTATCACACATCGCGGGTGGCGTACGTTTTCTGAAAGACTGTCGTCCTGAGTGCTGCGCTGCACAACCGAATGGCCTGCGCGATTGACTGGACGAGCCGCGGGGCGTGGCGCTCGATCGGGAACCGACAGGTGCCGCGGGAGTTGATGTGGCGGTGGCCAATCGGGCCGATCGGGCGCAGCGCGTGCGTGCGGATCTGCCGCTGCAGCGCGTGCACCCACTCGCCACGTTCGAGCATTTGGTGCACGGACCGCCGGAACGCCGCGACGCTAACCCCGGCCGAACACCGGGATCGACGCGCCGGTCACGGCGCGTGCCGCGTCCGAGGCGAGGAACAGGATGACCTCCGCGATCGCCTCCGGTGCGACCCAGCGCCCGAAATCGGCGTCCGGCATGTCGGCGCGGTTGCGCGGCGTGTCGATGGTGCCT
>Ga0209254_10001738_pt1 | contig 19615 bp, 15 predicted proteins | sample FrelakmetDIP11DI_FD_187148 | JGI IMG/M metagenome (GOLD analysis project Ga0209254, IMG submission 187148) | Freshwater lake sediment microbial communities from the University of Notre Dame, USA, for methane emissions studies - DIP11 DI (SPAdes)... | ecosystem: Environmental > Aquatic >...
TTGCCACTCAGCTCGCCCGTCTGTCATCACGAATCAGAGCTGGGTTTGTCATCACGGTGGCGCAAATCCCTAGCGCCTTCCCCGAGTTAAAGATGACGAAGGCCCAACGGCGATTTTAAGCCGAGGGAGCAGATGCCTCTCCCGATGAGCGAAGAGATGTCTTCGAAGCAGGGGTACGACAAGAAGAAGCTCATCGCCGTCGGCATTTACGTCGCCATAGCGATCGTCGGAGCCCTTCTCCTGCTCCCTGACGCCTGGTACTTCTGGGTATTGATACTGGCGATCTGCCTTTATCGCATCTTCTCCCTCCTCTCCGCCAAGCCAGCCTACAGATGCGAGAGCTGCGGCACGGTCTTCAGGGTGAGGGGGCGAAGGGCGACCCTACGTCCCACGGCCCAGGACCTCTACGCTTCGCAGGACGAGCCGAAATGCCCCAAGTGCGGGAGCAAGACCCTCAGCAAGACCAAGGTGAGGGACTAGGATGGCCCGGGAGCGAGCTTTCAATTCCATCGATGGGAGGACGACGCCATGCAAGAGCGCGTCCTCCTCCCGAAGGAAGAAAGTGCTCTTCCTCTGCGCCCAGAACGCCATCCGCTCCCAGATGGCGGAGGCTTTTTTGAATTGCTTTTACGGGGACGTGTACCAGGCCTTCAGCGCCGGCGTCGTCCCCTCTCGGGTCGATCCCCTGGCCATCGATGTCATGTCCGAGATCGGCATCGACATCTCCCTCCACCGCTCCAAAGGGGTGGAGGAAGCGCTGGACAATTTCTACGACACCATCGTGACCTTGTGCGATTGCGCCCGGGACCATTGCCCCATATTCCCCGGGACGGCGGAGCTCATCCATCACGAGTTCCCCTCACCCTCCTCCTACGACAACACGGATCGTTCCGAGAGCTATAGGAGGGTGCGGGACGAGATCGGGACGTGGGTCGAGTCGGCCTTCGGACCGTCCAGCCCCCGGTACCTCGCCTCTCCCTCGGACTTCTCCTGAGCTCAAGGATTGGTGGTCTGGGTGCCCTCGGCCGAGGAATTAATGGCCTTGTGCCTCTTCTCCGCCGGCAGGGCGATCACCTTGGTGGATGCGATCCGGTCCGTGAACCTCTGCCTCGGGTCCCCCCGCGTGGCCATCCCCGCCAATGCGTCGAAGGGCAGGAAGATGTACCAGAAGAACTTGGGGATGGAGCGGATGGCCGCGTGCACCAGGCTGTGCTTGTTCCCGTCCGTTACCACGCTCAGGCCCATTAGCTTCTTCCCCCAGGTCTGGCCGAAGATGCCCTCTAGGAGCGTGCTGTAGACAAAGAGTCCCAGTCCGGAGAGTAGGCCCGCCAGCATGACGTCAGGGCTGCCAGCGCTCATGAACGCCAGCGAGATCGGCGCCGTCACGATGGCCAGGTCGATGAAAGTCGCCATTACCCTCTTCATCCAGTGGATCCGAAGTTCCTTGCTATCGCTGAGCACGTCGAAACCGGTTTGCATCCCATCACCGTTTTTAGAATTGGACATTTAACTAATTAAGCATTATCCTAAACTTTGAAATTGACCACCTTGGCGCAAGCGCTTTATGAGAGGAGCAGCCGTTGCTAGGCAGGAGGAAGCATGAACCCCAAGGGCGAGGCAAGGAAGGATTTCGGTCCGGTGCGCATCCTGGTGTACGACGAGGGGCAATGCGACCCTAAGAAGTGCACGGCCAAGAGGATGGTCCGCACCGGCCTGGCCAGCGAGCTCAGGGAGCTGCACCGGGCGCCCAGGGGCTGCATCGTCCTCGACCCCTCGGCGGAGAAGGCCGTCTCGCCCGAGGACCGCGATGCTGCCCGCTACAGAGGCATATTGGTCATGGACCTCTCCTGGAGGAACATCGGGTCCTTCCCCAAGATGGGGGGGACAGCTCTGCCGAGGGCGCTGCCCTTCCTTCTGGCCGCGAACCCAGTCAACTGGGGCAAGCCCACGAAACTGTCCAGCGCAGAGGCGGTAGCGGCCACGCTCTTCATCGTGGGTTTCCCGGAGCAGGCCATCCAGCTGCTGTCGCGCTTCTCCTTCGGCGAGCAGTTCCTCCTCTTGAACAAGGAGCCTCTCGAGAGGTACGCGGGCGCCACCACCAGCGCCGAGGTCGTGGCCATACAGGCAGACTACCTTCAATGAGCCTGTATTACAAGGCGTTAACATACCGTCACCATCTAGCACGAGGTCATGCCAGTTCATCACTTATCTGGTCAGGGTGGGGAGCTGCCGTGCGCTAGCCGGCACCCTAAGAATACTTTAATGCTTGAAGCACATAGTGGTCATTCCGCCGGGTCAAGACGGGGGAGAGGTGAAGCTTCTGGCTAGCGACTACACGGATGAGGACCTCATCGCCAGATGGGAGGAGTTCTTCGAAGCGAGCGACTATCGCGTGAAGATCATGGAGGTGGCGGACCACTATCCAGAGCAGCGCAGCGTGTACGTGGCGTACGCCCAGCTCGACCTCTTCGACCCCGACATGGCGGAGCACGTCCTGCAGCATCCGGTCAAGGCCCTGTACCTCGGCAAACTAGCCATACGCAAGCTCCTTCCCCCGGGAAGGGAGAAGTCCGAGGTGCAGCTGCGCATCAACGGCATCCCCAAGGACAGCAAGGTCGAGATCAGGAAGATACGATCCGAGCACCTGGGCAAGCTGATCGCCGTCGAGGGCCTGGTCCGCAAGGCGACCGAGGTGCGCCCCAAGATCGTGGACGCCCTCTTCCAATGCGCCCGCTGCGGCATGGTCATCAAGGAAGCCCAGGAGGGCATGTACTTCAAGGAGCCCATGGAGTGCTACAAGGAGCAGAACGGCTGCGGGCGCACGTCCTCCAGCACCAAGTTCAAGCTCCTGAGCGAAGACTCTCGTTACGTTGACACGCAGAAGGTCGAGATCCAGGAGAACCCCGAGGGGCTGAGGGGAGGGGCGCAGCCCGAGCGGCTCACAGGCTTCATCGAGGACGATCTCGCCGGGGCGGTGTCCCCGGGCGACAGGCTCGTCCTCAACGGCATCCTGCGGTCGGTGCAGAAGGGCGCGGTGCAGAAGTCCACCCTCTTCGACATCAACCTGGACGTCCTGAGCGTAGAGCTCAAGACGCAAGAGTACGAGGAGGTGTCCCTGAGCGATGAGGACGAGGTCGAGATCCTGCGCCAGGCGCGAGACCCCGCCCTCTTCAAGAAGGTCATCGCCTCGATATCGCCCACCATCTACGGCTACGACCGCGAGAAGGAGGCGATAGCGCTACAGCTGTTCGGCGGGGTGCAAAAGTCCCTGGACGACGGGACGAAGATACGCGGGGACATCCACATCCTCCTCGTCGGAGACCCCGGGGTGGCCAAGTGCGTCACCGGGGACGCCGAGGTCTGGCTGGCGGACCAGAGCACCAGGAGGATCAAGGACATCGTGGAGGAGGCGGTGGCCAAAGGACCGATAGAAGCCGTGGACGACGGGGTCTGGGCGCCATTGGAGCTCCCGGTCCTGACGTTCTCCAACCGAGGGGCGATCGACTTCGGCAAGGCGGTCCGGGCGTGGAAGCGCACGGCGCCCTCCAAGCTCCTGAAGGTCACGACCAAGGCGGGAAGGGTCCTGACGGTCACGCCCACGCATCCCCTGTTCGTGCAGAACGGCCCCTGGATCCAGTTCCGGGCGGCCAGCCTCATCTACATCGGGCAGAACATCGCCATCGCCACCCAGACCGGCCTTACCGGATACGATGAGACCTGTGGGTACCAGAGAGGCCTGGACTGGGACGCGGTGGTCAAGAAGGAGGAGGTGCCCGCGGATGAGGGGTTCGTCTACGATCTAGAGATCGAATGCACTCACAACTTCATCACCAACGGCATCATCTCGCATAACAGCCAGATACTGAGGTACATGGCCGACCTCGCTCCCCGGGGCATATACGCCTCGGGTAAGTCATCCTCCGCCGCGGGTCTGTGCGTGCACCCGGACACCAACATCTGGGTGGACGGGAGGCCTACGAGGATCGGAGAGTTCGTGGAGGCGCGCATGGCCGCTCCCAAGGAGGTCAAGCCGGGGATGTGGTCCGAGCCCTGCGATGGGCACGTGATCGACTCCGTTTGGACAGGGAAGGACGAGCCCAGGGCCCTCAAGGCCATATGGCGCATCGCCACACCCCCCAAGCTCATAGAGCTGGTCACGGAGGACTCCCACAGCATCATCCTCACGCCCGAGACGCGGCTGAACGCCAGGCGCTTCGGGATGGCTGGGGGCTTCTCCCGCTCCATGGACCTGGAGCCGGGGGACGAGGTACTCCTGCGCATCAAAAAAGAGCTGAAATGGTCGAAGATCAGAGGGCGCATCGAGCACGTTGATGACCTCCCCGAGTTCGTCTACGATCTCACCGTGAAGGACAGCCATACGTTCGTGGCCAACGGCTTCGTGGTGCACAACACCGCAGCTGCGGTCAAGGATGACTTCGGCGAGGGCAGGTGGACGCTGGAGGCGGGCGCGCTCGTGCTGGCGGATCAGGGACTGGCAGCCGTAGACGAGCTGGACAAGATGACGGACCAGGACCGCAGCTCCATGCACGAGGCCATGGAAAGCCAGTGTTACGATGACAGGACCGAGATCCTCACCGAGACGGGCTGGAAGCGATTCGTGGATTTGAGCCACGAGGACAAGGTCGCCACCCTTGGGGCGGCTGGTGAAGTCGAGTATCAAGCCCCGGTCAACTATTACTCATCCCACTATCAGGGGCCGATGTACCACATCGAGAATAGGGACATCGATCTGGTGGTGACCCCTAGCCACAGGATGCTCGTCAAGGTCAACGACGGGGTGTCCAAAGGTCTTCCGTTCCTGGTCGGTCAGATGCAATGGCTTCCTGTCGTCGATTCGGGGCTGGTCTTCATGGTCCCAGGAAGCGAGGGCGAAGGAAGGGCTGAGGTCCTGATCACCCCCGACGAGATAGAGCCCCGTGATCACGACGGGATGATCTATTGCGTAGAGGTTCCGAACCACATGCTGGTGGTCAGAAGGAACGGGAAAGCAGCGTTCTGCGGCAACTCCGTTTCCGTGGCCAAGGCCGGCATCACCGCCCGCTTGCAGTGCCGCTGCTCCATCCTGGGTGCGGCGAACCCCAAGTACGGCAGGTTCGAGGAGTCGCAGTTCATCGCCGACCAGATAGACCTGCCCCCGGCGCTCATGTCCCGTTTCGATTTGATATTCGCCATGACGGACAAGCCCGACTCGGAGAAGGACGCGCGCATCACCAAGCACATCTTAAAAGTTCATCGCCGGGGAGAGATACTCAAGAACGAGAACCTCTCCGACATCCCAGGCATGGACATCGAGGCCATAATGCAGGAGACGAGCTCCCTCGAGCCTACTTATAGCAAGGAATTTCTGAGGAAGTACGTCGCCTACTCCAAGCGCGTCACGCCCATCCTGTCCGACGACGCGGTCAAGCTCATCTCCGAGAACTACCTCAACATCAGGAAGATGGGCGAGGGCGAGAACAAGTCCGTGCCCATCACCGCCAGGCAGCTGGAGGCGTACGTGCGCTTGGCCGAGGCCAGCGCTCGCGCCCGGTTGAGCCGCGTGGTGACCATGGACGACGCGCGCAGGGCCGTGGGCATCGTGGAGTACTACCTGCGCAAGATCGCCGGGGAGGCGGGCAAGCTGGACATCGACATCATCGCCACTGGCACGTCGAGGTCGCAGCGCGAGCAGATAGTCTCCATCCGCGCCATCATCCAGGAGAACGCGGACCGGGAGAAGGGCGTCTCCATCGACCAGCTGATCCAGCTGGCGGATGCTGAGAACATACCGGAGGAGAGGGTGCGGATGCTGATCAAGCGCCTGCAGGAGAACGGCGAGGTGTACTCGCCCACCAGCGGGTACTACAAGTTGGCTTCAGAGGGCATGGAATGATCACGGTACGAGTGTACAGGCACAGGAGCGAGGTGGTCGTGGCGGCCTGCGACAAGGAGCTACTCGGCCGCACCATGAGGGAGGGCGAGCTGAAGCTGGACGTTTGCTCGTCCTTCTTCGAGGGCGAGGACGCGGACGAGGAGATACTCCTCAACCGCATCCAGAACGCCACCATCGCCAACCTCGTGGGCGAGGAGACGGTGAGGATCGCCATCAAGCACGAGCTGGTGGACAAGGAGTGCGTGGCGCGCATCGAAGGAGTGCCGCACGTGCAGCTGGTGAAGATGTAATGTTCTGCGTTCGCTGCGGGAAGGAAGGGAGCACCTATGAATCGCTGTGCCGGGAGTGCTTCCTGGCCAATAACCGTTTCACGAAATCCCCGGACCACGTCAACCTCTTCCAGTGCTACCACTGCAAGGAGTTCCAGCTAGACGGGAAATGGCAGAGGCAGGGCCTGGACGAGGCCGTCCGCGAATCGGCGCGGGAAGGCCTGGAGGTGCGCAAGGGCGTGGACCTGGGGAAGGTGCGCATGGAGGTCAAGGAGGCGGACCCGCGCAACTTCCACGTGGCCATGCACGTGGCCATGGACTACTCGGACCTGGGGATCGAGGAGGAGAACAAGACCACCGTCCGCCTCAAGAACACCGTCTGCACGCGCTGCTCCAAGATCATGGGCTCCTACTACGAGAGCATATTACAGATCCGCGGGAGGGAGAGGAAGCTCACCGATGAGCAGAAGGAGCGCCTGGTGCTGGCCGTGACCGCCAAGGTGGACGAGGCGCAGGAGGAGAACCGGGAGATGTTCATCTCCAAGATGGAGGAGGTGCCAGGTGGTTTCGACGCCTATCTCTCCTCCATTTCATTGGCCAAGGCCATCGCGCACGAGCTGGGGGACAAGTACGGTGCGGAGGTCAAGGACTCCTCCACGCTGGTGACACAGAAGGAGGGCAAGGACGTCTACCGCGTCACCTTCCTGGTCCGGCTGCCCTCGTATCTCAAGGGCGAGATCATCCTGCATAAGAACCGGCCGCACCTGGTGACCTCGATCACCTCCAACAAGACCAAGCTCCTCAACCTCAAGACGCACGAGCCGCTCATCGAGAGCAACGCCGACCTCCGTGAGGCGAAGGCCATCGCCAAGCGGGAGGACGTGCTGGAGGCGGTCGTGCTCAGCGAGAGCGCCAAGGAGCTGCAAATCATGCATCCCCGAACCTACGCCACCATCGAGCTGAAGAAGCCGCACGGGTTCAAGGCGGAGGGGGAATCGGTGCGGGTGCTGATCTTCGACGAGGAGATCTATCTGCTCCCCTAGACCTGGTCCTCGTACTCGTCCTTAGTGGCCTCGACCATCTCCAGGAACTTGGAGGCGGCCTCCTCGACCCTCTCCCTAGGCCCCTTGATGATGACCACGTTCCCCGATTCCCTCCAATCGTCCTTGGGCAGGGAGGCGACCCTGACCCCGAACTCCCTGGAGATGCTCTGGAACAGGGGCTCCATGGTGCTCTCGCGGCGGAAGATGCGCATCTCCCTCTCGAAGACGCCCTCGTCCTCGAGCACCGGGAGCACGTACTCCTGGAACATGGCCCACATCTCCTTGGGGAACCCCGGCACGCATATTATGGTCGTGGACTGGACGCGTACGCGTATGCCGCACGCCACCCCGGCCGGGTTCCGCAGGGCCTCGGTGCCCTCTGGCACCATGGCCATCAACATGGAGGCAGAGGAGGGCTTCGGTTTTTTTCCGTGCTTGATTAGGAGTCCCTCCTCCATCCATCCCCTCGCCCCTTCATCGATGACCAGCTCCTTTCCCAGGAAGACGGCGAGGGCGTGGCGCGTGACGTCGTCCATGGTCGGCCCCAGGCCCCCAGTCACCAGGAGCAGGCCAGTGCCCCTGAGGCAGGAGGCGTCAAGCTCCTGGACTATGACGCTCACCTCGTCGGGGACGACCGCGATCCTGGAGACGGACGCGCCCTTGGCCCTTATGGCACCGAGCATCTTCGATGGATATGGGTCCAGCTCACCCGTGAGCAGCTCATCCCCTATCAGCAGCAGCTCGATGCGCATAGCCTAGCCGACCATCTCCCTACGTTTGAAGAGGATGATGCCAATGATGTTACAGACCGCGACATAGCCCAACATCACCCCTACGCACGACACCACCGACGGGTAGAAGAAGTAGATGTTGAACGGCAGCCCGATGCTCTCGTTGGCATATTCCACGAAGCTCTCTGGGTAAGGCTCGGTCAGGATCGCGTCTATGGCCCCTGACTGATAGGTGATGGAGGGTATGGGCTCCACCCCGCCCAGAGTGCCGACCAGGTCCACCATGGGGAAGATCATGAAGAGCAGGAAGAACGTCAGGACCAGGGCGCCCGTGCTCCCCTTCAGGATGGTGCTGATCAGGAAGCCCACGGAGGAGGCGGCCAGGGCGTAGAGCACCGCGAGTCCGTAGGACTGGATGGCCAGCACCGAGACGCCCCCGGTCATTCCCGCCCCTATCAGTATGGCCGCCCAGTACCACACGCTCACGATGAGGAACACTATCAGGGCGGTGGAGGCGAACTTGCCCAGGTATATGGAGCTCTTCTTCACCGGGTTGGGGAACACCAGGTATCCGGTCCGGTTCTGGAACTCGGAGCATATGGCGTCCCCGGCGAACAAGGTGGCGCCGAGGATGATGAGGATGTTGGTGAAGGTGAACTGCAGCAGGTTCTGAACGAACTCCGCCGGGTCGTCAGGATACGGCTGGTTCAGTATCGCCGGCAATGCCAGCATCAATGCCAAGATGACGACCTCGATGACGAAGATGGCGATGAGCCTCCTGCTGCGCAGGTGCTTGAAGAGGTCGTATCTCGCCACGGTGAGGATCTGCGCCATGTCGGAAGGGAGTTGCCTTGTGCTCGTGATCGCCATTCTCATCACCCCGAGCCCTTGATCAGGCTCATATAAAGGTTCTCCAGCGCCACGCCGGACTCCTTGAAAGAGACGACCTTGTTGCCCAGCCCCTGGATCTTGAGCAGCAACTCCGCCTGCATCTCCTCGCTTCCCGCGAAGTCGACGAAGAACTGCCTCTCGTCCACGATTGTCAGTAGCCGCACGCCCTCGAAGGAGCGCAGCTTATCCATGGCCTCTGGGACAACGGCGTTCGCGATGTGCACCTCCAGCTTCTTGGTGTCGATGCGGGAGAGCAACGCGCTCACGGAATCATAGGCCAGTAGCTTGCCGTGGTCGATCATGGCCACGTCCGTGCACACCTCCTGCACCTCGTTCAACAGGTGGGATGACATGAAGACCGTGTATTGCTGCTTCTTCAGCTCCTTCAGGACGTCCCGGACCTCGACCATTCCCCTCGGGTCCAAGCCCGAAGTAGGCTCGTCCAGGATGATGATGGTCGGCTCATGCAGCAGCGCCTGCGCCAGCGCAATCCGTTGCTTCATCCCCTTGGAGAACTTGCCCACGCGCACGTTGGCCCATTCCGTCATCTTGACCGTCTCCAGCACCGCCTTGCTCCGCCGCTTGACGTCCTCCTTGGACATGCCCCTGAGGGCGCCGAGGTACTGGAGCGTCTCGTTGGGCGTCAGGAAGGGATAGAACTCGGGGGTCTCGACCACCGCCCCCACTCCTCCAAGGGCTCTCTTGGCGTCCGCGGACACGTCCACCCCGTTGAGGAATGCCTTACCAGACGTTACGGTGAGAAGATTGGTCAGCATCTTGATGGTGGTGGTCTTGCCCGCGCCGTTGGGGCCGAGGAAACCAACGAAGGAGTTCTTCCTCACCACCAGGTTCAGATCGTCGACCGCCCTGAAGCCCTTGCCATAGTCCTTGGTGAGGTTCTGAAGCACGATCGGGTCTTGCATATGACATCCCCACGGATGAGCCACCGTTACGACTCCGTGCTAAAAAAGGCTTTCCGAGCGCACTGCAAAGGCATTCATACCCTTGAATGTGATATCAGGGCAGGGGGGCGAGAATGAAGTCCACCAAGGTGCTGGAGGACGTCACGGTCAACCTGCTCAAGATGGCCGTGACCAGCCTGCCCGAGGACGTCCTGGAGGCGTTGCGGCTGGCGGAGAGGGAGGAGACGAGCGAGATCGCCCGCACGCAGCTGAGGGCGATACTGGCCAACGTGGCCTCCGCCGACCGGCTGGCCCTTCCCATGTGCCAGGACACAGGAATCCCCATCTTCTTCGTGCGGGGGAAGTGCCTGCCCCACCTGGAGGAGGGCATTCGCCGGGGCGTGTCCCGCGCCACCTCTGAGATACCTCTACGGCCCAATGTGGTGCACCCGCTCACGCGCCACAATCCAGGGGACAACCTGGGCAAGGGCATGCCCTACATGCACATCGAGCTCGCCGACCTCGAATACACCGAGATAACGGTCCTGCCCAAGGGCGCCGGGTCGGAGAACATGAGCGCCCTGGCCATGCTAACTCCCGCTCAAGGCGTCAAAGGAATCAAGTCCTTCGTCCTCGACACGGTGGTGAGGGCGGGAGGGAATCCCTGCCCCCCGACCATCATCGGCGTGGGCATCGGAGGCTCGGCGGACGAGGCGCTGTTCATCTCCAAGAAGGCGCTCCTGCACCCCTTGAACAAGGAGAACCCGGACCCGGTCCTCGCCAAGCTGGAGGACGAGCTCAAAGAGGCCTTGAACGCCACGGGCATCGGGCCCATGGGCCTGGGCGGGAGGACCACGGTGCTGGGCGTGAGGGTGGAGGAGGCCCACTGCCATACCGCGAGCCTGCCGGTGGCCGTGACCATCCAGTGCTGGGCCGGGCGCAGGGCCTCCGCCCGCATCATGAAGGACGGCAGCGTCACCTATTACAAAGAGGGGCTGGGATGAAGCTGAAGGCCCCCCTGAGCGAGAAGGAGGCCCGGGCCCTGAAGGTCGGGGACTCCGTCACCTTGAACGGCATAATCTATTCGGGCCGGGACGAGGTGCACATTCGTGCCTTGGAGCACGCCCACGAGGGCCGCAAGCTGCCCTTCGACCTCAAGGGGGCTGCCTTATTCCATACAGGGCCGATCATGAGGAAGGACGGCGGCAAGTGGAAGGTCATCGCCGCCGGGCCGACCACCAGCTCGCGCATGAACTCTCTGGAACCGGAGTTCATCGAGCATTTCGGCGTTCGGGCGATCATCGGCAAGGGGGGCATGTCGCAGCCTACGGTGGACGCCATGGCCAAGTTCGGGTGCGTCTACCTCGCCATCACGGGCGGCGCCGCGGTCCTGACCGCGGAAGGCATCACCGACGTGAGGGGCGTGGAATGGCTGGACCTAGGCATGCCCGAGGCGATGTGGGCCCTCGAGGTAAAAGGCTTCGGGCCCTTGACCGTGGCCATCGACGCGCATGGGAACAGCCTCTACAAGCGCGTGGACGACGAGGTCCAGGCCAACCTGCCCAAGGCGCGCAAGATGCTAGGGATCTGACCTCACTTCCCCTTCTTCTTCTCCTCAGGCTCCTCCTCTTCCTTGGCCAGGAGCTCGGGCCTCTTAGCCCCCCTCATGCGAATGAACAGGGCGAAGAGCATCAACAGGAGCGACACGATCAGGCCGACCACCATCATGGAGTGCGTGAGGTCCAGGTCGTTGATGAAGCCCTCCCCTCCCTGGACCGGCTCCCGGGTCATGGACACGTCCACCCGCTGGTCCGCGAACGGCTCCAGGGAGACGAGGACGCTCTTGTCCTCCAGGCCATCCTTCTTGAAGACCAGGGTGTAATCGCCAGCGGGCACGCCGGATATGGTGAAGTTGCCCCGTGAGTCAGTTAGCGTCTCCTTGACCGCCACGCCCTGGGAGAGCATATGCACGCTGACGCCCTCTTCCACTTCGCCGCCGACGGACACTATCCCGAAGACCCGGACGGGCTGAGGGAGCAGGGTGAAGTTGAGGATAGTCCCCTCCCCTCCAACGACGAAGACCGGGGCCGGGGCGAAGGAGGTCCAGTACCCTCCCTTCTCGGCCTTGGCCACGTAGACCCCGGGCAGCACCCCGGAGATGTCGTAGCGGCCGAAGGGCGCGGTGGTGTTGCCCGAGTAGTTCAGGCCTCCCTTGGACAATGTTATCCTCACGCCGGGCACTGGGGCGTCTCCCGAGGTAACGAAGCCAGACACGGTGCCGGGCAGTTCCGTCATGGTGAAGTCGAGACCGACCATATCGTCGGTCACCTGCAGCATGGCATAGGTGATGTTGGCCCCGTAACGGGGCAATGAAGCGCTGACGTTGTAGGTCCCAGCGGGGAGCGTGACGTTGTAACCTCCGAGCTGGTTGGAAAGGGAGGAGAACTCAGAACCATTGGCCACGTTGCGCGCCACGACCTCCGCGCCCGAGATCGCGGCGCCAAGGGCGTCACTCACGGTGCCGGCCAAGGAGACGTCGTCTGGCGCCATGGGCCCAGAGGCCACGGCGCTAGCTTGGAGGACCGCTAGGGCCAGCAATGACATCAAGACGAATACGGCGAGCTTCCTCAAGTTATCCCTCCAATCTAACCCTCTCGTAGGTTAATACCTTTTTCTGCGCACCAGCACTCCCCTCGGACCGAGGGCCGTCAAAGCTCCCAGCGCCGCTCAGGCCTAGGTGTCATGCATATCCACTCTGGGCAATCGTCCGCCGGGAGTCAATCGCCCAGCATCAGGCCTTCCGGCCTCAGCCCGCCGTAGCGGCCCGCCACATGCGCCAGGAGCATCACCTTGAAGGCGATGAGCAGCGACCCGTTCCTGAAGGCGTCCTCGTACCAGGCGCGGAGCCGCTTCTTGGGGATGATCGTTTCCTTCCTCAGCGGCCAGAAGACCACGAGATCGCCCTCCGCGTCCGTGCCCAGGTCGGCGGCGCCCACCATGGCCAGGACCTCATCGGGCGCCAGGTCCGGGGCGCCCAAGCCCCGGACATCGCCGAGCAACCGCTCCAAGGCGCCCGATTCACCCTTGTCCAGGAATTCTGGCTTGCCCTGCGACCTAAGGACCTCGATCCTTTCCATGGCGTACGACAATGGCCAAGCCCTCCCCCTCTCGTCCATCTGCGCCTTGACATAAGGGCCGCTCTCCCCCGCCCCCAGATGGCATACCCAGGACAATCGTAAGAGGTTCAGGCGCAGGTTCTGGTCCAGCTCGTCCTCCAGGGCCACGAAGAGGAAGAGGGGGCCGAGCTTGGCGTTCTGTCGGCCCATGAGCGTGCGGAAGCTGTTGAGCCTGTGCGCCGGGGCCTCCCAGAACCGCGGCTCGACAGTGCCCTCCCTCCCCTCGAAGCTCCTTACCAGGTGGTCGAGCGTTCGCTTGTCCACCTCGTCGAAGCCGTGGTGCAGGAGATGCGCGAAGGCCTCGATGGCCTTCTCGTCGCTGCGCTTGACCTCAGAGACCTTGGCCCCCTGCACGGCGCGGAAAGCCCTCGTCCCCAGGCGCATCGACGCCTGCAGGTCCTCCGTGTCCCTGAGGCACGCCTCCCACTCCCTCCAGGGAAGGGCGGCCTTGCCATCCACCAGCTTGAACCAGTCCTGCCTCATGTGGGAAGGTAGCCACCCTAGTCGGGATAAAGGTGACGACCGGGCACATTCGGACCCCCGGGGGAAGGCTTGAAGAGCCGTTCGAACGAACACCCGACGCCTCGGTCCCGAGCCTTCGGGATGCGCCCCGTCACGGTCGTAAAGTAGTAATAGCGGGGCGAGCAATGGAAGACGATTTGAGTCCTGGTGGATAGGCATGGAAAGGGTAGCTCACCGTCATAGCAAGAAGGAAGTGCTCGGGCTGATGGAGCCGCTCATCGAGGAGTGGTTCACCTCTAAGTTCGAGGACATGACCGAGCCGCAGTCCTATGCCATACCGATAATCCATCGCCGGGAGAACGTCCTGGTCTCCAGTCCGACCGGCTCGGGCAAGACCATGACCGCCTTCCTCAGCATAATCAACGAGCTCTTCAAGTACGCCAAGGCGGGCAAGCTGGAAGAGAAGATCTATTGCGTCTACATCTCGCCCCTGAAGGCGCTGGCCAACGACATCAACCGCAACCTGGACCAGCCTCTGCGGGAGATAGCGGAGCTGGCGCGGGCGGAGCACGCGGACATGCCCAAGATCCGCGTGGGGGTGCGCACCGGCGACACTTCCCAGGCGGAGAGGCAGAGGATGCTCAAGCACCCGCCGCACATCCTCATCACCACGCCGGAGTCCCTCGCGCTGGCGCTGGCCGCGCCCAAGTTCCGGGAGAAGTTCTTCGGGGTGGAGTACGTCATCCTGGACGAGATCCATGAGATATGCGATTCCAAGAGGGGCGTCTTCCTCTCCTTGACGCTGGAGCGGTTGCAGGACCTGTGCCAGAGGGTCATCACCCGCATCGGCCTCTCGGCCACCCTCGCGCCCATCGAGGAGATCGCGCAATACCTGGTCGGCCATCAGGAGGGGAGGGCGCGCGACGTGCACCTGGTGGAGGTCAAGACGCGCAAGAACCTGGACCTGAAGGTGCTCTGCCCCGCCGAGGACATGACCGCCCTGTCCTTCGAGATCACCAATTCCAAGATGTACGACATGCTCAAGGAGATGGTCGACGAGCATCAGAGCACCATCGTCTTCACCAACACGCGCTCGGGAACCGAGAGCGTCGTCTACAAGCTCAAGGAGCGGGGGCTGGAGAGCATCGAAGCGCATCACGGTTCGCTCTCCAAGGAGACCCGACTGGACGTGGAGGAGCGGCTCAAGACCGGCCAGCTGAAGTGCGTGGTGTCCTCGACCTCGCTGGAGCTGGGCATCGACATCGGCTTCGTGGACCTGGTGTGCCAGATCGGCTCGCCCAAGTCGGTGGCCAAGGGCATGCAGCGCGTCGGGCGCAGCGGCCACTCCTATGGCAAGACTGCGAAGGGGCGCATGATCGTCTTCGAGAAGGACGACCTGGTGGAGTGCGCCGTCCTATGCCGGGCGGCGCATCGCTCCAACATCGACCGGGTCACCATCCCCGAGAACTGCCTGGACGTTCTGGCCCAGAGCCTGGTGGGCATGAGCATCGAGAAGCGCTGGGAGGTGGAGGGGGCCTTCCAGGTCGTCAGGCGGTCCCATTGCTACCGCAATCTCACCAAGGAGGCGTTCCTCAACGTGCTCAACTACCTCGGTTCCAAGGAGGGGTTCGAGGGCGTGTACTCCAAGGTGTGGTACGACGAGGTCGAGCAGCGCTTCGGCAAGAAGAAGGGCGGCCGCATGATCTACTTCCTCAACCTCGGCACCATCCCGGAGGAGGCGAACTACAAGGTGGTGAACGAGCGGGGCGCCTTCATCGGCGACCTCTCGGAGAAGTTCGTGGAACGTCTATCCACCAGGGACGTGTTCGTGCTCGGAGGGAAGAGCTACGAGTTCGCCCGCGCCAAAGGCATGAAGGTGTTCGTGAAGTCGGCCTCGGGCCGCAAGCCGACCGTGCCCTCATGGACGGGGGAGATGCTTCCGCGCTCCTTCGACCTGAGCATGGAGATAGCCAAGTTCCGCAGGGAGCTCGCCGCCAGGCTGGACGAGCCGGAGGACCAGGTCATCGAGTGGCTGGTGAGGGACTTCGACATCGATCACGGGAGCGCGCGCTCCATCCTCTCCTACTTCAAGGAGCAGAGGTCGGCGGTGGACATGGTCCCCGACGACCGCACGCTGGCCCTCGAAGGTTACCTGGACAAGGCCGGGAACCACAACATCGTCTTTCATTTCCCCTTCGGGCGCCGGGTGAACGATGCCCTCTCCCGCGCCTACGCCTTCCAGCTGACCCAGAGGCTGGGGTGCAACGTCTCCGTGAGCGTGGTGGACGACGCCTTCATGCTCTCGGTGCCCAGGAAGATCAAGCTGCGCGATGTGGAGGGCGTGGTGCGGAGCGAGGACCTGGACTTGATATTGCGCAAGGCCATCAGGGACTCGGAGATCTTCAAGCAGCGCTTCCGCCACACGGCCGCGCGCTCCTTCATGATCCTGCGCAACTACAAAGGCCGGGAGGTCTCGGTCAACCGGCAGCAGGTCCGCTCCGGGTACCTGCTGGACTACCTGAGCAACCTCAAGGACGTCCCGGTGATCGAGGAGACCTACCGCGAGATCCTCGAGGACGTCATGGACGTCGCCAACGCCAAGCACGTGCTCCAGTCCCTGGAGAGGGGGGAGATGTCCCTCGCCGTGATCGACTTCTCGCCCGCCCCGTCGCCCTTCGCGCACAACGTGGTCCTCGCCGGGATATCGGACATCGTGCTCATGGAGGACCGCTCCTCGCTGCTGAGGGAGCTGCACAGGAAGGTGCTCTCCAAGGTGATGGAGGGGGATCTCGACCGCTTCGAGTTCGAGGAGGAGAGGCTCTCCGACTACTTCCGCGCCAAGCTCGGCCGGGTCCAAGGCAAGGAGGACATCGTGCCCCTGCTCAGGCGCACCGGGCCGCTGCACATCTTCAAGGAGAGGGGGCGCTCCATATACCCCTACGCCTCGCCCTCCAAGGAGGAGGTGGACGCCTGGGCCTCCGAGCTGCTGGAGGAGGGCAGGATCGCCTCGGTCCACGTGGACGACGTCCGTTACGTCGCAAGCGAGGACCTCCCTGCCTACGCCGCCCTCCTGAGGAGGGAGAGGCCCCTGTCGGAAACGGACCTGAGGGCGCTCGAGGCCCTGGAGCAGGAGCGGTCTCCGCCCGAGCTGGCGGGGATCCTGCAGGTGGACGTGGACAAGGCGGTGCGCTCCCTCCATGCGCTGGAGGTCACGCACCAGGTGGGGAGGACCTCGAATCGCGGAGGCAAGTGGCGGTACAGGCGCCGGGACGTTCCTGCCTACGACCGCGAGAGGGCCCTGGACGAGGCCATCGCCACGCACCTGGGCGCCTTCGGCCCCGCCTCCGTAGAGGAGGTGGCATTCGCTCTTGGCCAGGACGAGGAGGAGGTGCGCCGGGCCCTGTCCGCGCTCGTCTCCGAGGAGGTCCTGGACGAGGGCCGCTTCCTGGTATCGGAGAAGCCGCAGTTCATGCTCAAGCTGGACCATCTGCGCCTGAGGCAGGGCAACTCCCAGGCCTTCGACTCCCGCACCGTGGACGCGTTCCGCCGGCACAAGCTGCAAGGTCCCTTCAAGGACGAGGAGGAGTGCCTGCGTCGCATGGGCGAGTCAGGGATGCTACTGGACATCTACCGGCGGGTGGCAGGGTTCGACAAGAAGCGCTGGGAGAGGCTGCGCTCCTCGGGCAAGGTCCTTCTGGGCCGCTTCTTCCGCGGCCGGGTGCGCTACGTCCTGGCCGAGGATGCGCCCATCTACGTGTCCGCCTATCGGCAGAGCGCCACCTCCAGCTTCGACCGCAGGGTGCTGGACGTGCTCTCCTCCTTCGGGGGCATGAGCATGAGGCAGCTGGTGAAGGAGCTGGGCGCGGAGAAGGAGGAGGTCAAGGACTCCCTGGACCGCCTGGACCGCAACATGTTCGTGGTGCGGAGGTACGAGGAGGGCGAGGACTGGTCCCGGGAGAACGTCTACATCCCCTATGAGGCGCCCGAGTACCTGGGCGACGCCAAGCTGGAGATCGTGCGTCGCTTCCTCGGCACCTACGGTCCGGTCCCCTTCTACGCCATCACCACCTACACCTCCTTCCCGGCGGACGAGGTGCGCTCCTGCCTGAGGAGGCTGGATGCGCAAAGCATCGCCGTCGGGGACCACCAGACCGAGGAGTTCCTGCTGCCTCAGGACCTGGAGCCGCTGCGCTCCTTCCGTCCCGGTCCCGAGGGAGTGAAGGTGGTGTCCCTCTACGACCCGGCGGTGCAGCCCCTCTGGGCGGAGATCGCCTCCCGCTTCGGGGAGGGCTGGGTCTTCCCCGTGCTCTCGGAGGGCCGCCTCGTGGGAGCGGTGGAGAAGTGGAGCATGAGCGGCTGCGTGGAGGTCCGGGGCATCGACCTGGACGATCCAGACATGCTGCCCCAGGCCCTTGGCGCCTTGGAAGAGGTCATGCGCTACGACCGTCTCCTGGGCTACGACATCCTCCGGGTGAAGGAGGTCCTGGGCAAAGGCATCGACGAGCTCACGCAGGAGTCAGTCAAGGCCCTGGAGGACGCCGGGTTCGTGCGCATAGGGGGCCTGTACGCCAAGGGCCGCCTCGTCCCCCGGAGCATGAGCGCGCAAGAGGTCATCTCCTACGTGTTCCAGAGGCAACGGCTGACCGGCCGCAAGTACGACAACATCCTGGCGGCGATGAAGAGGACCGGGGGCCTGAGGGGAGATGGGGAGTCCTATCTGCGCTGCAAGGTCAAGGTGCCGTTGAAGAAGCTGCACGAGCAGGGATTGGTGGTGAAGGCCATCGCCATCCCGGAGTTCTCCACCTACACCACCCTGGAGTTCGCCTCGCTCTACCGCGATGCCAAGGCCGTGGAGATGGACGAGGACATGCGCACGGTGATGACCATAGCGCAGGAGTCCAAGACGGTCTCCAGGCGCAAGCTATTCGACCTGTCCCCGGTGGGCGAGCGCAGGACCTACGATGCCATGCGCCGCCTGTACCTGATGAGCTGCCTCTGCCTGGACGGGAGCAACCGCTTCCGGGCCGTCCCCTCGAAGGGGATGGAGCCCAGGGAGGCGAGGAAGGAGGTCGTCCGTCTGCTCTTCCGCAACTTCGGGCTGATGAGCGCGGAGAACCTCTCGCGCTTCATGAAGTTCGAGATGGCCATGCGCGAGCTGCGCGGTATATTGGCGGACCTGGAGGACGAGGGCATGCTGGTGAAGGGCTTCCTCGTCCAGGGGGACGATACCGTGCATTGGATGCTGGCACAGGACGCGGGCAAGCGATTCCCTCCCCCCTCCACGGAGTTCGTGCTCACCCCCATGGACAACCTGTCCTACCTCCTGGCGCCCCAGATCAAGGAGCGGTTCGGGACCTGGTGCTACGTCATCTTCACCGGCGCGGAGATGACCGGGGCCTTCCGCGCCAAGAAGAAGGGCAACGACCTCCACGTCACCGAGGTCATGGGCGGGCAGGAGGCCAAGAGGGCCATGAAGGCGCACGTGCGCCTGCTGGGCATGACCATCCGCGAGGGCGAGCTGGAGGAGCGGGAGGAATGGGAGATCCAGGAATTCTACGACCGCACCCATCCCAGCGAATAGTCACTGGCGCTCGCGCTGGAGGATGAGCTCCGCCACCTTCCTGCCGGACAGGAGCATGCCGCCGAAGATCGGCCCCATGCGCGGCGCCCCCATTACCGCGTTGCAGGCCATGCCTGTGATGTACAGGCCAGGATAGACCTCGATGGTGTTCTCCACCGTCATCTGCTCCCCGACCTCGGCCCACATGCTCTTCTCGCCCTCGATCCTTCCGGTCGGGGTGTTGAGCTTGCCCACCTTGCGCTGCACCACGGTGACGACCTCCGCCGGGTGCCCGGTGCCGTCGATGACGTACTTGGAGCGGACGGCGATGGGGTCCACGTGCAGGCCGGCGACCTCCACGGCCGAGGAGTTGATCACCACCCCGCAGATGCGGTCCCGGCGGATCATGACATCCTCCACGGTGATGGTGTTGAACAGCCTCGCGCCGGCGTCGACAGCGCTGGCGATGAGCTTGGCGCTGGCCTCCACCGAGTCGGCCGTGTAGTATCCGTCCTTGGAGTCCTCGAGCCGCACACCGATCTCCGTGAGGAGGGACTTGCTCTCCTCCTGCACCACGATGACCGGGAAGGTCAGCCCACCGCCCCACATCCCCCCGCCCGGGGTGAGCTTGCGCTCGAAGATGACGGTGTGGAGCCCTCCCTTGGCCAGATACCGCGCGGCGGTGAGC
>Ga0209254_10001740_pt1 | contig 19611 bp, 22 predicted proteins | sample FrelakmetDIP11DI_FD_187148 | JGI IMG/M metagenome (GOLD analysis project Ga0209254, IMG submission 187148) | Freshwater lake sediment microbial communities from the University of Notre Dame, USA, for methane emissions studies - DIP11 DI (SPAdes)... | ecosystem: Environmental > Aquatic >...
GTGGATGTATCGGCTGATCCTCGAGTCGCTGCTCGGTGTGACGCGCGAGGCCGATCGCCTCCGCTTCGCGCCGTGCCTTCCGACGGACTGGACCACGTATACGATGCGCTACCGGTACCGCGAAACGACGTACGAGATCGCTGTCCGGCAGATCCTCGCTCCCAGCGCCGCAGGTGAATCCGCGCCGCGGGTCACGCTGGACGGGGTCGTACAACCCGATGCATCGGTTCAACTCGCCGACGATCGCGCAACGCATCAGGTCCTGGTCGAGGTGCAGGCACCGCAAGTCCGGTAACCGGCCGGCAGCACGTCGTCGCGGGAACGACAACGGGAACCAGGCAGGGCGCATGAAGGGTGTCCGGTCAGCACCGCGGCGTGTCGAGTGTCAATGATCATCGAAACCAGAGCAGTGGGTCAGTTTCACATCGGCGCTAACAACGTGTGTACCCTGACCTTTCCGGCCATGGCCTTGCCCATGCCGAGGACGTGACAGTTCTCAGCCTACGCCAGACCTCACGCCGACTTCTTGCTGTATCGCAGGCCGCGCGCGCGACCACTTGGCGGGCATCTGTGCGATGGCGAACAGACGCGGCCCGCAGGCTGTCATAGGTTCCAGTCGTGCCTGGAGAAATGCTGGTGTCGATTTTTCCGTGCGGCGTGGCAGCCGTTTCCCGGCATCGTTGACAAGGGGCACGTCATGGTCGTGAACAAGGATCAATTGAAGGGCCGCGTGAAGGAAGCGAAAGGCAAGATCAAGGAAGTCGCCGGCAAGCTGGTCGGCAACGAATCCCTCGAAGCAGAGGGCAAGGTCCAGAAGACGCTCGGCAAGGCACAGGCCAAGTTCGGTGACGTCAAGCAGGACGTGAAGGACGCGACGAAGTAGGCCTGAACCGGCGCTGTGGGGCGGCGGACTTGCACCGCCGCCGGCAAGGACATGCCGCCGGCCCGTCCCGCGGCGTCATGCGCAATTTGCGCAAACCGCCTCTGGCCGGCGCAGGGCGCAAGTTCAGCGCCGGCCGGCGGGTCCGAACGGCGCCGCGCGCCGGCCCCATTCGGAGTGCATGCAGGTCCCTCGGGTCCTACGAGTCCGGGTCACCGTGGCGCACGACCAGGGCGCCGAGCACGAACCCGACGGCTGCGCTTGCGGCGAGAACCTCCCAGCGATGCGCACGAACGTAGGTGTTGGTCGCTTGACCGAGCGCCCGCGTACGCGCCAGCGTGGAGTCCTGCATGTCGCCGACGCAGGCCCAGGCCGCCGCCAACGAGTCATCCGCCCTGGCACGAGCCCGTGCGAACTGCTGTCCCGTTTGACTGGAGGTGGCTGCCACCAGTGCCTTGGCATCCTGCGCCAGCACCCTGAGCGCGGAAGTCAGTCCCTCCGTCTTGCCCGGATCGACGGCTGCCGCAGTTACCGCTTCGTTCGCATTCATTCATCCGCCTCGATTTTGCATGTTACGTTGCAGCGTCGATGCCGCGATGTCACAGCGTTCGTCGACCGCCGAAGAGATTGACCAGGGCCATGACGACGGCCACCACCAGCAGGACGTGAATGAACCCGCCCAACGTGTAGGACGTGACGAGCCCGAGGGCCCACAGCACCAGCAGGATTAGCGCGATCGTATAGAGCATGGATTCCACCTCGTCGTTGTAGGCTCGTGCAGCTTCCATCCTGGCCGCGACCGGCAAGTGATGCGGTGCCCAAGCCCAACTGCCGTGTTACTTCTTGGCGTCCTTGGCCGCATCCTGGATGTCCTGACCGGCCTTCTCGAGTTGCTGGCCGGCGCTTTCCACCGCCTTGTCGACCGCCTTGCCGGCACGTTCCGCCGGACCTTCCTGCTTCTCGCAGGCATACAGTCCCGCGGTCAGCAAGCTGACGGCCACGCCTGTGGCCAAGAACCTGGCGATGCGCTTCATAGACTTCTCCTTGATGGCGTCGTCGATTCGTTCGCATGGCCACAGACATCCACGATGCAACGCCATGATCATGCTTCGTTGCCGCACAACGGCGGGCCTATTTGAGGCGCATGTCGTTCTTGACCGACGTGACACCACCGACATTGCGCGCCACGGCAACGGCCTTGTTCACGTCTTCGCGGGAGTTCACGAATCCACTCAGCTGGACCACGCCCTTGAACGTCTCGACGTTGATCTCTGCCGAGCTCAGCGTCGGTTCATTGAAGATGGCCGCCTTGACCTTGCCGGTGATGACGGTGTCGTCCAGGTATTCGCCGGTGCCTTCCGACTTCGGCGTCGACGCGCATCCGATTGTCATTGCCACGAAAACGATTCCGGCGAGTGTCGCCAGCTTGCGAGTGAAGTTGGTCATGTTCGTTCCTCGGGTCAAGGTGCGTGCTTTCCGCGCGGCGGCTACAGCCGCCCCATCAGGAACAGGATGACGAGGATCACGAGGACGACGCCCGCGATTCCACTGGGACCGTAGCCCCAGCTCCGCGCGTGCGGCCACACCGGAAGGACGCCGATCAGCATCAGGACAATTACGATCAACAGGATGGTGCCAAGGCTCATGGTCTGCTCCTCTGGTGGCCGCTGCCCTTGTGCGCCGACTCGCCTTGCTGCCTTGCGGCGGATAGCGACGCTTTGCCAGGCGACGGATTTGCGATCAGCCTATCGGCGATCCGGGACTGCGTCTGTTCGCCAGCGCACAAACCGTGGTCGTGCGCAGCGTTCCTGTTCGTGCGCGAGCTTCGCGGGGCCGCGGCGTCGCGTTCAGTGAAACGTCGCGTCGTCAGTTGGTCCCTCGTGCCGGAGAGTGGGCAAACGCACTGGCCGCGCCTTGACGCCCGTGATCGCAGCGCTCGCCGGTCGTGCATTGGCCGCGGCGGCTTGCACGTTCGCCACCACGCGAACGAGATAACCGTGGACCAGGCGGGGGTGCGCTACCAAGGTGATACGAAGAGCGCGCAACCGGGCGGCAGGCGAGGACGACCGCGACCTGGACGGCTCGGCGGGGACTTCTTCCTGGCCATGGGCAGCGCTCCGAGGGGCCGCCTGGATTCCCTCGATGCGGACAGGGGGGACCAAAGATGGGGATGGAACTGCGTGGATGCGCTGGTCGCAGCTCGCGATTCCGGTGGAACGCACGGCCGCGGGAGCACCGCCGGGACAGATTGGGGTGTCCGGACCGCCGTCTGGGCAGTACCGCACATAGCGTCGATGGTTGGAGTAGACTGCCCATATGGCAGCTGGCAGAGTATTGGGTGTCACAAGACCACCCTCGTTAGCCGCCCGGAGCGCGACGCGGGCCGCAGTTCCCGAGCGACCAAGCCCCCGTCAGAATCACCTGCTCGACGCGTTGCCGGCGAGCGACTATGAGCGGCTCGCCCCGCATCTCGAGCTGATTCCGCTGCGGCTCGGCGACGTCCTCTACGAGTCCGGGGTGCGGTTGCGCCACGTCTACTTCCCCACGACGTCGATCCTTTCGTTGCTGTACGTCATGGAGGACGGCGCGTCCGCCGAGATCGCCGTCGTGGGCAACGAAGGGATTCTCGGCATCTCGCTGTTCATGGGCGGCGAGACCACGCCCAGCCGCGCGGTCGTGCAGAGCGCCGGCCACGGCTACCGGCTGAAGGCGCAGCTCCTGAAGGACGAGTTCGGCCGCTTCGGCCCGTTCATGCACCTGCTGCTGCGTTACACACAGGCGCTGATCACCCAGATGGCGCAGACGGCGGTATGCAATCGCCACCATTCGGTCGACCAGCAGCTGTGCCGCTGGCTGCTGCTGAGCCTGGATCGCCTGTCGTCGAGCGAACTGTCGATGACGCAGGAGCTCATCGCCAACATGCTGGGCGTGCGCCGCGAAGGGGTCACCGAGGCTGCGGGGAAACTGCAGGACGCCGGGTTGATCCACTATAGCCGTGGCACGATCACCGTGATCGACCGGCCGGCCCTCGAGGCGCGCGCGTGCGAGTGCTACCAAGTGGTCAAGGTGGAGTTCGACCGGCTTCTTCCCTACGTCGTCAAGTAGGGCAGGGCACGGTCGCTGCCGTCGACACGCGATCGCCTCGCCTCTTCCATGCCTTTGTGCGCTACCGCGCAGACAGGGCATGGCGTTCGTTCTACGCTGCGCCCAATTGGATCGACGAAACCGCGGCTTCCGTCACTGGCATCGCTTGCCCGGCGAGTCGCCCAGTCGTCGGCGGACAGGTCTTACCGGCTTCAAGGAGGCCCATGCAGCCCTCGGCCCGACGTGTCCTGGCGTGCAACAACCTGCTCGAGGCGCTGCCCAGCCGTGACCGCCGGTGCATGATCGACGGGTGCGAACCCGTCCAGCTCGCCTTTGGCGACGTGGTCTACGTGCCGGGGGAGCCGATCGAGCACGTCCACTTCCCCACGGCGAGCTTCATCTCGCTGATCATGCCGATCGACGATGACGCGTGCGTCGAGGTCGGCATGGTGGGTTGCGAAGGCATGTTCGGCATTCCGCTCGCGCTGGGAGTCGACGTGTCGCCGGTGCGCGCGGTGGTCCAGGGCGCGGGACCCGCGCTGCGCATGGAAGCGACGCGCTTCTGCAGCGAACTCGCGCGCAGTCCGCCGCTGCGACGCGAGATGGGCCGCTACGTCGTCGTCCACCTGAACCAGCTCGCGCAGGCGGCGGCCTGCACGCGCTTTCACGTCGTCGAGGCGCGCCTGGCCCGTTGGCTGCTGATGACACAGGATCGCGCGCAGGGTGACACGTTCCACGTCACGCACGAATGCCTCGCTTTCATGCTGGGGGTGCGCAGGGTCGGCGTCACCAAGGCCGCGAGTGCGCTGCAGAGGCGGGGCCTGATCGGCTACAGCCGCGGCGACGTCACCGTGCTCGACCGGCGCGGACTCAAGGCTGCTTCCTGCAGCTGCTACGAGGCGGATCGCGACGCGTACGATCGCATGCTCGGCCAGGCGGCGGTGCGCTGACTTCCTCCCCGGACGAGCACCCGGGCCTTGCGCGGAGGTCACGCAATCGCCGGGCGCCGCAAGTCCTCTGCAACGTGCGGTACCGCACAGACCGCGCCGGGAAGTGCGCCCACCGTGGTCGCAGCGACCGGGAGCGACCGAGTGCGGCCCGCCAACCGGTCGGGCCATGCGTCCTGCGCAAGGCACCCGTCGCAACTCCGCAGTCACAGCAAAGGTAGACACCATGAAAATTCCTGTCGAGACGAAACCGGCCCTCTGGGGCATCGCAGGCGGGGCTGCGGCGATGGCCTTCGTCGGATTCACCTGGGGTGGATGGGTCACGGGTAGCAAGGCCGAGATGCAGTCGAAGCAGCGGGAGGATGCCGCCGTCGTCGCTACGCTGGCACCGCTTTGCGTCGCGCGCTTCCAGGCCTCGGCCGACGTTGCCGGCAATCTGATCGCCCTCAAGAAGGCCGATACCTGGTCACAGGGCGACTTCGTCGAAAAGGGCGGCTGGGCAACGCCGCCGGGATCGGCTGCCAACGGGCAGGTCTCCCAGATCGCGCGCGCGTGCGCGGCGCTGCTCGTCGTCGCCTAGTTTCGGTGATAATCCCCCTCGCGCACCCTCGGCGCGAGGTCGGGGGCAGCGACGAGCGGACGCGTCCACACGGGCGACGAACGAGCAATCCGGGGAGGCTCGCCTGCGGTGAGGGGTAGCGTTGCGATCGATGGGCCCGTGGTGGCCCGCAGGTTCTGCTGCGAGCAGCAGGCGGCATGACGCTCGACGATCCGCTCGCCGTACTCCGGCGCCTCTGCGTGCGCCGCGGCATCGCGCTCGGCGGCCTCGCGTCGGGGCGGCAGGGGGACTTCCGCACCGTGCTCGCCGCGGCAGCGCTCTCCCTCGCGGAGGGTGAGAATTACGATGAGCCCGCCGTCAATGCGCGGCTCAGGGACTGGATCGCCGGCCCCGGCGCGATGCTCGACGTCGACCACGTCGAGCTGCGCCGCTGGCTGGTCGACACGAGGCTCGTCGAGCGCGATGGTTTCGGGCGCCGCTACGCTCGCAGCGTACCGCCGCCGGCCGACTTCGCGCCGGCGCTGCAGGGACTCGCCGGCTGCGACCTCGCGCTGTTCGCGGCAGAAGCTCGCGAGGCCGAGCAACGGACGCGCGAGGCACGACGCAGCGCGTGGCAGGCGCAGCGTGCGCCGCAGCCGACCGGCGACGACGGGCGCTGGATGGACGAGGCGATCGCGCTCGCGCGTGCGGCGGGGTCGCGCGGCGAAGTGCCTGTCGGCGCCGTGGTCGTGCGCGAAGGGGCGATCGTCGGACGCGGCGGCAACGCGCCCATCGCCGCCAACGACCCCACCGCGCACGCCGAGATCGCCGCGCTGCGCGAAGCGGCGACGAAGCTCGCCAACTACCGCCTCGCCGGCTGCTCGATGTACGTCACGCTCGAGCCCTGCGCGATGTGCGCCGGCGCGATGCTGCACGCGCGCATCGCGCGCGTCGTGTACGGCGCCGCCGACCCGAAGTCCGGCGCGGCGGGCTCGGTGATCGATCTCTTCGCCGACGCGCGGCTCAACCACCACGCCGTGCTGCTCGGCGGCGTGCGCGAGCGCGAGTGCGCGTCGCTGCTGTCCAACTTCTTCGCCGCGAGGCGGGCGTGAAGCGGGCGATCGACTTCGGCTTCTTCGCGCCGTCGGGCGTCGTCGTCGACGAAGGTGCGATCGACCGCGCCACGCGACGGTTGCTGGCGCTTGGGCACCGCGTTGTCGAGGATGCGGGCAGCCGCGCGCGCCACCAGCGCTTCGCCGGCGACGACGACGCGCGGCTCGCGGCGATCCGGCGCATGGCTGCCCGCGACGACGTCGACGTCGCGGTGGCGATCCGCGGCGGCTACGGGCTGACGCGGCTGCTGCCGCGGCTCGACTTCGACTCGCTCGCCCGCTGGCCGCGCCGCTGGATGGGCCACAGCGACTTCGGCGTATTCCAGCTCGCGGCGCTGGCTTCCGCCGGGCTGGTGACCTACGCCGGTCCGATGGCGGCCTACGACTTCGGCGCCGAGGAAGCTTCGCCGTACACGCTCGAGCACTGCTTCGCGATGCTGCGCAGCCGCGAGCACGCGGTGGACATCGCGCTCGACGGCCCCGCATCGGCTCCGCTCGAGGGCACGCTGTGGGGTGGCAACCTGACGCTGGTCGCGCACCTCGTGGGAACGCACTACCTGCCGGCGATCGCCGGCGGCCTCCTGTTCCTCGAGGACGTCGCCGAGCACCCGTACCGCGTCGAGCGGCTGCTGTATCAGCTGCACAGCGCCGGCATCCTCGCGCGGCAGAAGGCCGTGCTGCTCGGTGCGTTCACCGAGTACAAGCTGTTCCCGCACGACGACGGCTACGATTTCGCGGCGGTCGTGGCGCACGCGCGCGAGCGCTTCGGCGTGCCGATCTACACCGGCCTGCCGTTCGGCCACGTCCGCGACAAGCTCACGCTCCCCGTGGGCGGCCGCGCGACGCTGATTCCCGGCGCCTCGTCCTCGCGCCTGATCCTGCGTGACCACGCCTGAGTTCACGGTGCGCTCCGCCGACTGGTCGTGCGACCAGCCGAAGCTGAAGGAGATCCGCTTCGACGTCTTCTGTGTCGAGCAGCGCGTCCCCGAGGCCCTCGAGTGGGACGGCATCGACGGGGATTGCCTGCACGCGATCGCCGAGGACCGCGGCGGGCGCGCCATCGGCTGCGGGCGGCTGCTGCCGGACGGACACGTGGGCCGCATGGCGGTGCTGGCCGCGTGGCGCGGCAGGGGTGTGGGCAGCGCGCTGCTCGATCACCTCGTTGCGCTGGCGCGCTCGCGCGGCGATGCCAGGGCGATGCTGAACGCGCAGACGCACGCGCTGCCGTTCTACGAGCGGCACGGCTTCGTCGCGGTCGGCGAGCCGTTCGACGAGGCGGGCATCCCTCACCGGGCGATGGAGCGGGCGCTGGGCTGAATCGCGAAGCGCTCGGTCACCTCGCCGGTCACCCTACCGTCCGGTGCGAAGCTGCGCTCGACGAACGTCGCTATGCCGTCGCGTCCGATGGCGAGTACTGTCGAGCAACGCGTCCCGTAGCGTGCATCGCGGATGAACACCGCGGACAACAGCCGCTCGCGCTCGAGCGGCACGCCGGTCGACGGCAGCTCGGCGTCCGGCGCCTCGGTGCGATCCGCCAACGCGGCGAACAGCGGCTCGAGGTCTATCCCGGCTCGCCCGATCCAGCGCGACATGGCCAGCATCATGCGGCGCGTTTTCGGCCACGCGTCGTCGATCGGTCCGTTGGAGACGCCGTGTACGCCGGGTGCGAGCGTGCGCACCCCCTCGTGGCGATTCGAGGTCGACGCAACTCCGGACGCGGCGCCCGCGACCAGGTTGTACCCGTTGTGCCGCGAGGAGGCGGCGCGCGCCTGCGCGAGTGCTTCGGCGACCGGCGCGGGATCGGCGATCACGCGGGGAACCAGCGCGCCGCGCGAGGGTGCCAACGGGTCGTGGCGCGCGGGATCGCGCAGGTTGGTGAGGAACGCGAAGCGGCCTTCACGCGAGAGGCCCAGCCATGTGCCGCGGGCCGCGAGGTCGCGTCCCGCCAGGAGGCCATCGGGCCACCAGGCCGCAGGCGCTGCCGGCCGGGCGTGCCACTCGTCGCGGTTGGCCGCGACAACGAGCGCGTAGTCGGGGTGCGCGTCCAGCGCGACAACCGCGAGGCACATGGGATGGCCGCAGTGCGTGGGCGGCGATACGTCTTGCGGGGCAGGTCCAGGTCGCGCGGGCGTCAGAGGCGCACGCGGCCACGTGGTTCGGATGGCGCGGGAAGCGGATAGGGGAGCGGCACGCCGACGGCGGTCGGCCCATCGGGCGAATCGATGGCGAGGGGCCCCTGCGCCGCATCGATCTGCACGACCGCGAGAAAGCGTGCGCCGCCCTCCGGATCCGGCGCGGCATTGACCACGGTGCCGCACGGCTGGTCGCCGAATGGCGCGCCGAACAGTCGCGCACCGGGCGCAGGCGGAGCGCCTGGTGTCCGGTAGGCGAACATCCGCTCCTTGAGCCGCCCCAGGTGATGCGTGCGCGCGACGATCTCCTGACCCGGATAGCAGCCCTTGTGGAAGTCGAGTCCGCCCAACGCGTCCCAGTTCGCCATCTGCGCGACGAACCGGTCCTGCGTCGCTGCGGTCACCATCGAGACACCCGCGCGAATCGCGAGCCACTCCCAGACGTCGCGGCCGACGCCGCGAGCGTGTTGTTGCAGGAGCGTGCGCACGCGAGCCGCCGCGCTGGCCGTCGCAACGACGGCGTAGCGGCCGTCGGGCAGGCGCACAGCGGTCCCGCCATCGACCGCGACCGCGGACCCGCGTTCGGGAACGGCGCCGAGCGCGGCCACGGCTGCTTCAGCGAGCGGGCCAGAAATGCCGAAGCGGACCGTCGCCGCCGTTTCATCCGCGACGACGACCTTCGAACGCAATACGAACATGGCGAGCCGGCTGCGCATGCTCGCGGCGATGTCTTCGCCGACGAGCGCCAGGTATCGATCGCCGGGGCCATCCGGCGCCCGCCAGACGAAGAGCGACGCGAGCACCCGGCCCTTCGGCGAGTTGTAGGTCGCCCAACGGCCGGCGCCGGGGGCGAGCCCCTTGACGTCGTTGGACAACTGGCCGTGCAGGAACGCGGCGGCATCGGGGCCGGATACGGCCAGCAGGCCGAGGCCCGTCGACTCCGTCACGACGGCGGCGTTGGTGGCCGCACGCCAGTCGTCGGCAGTGACGGCGGAGGAGGAGGGGGCTGTCATCCGTAGCGCTACCGGGAAATTGGCAGAGTCAATCATAGCCCGCGCGTGTTTGCCCAGCGCGCTTGACGTCTTCCGGCCCGCGGCGTACGGTGCCCGCCATAGCGAACACTTATTCGCATTCCGAACTATGTCGGCGCGCCGCGCGCGCCGCCACCGCGGGGAGTCCATGGGACGCGAGCGCGACGCCGGAGATGACCTGGCGCCATCGGCCAATCCCAAGAACCTGATCCGGTCGCTCGAGAAGGGCTTCCGCGTCCTCGAGGCGTTCGGCGCCAACGAGCCCGAGCTCACGCTCGCGGAAGTGGCGCGGCGCGCAGACCTCGACAACGGCACGGCCTTCCGGGTGCTGAACACGCTGGGGTCGCTGGGCTACATCGTGCGCGTGGCCGGCACGCGACGTCTCCGGTTGTCGCTCAAGTGCCTCGACCTCGGCTTCAACGCGGTCGCGCGGATGGATCTGCGCGAACGCGTGCGCCCGGTGCTGCGCTCGCTCGTCGGGGAGGTCAACGAGGCGGCCAGCGTCGGCGTCCTCGAGGGTGCCGACGCCGTCTACGTCGAACGCGTGCAGGCAGGCCTGGTGCGGCTGGGCGTCGACGTGCACATCGGTTCGCGCATCCCCGCGTTCTGCTCGGCGATCGGCCTGGCGATCCTCGCGTTTTTGCCAGGCGAGGAACAGACCCGCGTGCTTCGCCTCGCGCCGCGGCCGAAGCTCACGCCGCGCACCGTCAACGAACTGCCCGCGATTCGCCGCCGCCTCGTCGCCACCCGCCGCGCGGGCTACGTTGTCGTCGAGCAGGAGATCACTTCCGGCCTGCGCGCGCTCGGCGCGCCGATCCTCGACCCCGACGGCCATCCGATCGGCGCGGTCAGCGTCGTGGCGCCGGTGATTCGCATGCCGGCCGGCGATTTCATCAAGCGCACGGCGGGTCCGGTGCTCGAGGCCGCCCGCACGATCGCCAAGGCGATGCAGGCAGGCGGAACGATCGCCGCGCCGGCCGCCGCCTAGTCCAATACACGCCCAGGAAAGGAGCAGGAGCATGAGCCAGTGGACCTACAAGGGCATCGTCCCCGCGATGCAGTGTCCGTTTCGCCCCGACTACTCGATCGACGAGCCGGAGCTGCGCCGTTTCACGGCGTGGCTCGCCCGCTATGAAGGCATCGCCGGGCTCACGACGAACGGCCACACCGGCGAGGTGTTCGCGCTCTCGGCGAAGGAGCGCGCCCAGGTGACGCGCATCGTCGCCGACGAGGTGAAGGGGAAGCTGCCCGTGATCTCGGGCATCTGCTGCGAAGGCATCAACGAGGCGGTCGAGCACGCGCTGATGGCGAAGGAGGCGGGCGCCTCCGGGCTCCTCGTGATGCCGCCGCACATGTGGCTCCGCTTCGGCATGAAGCCCGAGCACGTCGTCGAGCACTTCAGCGAGATCGGCAAGGCCAGCGGCCTCGACCTCGTCGTGCACATCTACCCGTCGTGGACGCGCGCCGCCTACTCGTGCGAGCTGCTCTCCGAGCTCGCGAAGCTGCCGTGGGTCAAGGTGTTCAAGATCGGCACGCGCGACATGAACAAGTACCCGATGGACATCAAGGCCATCCGCGAGGCGGCACCGGACAAGACGATCCTCACCTGCCACGACGAGTACCTGCTCGCGTCGATGGTGCAGGGCGTCGACGGCGCGCTGGTCGGCTTCGCGTCCTTCATCCCCGACCGCATCGTCGCGCTGTGGCGCGCCGTGCAGGCGGGCGACCTGAAGCGCGCGATGCAGCTGCAGTTCGCGATCAACCCGCTGAAGCAGGTCGTGTACGGCTTCGGCGAACCCACGGGCGAAGCGCACGCGCGGATGAAGACCGCGATGGCGCTCGCCGGCATCCTCAAGTCGCCGACGGTCCGGCGGCCGACGAACCTGCCCACGGGCGCGGAGCTGGCGAAGATCCGCGACGCCGTGCGCGAGGCCGGCCTGCTGGTCGCCGAGGCGGCGTGAAACGAAGGAGGGGAACATGATGAAGAGACGCGATTTCCTGGCCGGCGGCGGCGCCGTCGTCGCCGGATCCCTGCTGCCGCTCCCCGCGTGGGCGCAGTCCGAACTCAAGTTCCAGGCGATGCCGCTCGGCTCGATCTGGTACGTGTTCGCGGCGAGCTTCAGCAAGTACATCCAGCCGGCGCTGCCTGGCGGCGCCAGGGTCGAGGTGGTGGCCCGGGGCGGCGGCATCGGCAACCCGATCCTGGTCCACGAGAAGAAGGCCGACGTGGGGTTCGCGAACGTCTGCACGTCGGTGTGGGCGGTCGAGGGCGAGGAGGAGATCTACAAGGGCAAGAAGTACCCGGACATCCGCGCGCTGCTCGGCGGCCTGAACGAGATCTGGATCGTCGCGATGCTGACCGAGGACTACATCAAGCGCACCGGGAACGACACGCTGGAGAAGGCGCTGCTGTCGTCGAGCCCGCCGCGCGTGATCCTCAAGCCCGCGGGCAGCACGGTTCCACCTGCCACGCGGATGGTGTTCGAGGGCCTCGGGCTCACGTTCGAGGGCTACAAGGCGAAGGGCGGCCAGATCATCCAGGTCGACGTCGGGCAGATCCCGCAGATGATGCGGGACGGCCGGGCCGACCTGTACTTCGAGAGCGCCTCGCCCGGGCACCCGGCCACGCAGGAGGTGACGCTCACGGTGCCGGTTCGATTCGTCGACCTGCCGGACAAGTCGCTCGCGGTGCTGGCGCGCAACGGGATGAAGGTGCACCCGATGCCCGAGTCCTTCAAGGGCCAGAAGGGTCCGACGAAGGCCGCGGACTTCGGCACGAACATGATCGTGCACAAGGACATGCCGGACGCCACCGCCTATGCGATCACGAAGGCCGTGGTCGAGAACCGCGACGCGCTGGTGGCCGAGCACAAGTCGATGGCGGGCTTCGTGGCGAAGGACGCGTGGCGGCCCGAGAACGTCGGGATCGCGCTCCACCCGGGCGCGATCCGCTACTACAAGGAGCGCGGCTGGATGTAGCGGCCCGGCGAGGACGCGGAGCGAAGGCGCCGGGGCGGCTCGCGGCAGAGCCCCGGCGGGAGAGGAGAGGCGAGAGGCGGTGTCGAACCCGCAGGACACCAACCTGCCGATGGACGGCGTCGCCGCCGCGGCGCCGGCGCCGCAGGCGGCGCTCGACGGCGCCGGCCGCCGGCTGCTCCGGCCGGTGTGGTGGATCGCGCTGGGATGGCTCGCCTTCCAGCTCGTGCTGCTCGTGCATCCGGTGCCGCTGCAGATCGCCCGCCCGGTGCACATCGGCTTCGCGCTGGCGACGGTGTTCCTCGCCTGGCCGCTTCGGAAGGCCGGCCAACCGGCGTGGCGCGCCGGCGTGGACGTGCTGCTGCTCGCCGGCGTCGCGCTCGTGGTCGGCTACTACGTCGGCGACTTCGAGCGCCTGTACACCCGGATGGAGAACGTCGACGAGGTGCTGCCGCGCGACCTCGCGTGCGGCACGCTCGTGCTCGTGCTCCTGCTGGAGGCCGTCCGCCGGGTCGTCGGCTGGAGCCTGCTGTGGGTGATCGCCGGCTTCATCGCCTACGCCTTCCTCGGGCGCTGGTTTCCCGGCTGGCTCGCCTTCCAGGGCTTCGACTACCCGCTGTTCATCGAGATCCTCACGATGGCGACGCACGGCATCCTCGGCGTCACCACCGAGACCTCGGTCAACTTCGTGTGGTACTTCATCCTCTTCGGCGTCGTGTACTCCGCCACGGGCGGCGGGCAGCTCTTCATCGACTCGGCGCTGCGCCTGGTCGGCCGGCGCACCGGCGGCGCCGCGAAGGCCGAGATCGTATCGAGCGCGATGTTCGGCACCATCAGCGGCAGCGCGGTCGCCAACGTCGTCGCCACCGGCATCTTCACGATTCCCCTGATGAAGCGCACCGGATACTCGCCCGAGGAAGCGGCTGCGCACGAGGCGACTGCGTCCACCGGCGGACAGCTGGTCCCGCCGGTCATGGGCATCGCGGCATTCGTCATGGCGGAACTGCTCGCCGTCCCGTACGTGCGGATCGCGCTCGCCGGGATCATCCCGGCCGCCGCCTACTACTTCGCGCTCTACATGATCGTCCACCTCAAGGCGAAGAACCGCGGCATCGGCACGCTGCAGGCGGCCGACCTCGCGGGGATCGGGCCGATCATCCCGCGCGCGCACCTGTTCGCGCCGCCGCTCGTGCTGATCGCGGTCCTCGCCTCCGACTACTCGGCGACGATGGCCGCGATGGTCGCGTCGGGCGTGGCGCTCGTCGTCGGTACGCTGCGCCGCGGCTCGCGGATGAGCCTGCGCGGCTGGTTCGACATGGTCGAGGAGATCGCGCGGCAGGCGGCGCAGGTCGCGGTGCCGATCATCGCCATCGGCATCATCATCGCCGTCGCGATCCAGAGCAACCTCGCGCTCAAGTTCTCCACGCAGCTCATCGCGCTCTCCGGCGGCACGCTGCTGGGAGCGATGGTGATGATCATCGTCGGCTGCATCATCATGGGCATGGGCCTGCCGACGGTCGCCGCGTACATCATCGGCGCCATCCTGTTCGTGCCGGCGCTCACCAAGCTCGGCATCGACACGCTGGCGGCGCACTTCTTCGTCATGTACTACTGCGTGCTGTCGATGATCACGCCTCCGGTGGCGCTCGCCTCGTACACCGCGGCGGGCATCGCCGACGCCGATGCGATGAAGACCGGCTGGATCGCATTCAAGCTCTCGCTCGTGCTCTTCCTGATTCCGTTCGCGTTCGCCTTCGACCCGACCCTGCTCTGGTCGGGATCCGCGGGATGGATCGCGCTTGCGTTCGCATCGATGATGATCGCCACCTTCGCATGGGCCGTGTTCCTCGAGGGTTACCTCGAGGGCGCGATCGGCTGGCCACTGCGCCTGGCGTTCGCCGCGATCGCGCTCGCGATCATCTTCGCGCCGACGGGTCACCTCGTCTGGGGCGTGGGTTGCGCCGCGGCCATCGCGCTGACGGCGGGCGTGCTCATCGCGCGTCGGCGCCCGCGCTCGGCGAGGCATGGCTGAAGGGGGGGCCGGCGGGCGCAAGGGCCGCGTGCTGCCGCCCGAGGCGCGGACATTCCGCGATCGAGCCTCCGGCGCGCGCATCGTGCAGGTGACGACGCACCCGTCGATCCACCACCATCCCTTCTTCTTTGTTCCGCCGTGGGACGACGCGATGCGGCGCCTGATCTTCGTCTCGCACCGCACGGGACGTCCCGAGCTCTACGCGCGGATCGAGGACGACGGCCGGATCGTGCAGCTCACCGACCGCGGCGACATCGCGGAGTGGTCGCTCCACCCGTCGCACGACGGTCGCTTCGTCTGCTTCGTCGCCGGGACGGGGGCGTGGCGGCTCGACCTCGACACGTTCGTCGAGGAGAAGCTCGCGGACTTCGGCGGCGCGGAGATGCGCGAGCGCGGGATGGTCGGCGCGGCGATGGGCACGACGACGCTGTCGCGCGACGACCGCTGGTGGGCGGTGCCGGTGAAGGCCGGCGGTCGCTCGCGTTTCTTCGTCATCGACACGGCGACGGGCGACGCGAGGGTGATCCTGGAACGCGACACGATCGGGCACCCCCAGTTCTGCCCCGACGACCCGGAGCTGCTGTTCTACGCCGGGCCGCACAAGGACCGCCTGTGGCTCATCCGGAGCGACGGCAGCGGGCATCGGCGGCTGTGGCAGCGCGAGCACGACCTCCAGTGGCTCGTGCACGAGAGCTGGGTTCGCGGCACGCGCGAAGTGGCGTTCGTCGACTGGCCGCACGGCATGCGTGCTGTCCATGCGGACACCGGCGCGATGCGCTGGATCACGCGCTTCCCCGCGTGGCACGCGCACCCCGACGACGTCGGCGAGCGCTTCGTCTGCGACACCGCGTTCCCCGACCGCGGACTGCACGTGTTCGCGGCGCGCGGTGCCGGCGAGGCGCGCTTCCTCTGCCACTCCGACGCCTCCTCGGTCGGCGCGCACTGGGCGCAGCCGTTCCCTTACAACGACGGCCCGAAGGCGGTCTACGCTCCGCAGCACACGCATCCGCACCCGCGCTTCTCGCCGGACGGCCGGCGCGTGCTCTACACCTCCGACGCGACCGGCCACGCGCAGCTCTGCGAGTGCCACCTGGACGACCGATGAAGCTCGACGCCTATGCCCACATCTTTCCGCCGGCGTTCTTCGAGCGGATGTGCGCGATCGCGCGCGACCGCGGCGCGATCAAGCGCTGGCTCACGGTGCCGGTGCTCCACGACCTGCCGGCGCGGATCGCGATGATGCGCGGCTTTCCCGGCTACCGGCAGGTGCTCACGCTCTCGTCGCCGCCGATCGAGTTCCTCGCCGGGCCGGAGGAGTCGCCCTCGCTCGCGCGGCTCGCGAACGAGGGCATGGCGGAGATCGTGGACGCGCACCCCGACCTCTTCCCCGCGTTCGTGGCGTCGCTGCCGATGAACAACGTGCCGGCGGCGCTCGAGGAGATGGACCACGCGATCGGGCGGCTCGGCGCGAAGGGCGTCCAGGTGTTCACGAACGTGAACGGCCGCGCGCTGGACGCGCCGGAGTTCTGGCCGCTGTTCGAGCGCGCCGCGCGGCACCACGGTGTCCCGGTCTGGATGCACCCGGCGCGCGGCGCGAACCGGCCCGACTACGTCGACGAGCCGAAGTCGAAGTACGAGATCTGGTGGACCTTCGGCTGGCCCTACGAGACGAGCGCAGCGATGGCGCGCATGGTGTTCTCGGGCTTCTTCGACCGGCTGCCGGAGCTTCGCGTGATCACCCATCACATGGGCGCGATGGCGCCGTTCTTCGAGGGGCGCCTCGGGCCCGGGCTCGATCAGTTCGGCAGCCGCACCAGCGACGAGGACTACGAGGGGTTGCTGAAGTCGATGGCACGCCGGCCGATCGACTACTTCCGGATGTTCTACGCCGACACGGCGCTCTCGGGTTCGGCCTCCGGCATCCGCTGCGGCCTCGACTTCTTCGGCGAGGACCGGGTGCTCTTCGCCACCGACTGCCCGTTCGACCCGGAGGGCGGGCCGATGTACGTGCGCCTCACACCCGCCGCGATCGACTCGCTCGGGCTCTCGGCGGCGGCGCGCGAGAAGATCTACTTCCGCAACGTGCTGCGGCTCATGCGCATGGAGCGCGAGGAAGTCCAGTGACCGAGACGGTGGGCATCGTCGGTGTGGGGCTCGTCGGCATCGAGCTCGCGCGCCACCTCGTCGCCCGGGGGTTCCGCGTGGCGGGCTACGACGTCGACCCGGCGCGGCTCGCGCTCCTCGAGGCCGCCGGAGGGACCGCCGCACGGTCGCCGGCCGGCGTTGCGGCGCAGGCCTCGCGCGTCGTGCTCGCGCTGCTCGACACCGACGTGACGATCGCGGTCGTCGAGGGGGAGGGAGGCTTGCTCGCCGCGCCGGCTCCGCCGCGCTGGGTCGTCGACACGGGTACCGGCGATCCGGCGAAGTTCGCCGCGCTTGCCGCGCGCGCCGCGTCGCGCGGGACCCGCATGCTCGATGCGACGCTGTCCGGGTCGAGCGGACAGATCGCGCGTCGCCAGGCCGTCGTCATGGTGGGCGCCGACGCCGCCGACTTCGAGGCCTGCGCCGACCTCCTGCACGCGTTCGGCGACCGGGTGTTCCGCCTGGGACCGCCGGGCGCGGGCATGAAAGCCAAGCTCGCGAGCAACGTGATTCTCGGCCTCAACCGCCTCGCGCTCGCCGAAGGGCTGGCGCTCGCCGGGGCCCTGGGCCTCGACCTGCCGGCCTTCCTGGCGATGGCCAAGGCCTCGCCCGCCTATTCGGTGGCCATGGACGTCAAGGGCGAGCGAATGCTCGCGGGCCGCTACGGCGAGCCGGACTCGCGGATTCGCCAGCACCTGAAGGACCTCGACCTCATCCTGGCGGCGGGTTGCGCGGCGGGCGTGCGGCTGCCGGCCTCGGCGGCGCACCGCGCCCTGCTGGCGGAGGCCGTGTCGGCGGGCGACGGCGACCTCGACAATGCCGCCGTGCTGCGGCGCTACGCCCGCGGCGTGCCGTAGGGAGGGCGGCCCAGGCCTCGGAACCGGGGGGTGGGTGGTGGTGCACGGAGCGGCTTGGCGTGCTAAAATAACAAGTTAACTCGGCCCGGGGCAGCGGCAGTCCGCCGCCTGCACGGGTCCGGGCAATCCGCACACCCGCGGGTCAGGGTGTCCCGGGCCGCCAGGTACCGGGATGTCGCCGCGGGTGGAGGTTCCAACCCTGACAAGGAGTCAAGACCGATGTCCGTGACCATGCGCCAGATGCTGGAGGCCGGCGTGCATTTCGGCCACCAGACCCGCTACTGGAATCCGAAGATGAGCGAGTTCATCTTCGGCCAGCGCAACAGGATCCACATCATCAATCTCGAGCGCACGCTCGAGAAGTACAACGAGGCGATGAAGTACGTCCGCCAGCTGTCGGCGAACCGGGGCACGATCCTGTTCGTCGGCACCAAGCGGCAGGCGCGCGAGATCATCGCCGAGGAGGCGCAGCGCGCCGGGATGCCGTGCGTCGACCACCGCTGGCTCGGCGGCATGCTGACCAACTTCAAGACGGTCAAGGGCTCGATCAAGCGCCTCAAGGATCTCGAGGCGATGTCCGCCGACGGCACGTTCGACCGCATGACCAAGCGCGAGGCGCTCTCGCTCCGCCGCGAGCTCGGCAAGCTCCAGCAGGCGATGGGCGGCATCAAGGAAATGAACGCGCTGCCCGACGCGATGTTCGTCATCGACGTCGGCTTCCACAAGATCGCGATCACCGAGGCGAAGAAGCTCGGCATCCCGATCGTCGGCGTGGTCGACACGAACCACAATCCGGAGGGCATTGCCCACGTGATCCCCGGCAACGACGACAGCTCGCGCGCGATCAGGCTCTACGCCCGCGGCGCGGCGGACGCCGTGCTCGAGGGCAAGACGATGTCGCTCACCGAGATCGTCGCCAGCGGCGACGAGTTCGTCGAGGTGGCCGACGAGACCGCGGCCTGAGCGCGCGACCGTTCGCGGGCGAGCCAGGCATGAACCCCCGTCAAGCGGCAGAGCCGACCCGGCGCAGCACCCGGCCGGATGCCGCGCCGCGCGGCGCGCGCGGCTTTCGACCCGGGGGGCGTCCAGCAGGCGCCCCCTTTTCATGGAGCTAGAGGCATGGCGGACATTTCCGCGAGCACGGTGATGGAACTGCGGCAACGCACCGGGCTCGGCATGATGGAGTGCAAGAAGGCGCTGACCGAGGCGAACGGCGACCTCGCGAAGGCCGAGGAGCTGCTGCGCATCAAGAGCGGCGCGAAGGCGAGCAAGGCCGCCGACCGCGTTGCCGCAGAGGGCGTGGTCGGGCTCGCGGTCGCCGCGGACGGCCGCTCCGGCGCGATCGTCGAAGTCAACTGCGAGACCGACTTCGTCGCGAAGAACGACGACTTCAAGGCCTTCGCCGGGGAGATCGCGCAGCTGGTGCTGCGCGAGAATCCGGCCGACGTGAGCGCGCTCGCGCAGCTGAAGCTCGCCTCGGGGGACACCGTCGAGACGCGCCGCGTGGCGCTGGTGCAGAAGATCGGCGAGAACCTGTCGTTGCGCCGCTTCGTGCGCCGCGTCGCGACGGGCCGCCTGGCGTCCTACGTGCACGGCGTGCGCATCGGCGTGCTGGTCGATCTGACCGGAGGTGCGGAGACGCTCGGCAAGGACCTCGCGATGCACGTCGCGGCGTCGAAGCCGCTCGCGGTCGCCAGGGACGGCGTGCCTGCGGAGAAGGTCGAGCAGGAGCGCACCATCGCCGCGGCCCGCGCCGCCGAGTCGGGCAAGCCCGCGAACATCGTCGAGAAGATGGTCGAGGGCGCGGTCGCGAAGTACCTGGCCGAGGTGACGCTGACCGCGCAGGCGTTCGTCAAGGGCGACGGCAAGCAGACCGTCGG
>Ga0209254_10001741_pt1 | contig 19609 bp, 21 predicted proteins | sample FrelakmetDIP11DI_FD_187148 | JGI IMG/M metagenome (GOLD analysis project Ga0209254, IMG submission 187148) | Freshwater lake sediment microbial communities from the University of Notre Dame, USA, for methane emissions studies - DIP11 DI (SPAdes)... | ecosystem: Environmental > Aquatic >...
TCGGTAATGAACCAGGCCGGAATGGTGGCGCCTGCCGCATCCTTGCGCTGGCCGGTTTCCATTTCGTGGCTGATCAGGACCTTGACTTCGGTAACGCCGTCCTTGTTGGCGGCGCGGATTTTCATCGGATTTGTTGCCATGGATAGATTTCTCCTTGAATTCTCGAAATGTTCTGACTGATCAGCCGCCGCAGCCGCCCGCAGTAACCTTGATTTCCTTGCTCGTCATGAAGAACTTGCCATCCGACTTGATGACCGCGAAAACGTTGGAGGTCTGACCCATCTTGACGCGCGTCTGGATGTTCGGCTCGGTACCCGCCGGCAGCGTGAAGTTGGCGGCCAGGGTGCTCGGGTTCTTTTCGATCATGATCGCGACCATCGTCACATTCGGCAGCGTCGAAGCAACGCCAATCGGCACCACCGCGCCGTTTTCGGCGATATCGGGCGCCGTCATCTGAACGTCCTTGCTGTCGGCAGGCGTCGTGGCGCCCAGTGCCTTCAGCGTGTCCGCCATGCTCTTGGCCTCGAAGGCCGCCTTGTTCCAATCCGCCAGCGCGACGCCCGGCTTGATGATGCCGGCAGCAGCGAGAATGCTCAGGAGTGCTGCCCCGGAGCCGGATTTCATTACATTACGACGTTGATTATTCATAACTTCTCCTCAAAAAAATCGATTGCTTCACACCCGGCATCACCAACCCGAGCGCAATGTCGGGATGCCCTCCGCCAACTGACCAGCGCGCGACATCGGCGCCGAATTCCTGCCCCCTGACCCTCCCGGACTTTTACGACCGGATTTTTTGCATTAATCCACCATGCTTTGATCTATATCAAAGCGCAATGTAAACCCGTGAAATTTGGCAGTCAACCGCAGCGCTTGCGAAGCGTAGCGCCGACCTGAAGAACGTGTGGCCCTTCAAATATATTAGAAATCGCTAACATACCGCCAAGAACACCGTCAAGACAGAATAGTCGGGTTTTGGAAAAAAAACTTGTCCTATCGATATTTCTACTGCACTATTTATCCCACAACGCAGGCGGGGGCTTTGCCGCGTACCAAAAAAGAAGAGGCTTAGGGGGAGAGGTTTGGCCATGCGGCATTGTTCGTTTTCGGTTACCGGGGATACGGTCGCCGGCCGCATTCAGGCGTTACCCCTCTACAGTCGTTTCTCCATTGCCTGTTCAGGCCATAGCGAAAGGACTTGAAGGATGTCTGAGAACAACGAAGTGAAAGACGAAGCGAAAGAATATCCGCCCAAGCGGGGGTTTTTCAGCCGCCTGCTCAACCCGCCCAGGTGCTCGATGCTGCAGATGATCGTCATCGGCGTTTTCGGCGGCATTATCATCTGGGGCGGCCTCAACATGGGCATGGAATACACGAACCGCTCGGAGTTCTGCATGTCCTGCCACGAAATGACCATTCCCTTCGAGGAACTCAAGAAGACCGTCCATTACAAGAACCGCAGCGGCACCACCGTGCAGTGCGCCGATTGCCACGTCGCCAGCAGCAAGACACCGACCGACTACATGTTCAAGTCCTTCCAGAAGATCATGGCGGCGCGCGATGTCATCGGCCACATCAAGGGTACGGTCGACACCCCGGAAAAGTTCGAGGCCTATCGCCTGACGATGGCCGAGCGCGTCTGGGATCGCATGATCGAACGCGACTCGAAGGAGTGCCGCAACTGCCACAACTTCGAAACCATGGATCCCGATAAACAGAAGGATCGCTCGGTCGTCAAGCACGAGGGCGCCATCGAGGACGGCAAGACCTGCATCGAATGCCACAAGGGCATCGCGCACAAGCCGGTACACAATCAGGCCGGAGGCGAGGCCGGAGCGGCCAAGTCCGAAGGCTGAGCAAGTTGAATCTTTGTCAATAAATAAACGAACAGGAGCAAATTCATGAACAAAATCGCTGTTGCAGTCATGGGCATCTTTGTCGCTGGCGGTGCCTTTGCCGCGCCGCCTGACTGGAGCAAGGTGCCCGAGCGCAAGGTCAAGCTGTTTTACCCTGGCCAGTCGAGCCTCGAATGGGTGATGAACAAGGCCGACCATTCGGCCGTGCCCGACATCGTCGACAAGAAGCGCCCCTGCGCGAAGTGCCACGAAGGCGATGCCAACGAGATCGGCGACAAGATCGTCGGCGGCAAGCCGGTCGGCAGCTCAAAAGTCTCGCTGGAGCCGAAGCCGCCCGCCGGCAAGGTGGGCTGGATTCCCGTCAGCTTCAAGGCTGCGCACGATGGCGAGAAGATCTACTTCCGCTTCGAGTGGGTGCCACCGAAGAACGGCGACGTCAAGATGGACAAGAAGAATGAAGTCAAGCTGGCCATGATGTTCGACGGCGGCGGCACGGTCGAGGGCGCCGACCTGAACGGTTGCTGGGCTACCTGCCACAGCGACCTGCGCGGCATGAAGGATGCCAAGGACGACAAGAAGACCAAACACATCAAGGGCGCCGACCTCGCCGGCGGCAAGTTCATGGACCTGATCCAGTATCGCAGCGGCAAGGGCGAGAAGCAGGTCGATGGCCACGTCGCCGACAAGCGCGTCATGGAAGGCGGCAAGGCGCTGGTCAAGGCCGATGGCGTCAAGGAAGGCAACAAATGGGTCGTCACCTTCGAGCGCAGCCTCGCCGGCGGCGCCCCGGGTGACCACGCCATCAAGGCCGACAAGGTCTACAACTTCGGCTTCGCGATTCACGAAGACTACTCCGAAGCACGCTACCATTACGTCTCGCTCGGCTACCAGTTCGGCCTCGACAAGACTGTTGACGGCGTGAAGAGCTATTACAACATCACCAAGCAATAACAGTGAAAACAATATCCGGTAGATCAATTCATCATCAGGAGGAAACAACGATGAAACAGCGATGGAGCATGCGGGTTCTTGCAGCGGGCGCCCTGTCACTGTCGGCGACGGCTTTTGCCGCCGCGCCGACGGCCGAAATGATTTCGTTCGCCTGCGCCGGCTGTCACGGCACCAGCGGCGGCAGCGCCGGCCTGACCATGCCGAGCCTGGCCAGCCAGTCGAAGACGGCAATCGTCGACGCCATGAAGAAATTCAAGAGCGGCGAACGCCCCTCCACCGTCATGGGTCGCCTGGCAAAGGGCTATTCCGACGCTGACATTGAAAAGATGGCGGAATTCTTCTCGAAGCAGAAGTTTCATCCCACGCAGCAGGTAGTCGATGCCGCCAAGGTCAAGCGGGGCGCCGATCTGCAGGAAGCCAACTGTTCGCGCTGCCATCTTGAAGACGGCAAGGAAGGCAAGGATGACACGCCGGTAATGGCCAGCCAGTGGCTGGCCTACATGCAGATGCAGATGGCGCTCTATCAGTCCGGCGCCCGCAAGATGCCGGAAAAGATGGCCGAGAAGGTCAAGCCGCTGTCCAAGGAAGATATCGAAGCGCTGCTCCATTTCTACGCCAGCGTCAAATAAGGGGAAAACAACATGACATTGGATCGCAGAAGTTTTATCAAGGTTTTGGGCAGCGCTTCCGGCCTGGCTCTCGCTGGCTGTGCCGCCCAGGGCCCCGTCGGCTCGACCACGGAAATCATGCCCAAGGGTGCTACCCGTCGCGTCGTCGTTGTCGGCGGTGGCTTCGGCGGTGCGATTGCCGCCAAATATATACGCATGCTCGACAAGTCGATCGAAGTGGTGCTGGTAGAACAAAACCGGCAGTTCATTTCCTGCCCGTTCAGCAACTTCTATATTGCCGGCCTGATGAACGACATGTCGACGCTGACCATCGGCTACGACAAACTGGCGGCCAATCACGGCATCAAGATGGTCTACGGCGTCGCCACCGCCATCGACCCGGCTGCCAAAAAAGTGGTAACCACCGAAGGCACGCTGAGCTATGACCGCCTGATTGTTTCTCCAGGCATCGATTTCCGCAACGAGGAGGTCGAGGGTTACACCGCCGAATCCGCGAACACCATTCCGCACGCCTGGAAGGCCGGCGCGCAATCGACGCTGTTGCGCAACCAGTTGCAGGCCATGCCCGATGGCGGCAAGGTCATCATCAGCATGCCGCTGGTCCCGTATCGTTGCCCGCCCGGCCCCTACGAGCGCTCCAGCCTGATCGCCAGCTACCTGAAGAAGCACAAGCCCAAGTCGAAGATCATCCTGCTCGACGCCAACGCCGACGTGGTCGCCAAGAAGCCGCTATTCATGAAGGCCTGGAACACCTATTACAAGGGCATCTTCGAGTACATCCCCGGCAAGAAGGTGACTGCAGTCGACGTCGCTAACCGGACCTTGCTCGTCGAAGGCATCGAGGAGTTCAAGGGCGACGTGGTCAACTTCATCCCGCCCCAGCGAGCTGCCGCCATCGCCGCCAAGGCTGGCCTGGTGGGTGCGGACAAGAAGTGGTGCCCGGTCAATGTCACCACCTTCGAATCGACGCTGCAGAAGAACGTCCATGTCATCGGCGACTCCTCGGAAGCCGGCGCCATGCCGAAATCAGGCTACTCCGCCAACTCGCAGGCCAAGGTCTGCGCCATCAACGTCGTTGCCCTGATGAACGGCAAGGAGTTGACCGACCTGTCGGGCATCAACGTCTGCTACAGCGCGATTTCCGACCACGAGTCGATCAGCGTTGCCGGCGTCTATACCGTCAAGGAAGGCAAGATCATCGGGGTGCCCAACTCGGGCGGCATTTCCCCGGTAGATTTCTCGATGACCAAGGCAGAACACGCCTACGGCGAAAGCTGGCTCCGGAACATCCTCACCGAGATGTCGACCTGATCGACAGGCAGGCAACGAACACGGACCCCGCTGCGGCGGGGTTTGTTTTCTGGAATGCCGGTGATGCCCGCCAGTAATATCGCGCGGAAGCAAGAACAAGACATCAGCAGCTCAACTCACAACCAACCCGGAGAAACAAGATAATGCGGGCACTCAAATCGATACTGGCGATCATCGGCGCCGTCGCAATCACCCTCGCCGCCGTCGGCTATGTCAAATACAAGCAGTTCATGAGCGAACTCGACCCGGAGGCCGGGCGTGTCTTCACCGAAATGTACGAAAAATTCGAGCCCTCGAAGGACTGGGCGAACGCCATGATGTGGTCGTTTCCGGTGGCCAAGGGCATCAGCCCCGAGGACGTCAAGCGCTCGCTGAACAGCCTGGCCTACGAGCGCAACCTGTTCTTCGCCGGCGAGGCGCCCTTCTACAAGCAGGCCGAGGCCGCCACCGGCAAACCGTATCGCTACACGAATTTCATGAGCTTCTGCGATGTTCGGGTCGGCATGATGATGATCGACTATAACGACAAGTACTCCGCGTACATGCCGTGCCGCATCGCCATCGTCGAAGACAAAACCGGCCAGGTCTGGCTGCATTCGATGAATCTCGACCTGATGATCTACGGCGGGAAGCCTCTGCCGCCGGAAATGAAAGAGCAGGCGCTCAAAGTGCGCAACACGCTTTACGGCATCATGAAGGCCGCCGCCGACGGCGACTTCTGACCACCCGCGCCCGTCGCGCAACGCAAGCGTGGCGCGACGGGCGGTTGGCGAAAAGCCGGAGCTACTGCATCAGCCTGGCCAGCATGGTGCCATCGGCCGGAATCAGCGCATGCGCGGCAGGCGTTACATGGACCGTCGCCTTGCCCGCCAGCGGCGGTACGTTGTTGAGATCCTGGCTGAATCCCGGCACCAGGAGATCGCCGAGACCGAACGACGCGGCCCGGACGAGCGCCACATACTGGATGCGCGGATGCGGTTGCGTGTTGAGCCAGTACAGCGCACTGCCGGGCACGGCCGGCGACAAGTCGAGCAGTACCGGCCACGAATCCTTGACGGCATAGTAGTCGCGACCCCCGAAAATATCCTTGACGAAGCCGACCGGGCCGCCTTCATGCGTGGCATCGAGCGCCTGCAGCGCGCGCTCGGTGCCCAGATGCGGCGAGGCGATGGTGATCAGGCGGGTAACGCCCGATGCCTGATCGCGTACCAGCGCCATGCGCGCCACCACACCACCGGCCGAATGGCCGACCAGCGTGATCGACTCCTTGCCATGGCGCGCCCTGAGCGCACGCAGGGCGGCGAGCAGCATGTCGGACTGCACCATCAGCGGCGCGGTGGAAGGCAGTTCGATGCTGTAGGTCACTTTCGCCGCGCCCGGTGCGGTGGGTGGCAACAGCATGACGCCGTTGCGCGGGGAGATGACGCCGGCGCTTTGCCAGCCATTGTCCGCTAGTACCGCATTGACGCCACTGAACTCCCAGGAGCCGGCATTACCCAGATAGCCGTGCACCAGCAGCGCCACATCGGCGCGCGCGCCCTGCGTCAGTCCGGCAAACAACACACAGAAAACAAGCAGCAACTTGCGCATGATAATTTCCTCCCTGGTAGATTAGCGTATTCTAATGCAAGCCGCTGGTTTTGTGGACCGCGACGAGCGTCCGAAAAAGTCACTCAAGCGGCTGATTCATAACGACATCGAAAAATGTCTTCCGGTCAATCCCGGTGCCACCGAAGGTCGGTTACCATGCACCAACAAGCAGCAGGTTCGCGGCTTGCGCTGACGTGAGCATGGCGCAATGGCCGGCCGGATGGCAGATCAACCACGCAGAGGAGATGTTTCGATGAAACCGCTACCCACCACCGTTAGCGTACTGGCTCTGCTGGCAGCAGCGGGCATCGCGCACGCCGCCGATGCGGATCTGGGGCGCAACCTAGCCGCCACCTGCGCCACCTGCCACGGCACCAATGGCCAGGCGGTTCAGGGCGCCGGCATGGAGTCACTGGCTGGCATGGACAAGGCCAAGGCCCTGCAGAAGCTGAGTGAATTCCGCAGCGGCGTCAAGCCGGCGTCGATCATGCACCAGATCGCGCAGGGATTCTCCGACGAGCAACTCGATCTGATGGCCGCCTTCTTCGCTGCGCAAAAATAAGGGGAACGAACATGATGCTCATGAAAAGGCGCGATTTCCTGAAGCTCGGCGCGGCAGCGGGGAGCATGGCTGCGCTCCATGGTTGCGCGGCCGGCGGCAACAAGGCCAGCGGTCATGTCGTCGTGGTCGGCGGCGGTTACGGCGGCGCCACGCTGGCCAAATATCTGCGCATGTGGAGCGCGGGCGGCGTTCAGGTGACGCTGATCGAGCGCAACCCGGCCTTCGTCTCGTGCCCGATGTCCAACCTGGTCATTGGCGGGTTCAAGACCCTCGAATACATCACCGTCAGCTACGACAACCTGAAGACCAAGTGGCAGGTCCGCGTCATCCAGGATGAGGTGGTCGCGGTCGACGCCGCAAAACGCTCGATTTCCCTGGCCAAGGGCGGCAGCATGACCTATGACCGTCTCGTGCTATCGCCGGGCGTCGATTTCATGTTCGACCAGATTCCCGGCCTGAACGATGCCGCCGCCCAGTCAAGGATTCTCCATGCCTGGAAAGCCGGTCCGCAAACCGTTGCCTTGCGCAAACAACTGGAGGACATGAAGGATGGCGGAGTCTTCGCGATCTCGATTCCCAAGGCGCCGTTCCGCTGCCCGCCGGCGCCCTACGAGCGCGCCTGCCTGGTCGCCAGTTACTTCAAGCAGCACAAGCCGAAATCGAAGGTGATCATTCTCGATGCCAACGAGGAGGTGGCCTCGAAGAAAGGCTTGTTCACCAAGGCCTGGGCCGATCTCTACAGCGGCATCGTCGAATACCGCAACGAAAACGAAGTGAAGGATGTCGAGCCGGGCACCAATACCGCCATCACGGAATTCGACAAACTCAAGGCCGATGTCCTGAATGTGATTCCGCCGCAACGCGCCGGCGATATCGCGACGAAATCGGGCCTCAAGCTGATCAACAATCGCTGGGTGGATGTGAATTGGTTGACGATGGAGTCGACCAATACGCCGAACGTTCATGTTCTGGGCGATGCGGTTTTCCCGGCGCCGGTCATGCCGAAGTCGGGAAACATGGCCAACCAGCAGGGCAAGCTGGCGGCGGCGGCGATCCTCAATCTGTTGGCCGGCCAGCCACCGAGCGCGACGCCGGTGGTGATGAATGCCTGTTACAGCTTCATGGACCCGAAGAGCGCCGCCCATATCACCTCGGTTCACACCTACGACACAGCGACCAGGACCATGCAACCAGTCAAGGGGGCGGGCGGCGTATCGGTAGCACGCAATGAAATCGAAGCCAAGTTTGCGCTGGGCTGGGCGCAGAACATCTGGGCCGACATGCTGGCCTGAATCTGCTCGCCCGAATCAGGAAAAGCCGCGTCAAGCGGCTTTTTTTCCGTCCGGCATCCCGTTCAATCGAGGGTTGCGATGTACTCGGCGACGGCATGCGCTTCCAGTTCGGTCAGCTTGGACGCCACGGTGTGCATCACCGCGTTGTCATTGGTGCGCTCACGCTTGTCGAACTGTTTCAGCTGATCCTCGATGTAGCGTGGGTGCTGGCCGGCCAGACGCGGCAGTTGCGGGGTGCCATGGCCTTTGGCGCCGTGGCAGGTGGCACAGCCCGGCAACCCGGAGAAGGAATTTCCGCGATCGAAGATATAGCGTCCGACCGCAAGAATCTCCGTGTTCGCCGGCTTCTTCGCGACCGCCTTCTTTTTCTCGAAAAATTCGCCCAGCGCCTTCATCTCGACCGGCGTCAACTCTTCCGTCTGCGGCTTCATGGTCTCGCTCTTGCGCTTGCCGCTCTTGAAATCGGCGAGTTGGCGCGCCACGTACTCGGCATGCTGGCCGGCAAGACGCGGGAAAACCGGGCTGGCTGACTCGCCTTCCAGGCCATGGCACATGAAACAGCGCCCGGAGACGATTTCCTCGGCGCGCGCCCGGTCCGCCTTGGCGTCCGCCTGCACCGGCAGGCTGAACAGCGCGGCCACGGCGCCTGCCGCTACCAGAATGGAATGGACGTAACGCAATTGTTCTCTCCCTTGTCGCAAACGATGGATCAGTGAATCGTTGCATGGTAGTTCGCTTGCCCGGCGATTTCAATAATGCCGCCACCGCACGGCTCGGCAATTTCAAAAAAGGTAGACGCGGCCCGGCAACGGCGCGAAGATTCGCTCTCCGGGCACTGCCCAACCCTGCGCCCCCGGAACAACCGACCCTCAGGAGACATCATGCGCCTGCCCTTCATTGCCCTCCTCGCTCTGCTCCCTGTTGCGGCCAACGCCGCGGACCCGTGGGGCAAAGTCGATCTGACTAACGCCAAGGCGCTTCACGACAAGGCATGCACCAGTTGCCATGTCAGCAAATATGGCGGCGACGGCAGCAAGATATACACCCGTGACGGGCGCAAGACTTCCAGCAAGCAGGAATTGCTGCAGCGCGTCGCGACCTGCAACGCCATGATCAACTCGGGCTTTTTCCCGGAAGAGGAAGGCGCGGTCGCCGCGTGGTTGAACCAGCAGTACTACCACTTCAAGAACTGACATGCCGGGGCGTGCCTGCAGTCTGTCGCGCAACGTCCGGCGCTGTGTCATTCCGGCGCTGCTGGCGCTCTCCACCTTCGCTTCGGCTGCCGGCAACGATCTGCCGGTAGCGGTCAACCTGCGCGCCGAGGCCGCCGAGGCCAAACGTGCCGGCGGCCCGCTGATCGTGATATTCAGTCGCGCTGAATGCCGGTATTGCGAAACCGTCAAGCGCGATTACCTGAAACCGCTGGAAAAAAACCCCAACTTTCAGGGCGTGATGATCCGCCAGGTCAATCAGGACAGCGACGTGGCGCTGACCGATTTCCGCGGCAAGAAAGTTACCCAGGCCAGCTTCGCCAGCGCCGAAAAAATTAATCTGGTGCCGGTCGTCGCTTTCTATGGGCCGAATGGCAAGGCGCTGGCCGATCCGCTGGTCGGCGCCGGACTGCCGGATTTTTACCAAAGCTACCTGGAAGATGCGATAGCGAAATCGAAGTCCGCCCTCAAGGCGCGTTGACGCACTTGAAAATCGACCGCTACCGCCGGTCGGCCGCAGCACGATGCCAGGCATCGTGCTGCACGCCAATCACCTGAGCACCAGCGCCAGGGCCAGCGGCAGGAAAAGCAGCGCGGCCAGATTGCCGATCAGCACGATCGACGCCACGCGCTCCGGCTCCTGCCGGTAGCGCTCGGCAAACAGGAAGTTCAGCACCGCCGGCGGCAAGGCGCCGAAGACCAGCAGCATCGCTGCCTCCCGGCCCTGCAGGCCGAGCAACTGGATGACGCCGGCGGCGATCACCATGCCGGCCAGCGGCCGCAACAGCGCGCTGCCGGTCGCCAGCTTCCATTCGCGGAACGAGACGTCGGTCATCCGCACGCCAAGCGAGAAAAGGAGCAACGGCACCGACACGTCGCCGAGCATCTTGATGGCGATGAGCAGCGGCTGCCAGATGGGGATCTTGAGCATTGCCGCGGTCAACCCGGCAATTGCGGCAAAAACCACCGGCACGCGCCATAAGGTCAGCAGGCGTGCCGTCGGGTCGAGCAAGCGGGCGCCGAACGTGAAGTGCAGAGTGTTCTCGACCATGAACAGGATCACCGCCGCCGGCAGCGCATCCTCGCCCCACGCCAGCACGGCGAGCGGCAGGCCGATGTTGCCGGAATTGTTGAACATCATCGGCGGCACCAGCGTCTTCGGCTGGACGCCGAGCAGCCTGGCCAGCGGCCAGGCGAGCAGGCCGCAGGTCGCCAGAACCAGAAAGGCACCCAGCGCCAGCGGCGCGAACGCCGCGAGATCGAATGACTTTCCGGCCATCGCCGCAAAAACCAGCGCCGGCACGAAGACATCCATGTTGAGCCGGTTGGCCACCGCCATCTCCGGCTTGTGATGACGGGCGTAGAAATAGCCGGCCGCGACGATCCCGAAGATCGGAAAAAGGATCGCGATAAGACGCAGCGGCAGGCTGTCCGGCGTCACAGCACGTAACGCGAAAGATCCTCGTCGGCCGCCAGCTCGCCCAGACGCTCATCGACGCCGGCGGCATCGATGACCAGTTTCTGCCGACCGGCCTTGCCGGCTTCGAAGGAAATATCCTCGAGCAGTTTTTCCATGACCGTATGCAGGCGACGGGCGCCGATATTCTCGGTCCTCTCGTTCACCTGATAAGCGATTTCGGCCAGCCGCCGGACGCCATCCTCGGCGAACACGAGTTCGACGCCCTCGGTTTCGAGCAATGCCTGGTATTGCCGGGTCAGGCAAGCATCGGTCTGGGTCAGGATGCACTCGAAATCGGCAACCGACAGCGAATCCAGCTCGACGCGAATCGGGAAGCGGCCCTGCAGTTCCGGAATCAGGTCGGACGGCTTGGACAGATGAAACGCCCCGGAGGCGATGAACAGGATGTGATCGGTCTTGATCATCCCGTACTTGGTCGACACCGTGGTGCCCTCGACCAGCGGCAGCAGGTCGCGCTGCACGCCCTGGCGCGAGACGTCGGCACCCTGCATTTCGGAACGGCTGGCGATCTTGTCCAGCTCATCGAGGAAGACGATGCCGTTCTGCTCGACGGCCCTGACCGCCTCCAGCTTCACTTCCTCGTCATTGACCAACCTGGCGGCCTCCTCATCGGTCAGCAGCTTGAGCGCTTCGCTGATCTTCAGCTTGCGCGATTTCTTCTTGCCGCCGCCGATGTTCTGGAACATGCCCTGGATCTGCTGGGTCAGTTCCTCCATGCCGGGCGGCGCGAAGATTTCGGCCTGCATGTTGGGCGCGGCCACCTCGATCTCGATTTCCTTGTCGTCCAGTTCGCCTTCACGCAACTTCTTGCGAAATTTCTGGCGCGTGCTGCCATCGGCTACGATCGACCCGGAATTTTCATCGGCAAACCCGGAACCGCGGGCCGGCGGCAACAGGACATCGAGGACGCGTTCCTCGGCGGCATCCTCGGCGCGCGCCCGCATCTGCTTGATCGCCCGCTCGCGGTGCGACTTGATGGCGATTTCCACCAGGTCGCGGATGATCGTCTCGACGTCGCGCCCGACATAGCCGACTTCGGTGAACTTGGTCGCCTCGATCTTGATGAAGGGCGCGTTGGCCAGGCGCGCCAGACGGCGGGCGATCTCGGTCTTGCCGACACCGGTCGGGCCGATCATCAGAATGTTCTTGGGAGTAATTTCCGAGCGCAGCGGCTCGGCGACCTGCGCTCGTCGCCAGCGGTTGCGCAAGGCAATGGCGACCGACTTCTTGGCATTCTTCTGCCCAACGATGTGCTTATCCAGCTCGGAAACGATTTCCTGCGGCGTCATCGATTCTCCAGCAATCATTCCAGCACCTCGATCGTGAAATTGCGGTTGGTGTAGATGCAGATGTCGCCAGCGATCTCCAGCGATTTGGTGACAATGTCGCGCGGCGCCAGATCGGTATTTTCGAGCAGCGCCCGGGCCGCGCTCTGGGCGAAGGCGCCGCCCGAACCGATGGCGACGATGCCCTGCTCCGGCTCGAGCACGTCACCGTTGCCGGTGATGATCAGCGAGCTTTCGCGATCGGCCACCGACAACATGGCTTCCAGCCGCCGCAAGGCGCGGTCCGAACGCCAGTCCTTGGCCAGTTCGACGGCCGAGCGCAGCAGGTTGCCCTGATGCTTTTCCAGCTTGGCCTCGAAGCGCTCGAACAAGGTGAAGGCATCGGCGGTGCCGCCGGCGAACCCGGCAAGAATGCGACCCTGATACAGCCGCCGCACCTTTTTGGCGGTGGCCTTGATGACGATATTGCCCAGCGTGACCTGACCGTCGCCGCCCATGGCGACGGAACTGCCGCGGCGCACCGACAGGATTGTCGTGCCGTGATATTGCTCCATGATTTTTCCTGATCTTAAGACTTGGGAACGACGATGCGGGCGAACTTGTTGATGCCGACCACGGCCATCAGTTCCGCCACCAGATGATTCGGGCTGCGGATGATGACCTCGCGCCCGCTGCCCTTGAGGGGCGACAAACGATTGACCAGTTGCCCGGCCGAGAAGAAATCGAGCCGGCGCACGCCCGAGAAATCGAGTACGACATTTTCCTGCAGGTTGAGGACCGCGATCAGGTCGTCGAACCGGCTGTTCTTGATCTCGCCGCTCAGGTAATGCGCGTCGTCAACGGGCAGCTCGCGCTTGGGCACCGGCAGCGTCGGCGCCGGAAGCGCCTCCCAGGATGGCGGCGAACGCTCGAAGGTGACGGCGAAGTCGATGGCGCACTGCTCGAATTCCTCCTGCGTGCCATGGCGCTGCAGCAATTCCAGCAGCAACAGCCACGAGCGGGCATTCTGCGCCTCACCGGCCACCAGCCGGGAACGCAGGCGCGGCATGATGCCCTCGATCTGATCGAGGACGATTACCGCCCCCTGGCGCCGCGCGCTCATCAGCAAATCGGCCAGGCGGCCGGAGATTTCGTCGTCGCAGCCCAGCAAGCGGCTGCAATCGACGCGCAGCGGACGCTTCAGCTTGAGCGCGTCGGCCAGCGGCGAGAGCACGCCCGGGTCATCGGCGGTCAACACGCCCTGCAGTTCGCAAACCGCCACACCCGGGCCGGCCGCAGCCGGTTTCGGCAGCGCCTGACGCCAGGCCGGCGGCGACATTTCGCAAGTCTGGACAAATTCTCCGGCCAGCTTGTCGAAGGCCGCCCGGTCACCGCTCAATTGCAGAAAATCGAACAGCATCTGCCACAGGCGCAGACCCTCCGTCCCCGGATAGGCACCAAGCAGCGACTCGAGCAACGGGCGAACGATCGCATCCTGGCCATTGGCATAGATGACGGCGACCTGTTCGATATCGGACTGGATCGACTCGGCGCCGTGATTGACGTCGATCGCCATGACGTCCGATTCGGTGTACTCGCGCTCGAACTCGGACATGACGAGCGCCATCTCTTCCTTGGTCTTCGGCTGCGACGGCTTGCTGGCGGCAGATCTGTCACCCGGAGCCGCAGAAGCGACACCGGTCGTGAATTCGAGATCGGGCAGGGGCTCGGGCGCCTTGACGGCCTCGTCCTTCGCCCCCGGCAAAACCGAATGCCCGGAATTCGGGGCCGTCGCCGGCTTCGGACGCATGACCTCGCGCTCCGGCATTTTTTGCGCTTTTTTCTTGAACAGCGAAAAGACCATACTTACCTCAATTGCAGAACCGCTGTTTTAGCATGCCGCACGGCGTCATGCAATGATCAGCCCGACGGCGATCAGCAGCAATGCAAGGACCGGCCCGAACGGCTGATCCAGTCCGAGAGCCAGCAGGAAGGCGGCGACATAGCCGGCAAGGCCGATCATCACCGCCAGCAGGAGCCCGCTGCGCCAGCTCCGGGCGCGCCGGAAGGCGATCCATGCCGGCACGAAGATCAGCGCGAAGCCGCCCATGATCCCCATCGTCATCGTCGCCAGGGCCAGGGTCAGCGCAGCGATCAGGTCGAAACCAAGCATCACCGGCCAGGCACGCAGATGGCGGGCCCGGAAATAGTCGGGGTAGACCCGCGCCAGCAGCAAGTGACGCGACAGCACCAGCAGCGCTACCCCGGAGAACACCGCCCACGGTGCGACCAGCGCCAGTTGCGCGCCGCCGGAAAAATACAGCTGGCCGTCGAACAGCGCATGGCCCAGGCTTTCGGCGAGCGGCTGGTTGGCGGCCAGCAGGACGGCAACCGCCCAGCCGGCAAGCAGCAGCACGGCGAAGGCCGCACCGCCGGCCAGGCGGCGCGTGAACAGGCGCTTGCCGGCACCGGCCAGGGCGGCGGCGGCCATGCCGCCGAGCGCCGGCATCATGCCGCCGACCAGGGCGAGCAAGGCACCGGCGGCGGCCACATGCGCGTAAGCCAGGGCCGCCAGCCATTCGTCGCGCAAGCGCAGGAAGCAACCCAGCGCCGGCAGGATCAGCGCCAGGCAGAGTCCGGTCAGGAACGGCAGCAGAAAAAGCTCAGACCACATCCGCCGCCTCCTGCAAGACGATGACCTGATCGCAGACCTGATCCACGAAATCGTGATCGTGGCTTACCAGGACCAACCCGCAGCCCGATTCCGCGCGCCGGCGCAAGGCGCTCGCCAGATGACCGACGCCAGCCGCATCGAGATTGTTGGTCGGCTCGTCGAGCAACACCAGATCGGCCGGCGCCTGCAGGACCGCCCACAGCGTCAGGTAATGCCTTTGCCCGCCGGAGAGGCGATCGAGGCGATCGTCGATACGCCCGGCCAGCCACGGCGGCAGGCCGTCCACCGTGGCGCCGGTCAGGGCCAGCAGTTCCCGCCCGCTGAGCGGCACGCCGCCCACCGGCGGAACGTCCTGTGTCTGCAGCGCCAGGCGCAGACCCGGGCGCGCCTCCAGCACCCCGGAGAACACCCGCGCCCGGCCGGCCAGTGCCGAGAGCACCGTCGTCTTTCCCACCCCGTTGGCGCCGGTCAACCCGAGAATTCGCCCGGATTCCACGACGAAATCGAGTGGCGCCGTCGCCGGGCTTTCCCAGCCGGCGACCAGCGCCCGGGCGCGGATCAGCGCATCGCTCAATGCAGTCCCTTCAGCAGGCGGCGCACGGTGTCGTCGAACAGGCCGGTCAGGTCGCCGGCCTCCGCCGTCCCGCCCACCGTAAACGGCAGCAGCACCGCCGGAATTCCCGCCTTTTCGGCAATCCACAGGCTGGGGCCATCGCTCTGATAGGCGGTGCGCAGCACCATCTTTGCCGGCACATTCTGTTGCCGCGCGACAAGGCTGGAAAGCTGGCCGCTGGTCGGTTCGATCCCCGGTTTCGGCTCCAGCGTGCCGGTTGTCTTGAAGCCGAGCCAGTTCGCCAGATAGACGAACGAGTCGTGGTGCGCGAGCACCGGCACGCCGCGTAACGGCAGCGCCTCCTTTTCCCAGCGGGCGATGGCTGCCTGCCACTTGCCGGCGAAGGCCTGGTAGCCGGCGAGATAGGCCTGCGCATTGGGCGGATCGATCTCGCCGAGCCGAAGAGCCAGGGCTTCGCCGATCCTGAACAGGTTGCGCGGGTCGAGCTGGACATGCGGGTTGCCGGCGGCATGCATATCGCCCTGGGAACGGTCGAGCACTACCGGCACAGCGAGCATGGTGACGAAGCGCGCGGCTTCGAAATAGCCCGGCCGACCGGGCTGGATATTGGCATTGCCGGAATCGCGAAGAACCAGCGGCAACCAGCCGACTTCGAGATCGGCGCCGGTCGCCACCACCAGGTCGGCGCGTCGCGCCTGGGCGAGCAACGAAGGCCGCGCCTGGATGCGATGCGGATCCTGCAGGGCGGTCGTCGCGGTGAACACGCTGACCTTGTCGCCGCCGATTTCACGCGCCAGCGCGCCCCATTCCGGCACCGTCGCGAAAATCTGCAGAGCAGCAAGGCCGGGCAGGCTCGCTGTCGCCAGCAGCATTGTCATCAAGAATTTGATCATTGTCGTCCTCCTCAAAACCGGTGCGCGCCATGCGCGCCGAGGCTCATGATGTACTGCAGGATCCACTGGTTATCGGTGACTCCGAGCATGGATTTGTCCTGGGCGAACTGCAGGCGCAGCCGGGAAAATTCGCTCCAGCTGTAATCGACCATCGCCGTGGCGCGCTTGGGCCGGTAATCCTCGACCACCAGATTGCCGGCGTTGGGGCCGAGATCCTGGACGCCGCTGTCGAGTTGATCGTAACGCAGGCCGGCACGCCACTCGGGGGTGAACTGGAATACGCCCTGTGCATACCAGCCGCGCTGCCGCGTATTGTAGTTCCCGCTCACCACATCGCCGGCTGCCAGAGGATCGCAGGCAGTGCCGAGGCCGGTGCAGCTCAGGTCCCCCTTGTCCTGGCGCCAGAAGTATTCGCTCTGGAACTTGAAGTTCTGATACTTCGGGTTGCCGTCAGGCGACCATTTCCAGACAAAATCGGCCAGCCAGGTGTCGGTGTTGCCATTGAAGGTGGCCTGCGCCGGAACACCGTTGATATCGTAGAGCTCGGCTTCGCGGTTGTCGGCGGAGGTCCTCAGGTAGGAGAGCCCCGTCCGCCAGCTGTTGGCGACACCGAAGTCGTCGCCGAGATGCGCGTAGAAGGCCCAGGCGCCGACCCCGTTCTTGTTGCTGTCGGTGCCCGGATAACTGGCGCCGCGCCCGGTTTCGGCGCCGAACTCCAGGAACATCGACGTCGGCGCCAGCCATTTGAGCTGAACGCCATCCTCGCGGAAGCTGGCTTCGGGACCGAACATGGCCAGGTACATCAGCGGTGCGTTGGCGAAATCCCATTGATGCGGGTGCTGTTGGTTCAGGTAGCCGATGCCCGAGCGATAGCGCCCGCCCTTGACGCCGACGCCATGGCCGATCGCCAGCGACTGGAACCACGCTTCCTCGACGCCCACCTCGTCGTCCTGAATAGCGAAGATCGCCTGGCCGCGCCAGTAGGGGTCGATCCCGCCGCCGATGACCAGTTCGGTCTCGTTGATCGAAAAACCGCGCTGGTTATCGAGCTGATTCGGCCAGAAGCCGCTGATGCTGCGATTGGGAATGTCTTTCGAGTTGACGTACTGCCCTTGCAGGATCAGCGAGACCTCGGGATTGAAGGCGCTGGCGCTGGTCGGCGCCGCTGCGGCAACGGCGGCCGTTGCGGGCCGGTCGGTGCCTACCGGGCTCGCCGCAGCCGGCGCCAAGGATTTCGCCTTGGCGTCCGCTTCGGCCTGGGCAAGTTTGTTTTCCAGTGCAGCGATGCGCTGCTCGTAAGTCCTTTTCATTTCGTCGATCTGGCTGCGGATGGCGGCCAGATCGGCATCGGCGGCCGCCTGTGCACCGAACGAAACGGCAAGCAAGGCGGCCATGGCAATAGATGGCTTGTGCAACATGGAATTCTCCTGAAAACGCGATGAACGCGAGCGCAGTTTCGATTACTGCGGTCGACGGCAAAATAGAGGCGTTTTTCAGGCGGCGGGCGGGCCGCGCTGGACTGCGGCAGGCGGCGGGAAAGCGCTGCGGGCATGGCAGTGCAGCGCTTCGGGAACCAGCCGTGGCAAAACAACCGGCGGCAGGGAAGCCAGCGCCGGCAAGGCGGCACCGAGGTCATGCGCCGCCAGACAGAGCTCGCAGGTGTGCGTTGGCAACCCGCGCTCATTGTCCGCCGCGTGGCCGACGGCATGCGCCCCTGCCGCCAGCTGGGCAAAGACGAGAACGGCAACGAGCAGGAGGTGGCGCAACGGATTCACGAAGGTGATTCTAATCGACCTGGACGAGCAGGCCCTTGAGATATTCGCCTTCCGGGAAATTCAAGGCCACCGGATGATCGGCCGCCCCGGCCAGGCGACGCACGATGCGCGCCACCCGCCCGGCATCGTGCGCGGCGCCGGCGACGATCTTCTGGAACAGTTCCAGCCCGATGCCGCCGGAACAGGAGTAGGTCATCAGCAGGCCGCCCGGTTTCAGCAGGCGGAAGCCAAGCAGGTTGATGTCCTTGTAGGCGCGCGCTGCGCGCTCGGCATGGGCGGCAGAGGGCGCGAACTTGGGCGGATCGAGGACGATCAGGTCGAACAGCCGGCCCTCCTTGCGGAAATCGCGCAGCGCCTGAAAGACATCGGCCTCCCGCCACTCGGCCTGCCCGGCCGGCAAGTGCGGATTGAGCGCCAGGTTGGCCTGAGCCTGGGCCAACGCCGGGCCGGAGGAGTCGATCGAAAGCACGCGCGCCGCCCCGCCGGCCAGCGCCTGCAGCGAGAAGCCGCCGGTGTAGCAGAAGCAGTTGAGGACGTCCTTGCCCGCCGCCAGCTGGCCGAGCAGGGCGCGGTTGTCGCGCTGGTCGAGGTAGAAGCCGGTCTTGTGCCCGCCGGCGATGTCGACCGCCAGCCGGACGCCATTTTCCTCGATCGCCAGCGGCGTATCTGGCGCCTCGCCATGCAGCCAGCCGGTCGTCGGCGCCAGCCCTTCCAGCCCGCGCACATCGGAATCGGAACGTTCATAGACGCGGGCGCAAGCGGTCGCCTTGACCAGCCCGGCGACGATAGCGTTGCGCCACTTGTCGGCGCCGGCCGAGGTCAGCTGGACGACGATGGTAGCGCCGTACTGGTCGGCGATGACCCCGGGCAGTCCGTCCGATTCGGCGTGGATCAGGCGCAGCCCCTGCTGGCCGCGCAGTTCCGGCAGCGCCTGACGGCGCGCCACGGCAGCGGCGATGCGGCGCTTGAAGAAGGCGTCATCGACCGACTCGTCGGCATCGAAGGTCCAGAAGCGGGCGCGGATCTGCGATTTCGGGCTGTACGCCGCGCGCCCGAGCGGGCGCAGGTTGTCGGCCAGTACCTCGACGGTATCACCCGGCCGGGCGCGGCCTTCGAGGCGGCCGACGGAGCCAGCGAACACCCAGGGGTGGCGCTGCTTGAACGCGGAGCGCTCCTTACCCGGCATGAGTATCAACTGAGCCATGCTTTCCCGACCTCAAATGAAAAGCCCCGGCTGCCTTGCGGCAACCGGGGCCCAACCAATCTTTGGCGGCTTAGGCGCCCAGTGCCTTGCGGTTGCGCGCGTGGCATTCAGCGGCGTAGATGACCTTGAACATGCTCTTGCCGGTGCCCTTGAACAGGCGCTTGCTGGACTTGGAAATGCTGCGGCGTTCCAGGGAAGAACGGCGGGTGCGATTGATGGCCATGACTAACTCCTTGATTCCGGCGATTTTTCAAAACGATGATCATAGAGGCTGGCGCTTGAAACGTCAATTGAAGCCTGAATTCCGGTCGATTTATCCAGTTGACCGGAACAATCACCTAG
>Ga0209254_10001742_pt1 | contig 19598 bp, 15 predicted proteins | sample FrelakmetDIP11DI_FD_187148 | JGI IMG/M metagenome (GOLD analysis project Ga0209254, IMG submission 187148) | Freshwater lake sediment microbial communities from the University of Notre Dame, USA, for methane emissions studies - DIP11 DI (SPAdes)... | ecosystem: Environmental > Aquatic >...
GGAAAGCATGGTTCCGGCGGAGTTAGCCGCGGAGCTGGAAACAGTCAAGGCTGACATCATCGCTGGCACTCTCCCAAGCTCACCTAGCGCTGTGGAAGCACCACCAGAGTTAGGTACAGAAGAGAATCCGATCATCATGGCCCTGGCGCCATCAGCAACCACCCAGGAGTTGATTGCTAGCGGTGAAGAGATTGCGAAGCTTCTATCTGAGGAAACTGGCTTAGTGGTCAAGACAGTTGTCCCAACTTCCTACAGTGCAATGGTGGAAGCGATGGGCGCAGGGAATGCTCAAGTTGGCTGGTTGCCCCCGTTTGCATACCTTCTAGCCAAGGAGAAAGGCTTTGCTGATGTAGCTTTATCTACGATTCGATTTGGACGAGACCATTACCCAACCCAGTTTGAAGCTGCCGTAGCGAGTGGCTTCACTCCTTACTTTGACAACGATATGGGTGAGAGCACAGCAGATGCAGCAACCGCCCTGGCTCAGTTCGCAGACAAGAAACCCTGCTGGACCGATCCACTCTCAGCTTCTGGATACATCATCCCCAGTGGATACCTGTCCGACTTGGGTATCAAGACCAAAGCTGCGGCTTTCGTCCAAGGTCATCCGACCGTGATCCGCGCCTTGTATGCCGGCGGCATATGCGACTTTGGCGCCACTCACGATGGCATCATGACCGATAAGAACTTGCTCGAAGCGTTCCCAGATTTGAACGAGAAGGTTCAAATCATTTGGCGATCCGATCCGGTTATCCCCAATGACAACGTTTCCTTTGCCTCCGACGTGCCTGAGGAACTACGCCAGAAGGTCGTCGCTGGATTATTGGCGATTGCAGACACTGATGCGGGTAAGGCAGCTCTGAACGCGGTCTACCAGATCGAAGGTTTAAAAGAGGTGGACGATACTTTCTATGACGAATTCCGAGTCTTGTTGGAATCCACCGGCATCGATATCACTACCTTGGTCAAGTAAACCTCAATAAAAAGCAGGAGGGAGAGGTAATCTCTCCCTCCTTAATATGCTGTCACATCACTAGATATTCAAATCGGGGCTGGCGGTACTGAGAAAGACGCCAGCCCTTGATGAGGTATTATCAAACAATACTATGTTACAAATAGAAAACCTTACCAAAGTGTATCCAACCGGGACAGTAGCCTTGAAGGATGTCAGCTTCCAAGTGCTGGATGGCGAATTCCTGGTGGTCATCGGACTGTCTGGTTCGGGAAAATCCACTTTATTACGCTGCATCAACCGGTTGATCGATCCTACTGAAGGGCGCATTCTTTGGGATGATATCGAAATCACGGCAGCCAATTCTAAGCAACTTCGACAAATCCGCTCCCATATCGGTATGGTATTCCAACAATTCAACCTGGTTAAACGCTCCAAGGTGGTTACCAATGTGCTCAGTGGGCGGCTTGGATACGTGAGTCCCTTGATCTCATTGTTAGGGATTTGGTCACATGAAGACAAAGACCGGGCAACAAAAGCCATGGAGAGAGTGGGAATCGCAGACAAAGCCAACAACCGGGCAGACACCCTTTCTGGCGGACAACAACAAAGAGTGGGCATTGCCCGGGCGCTTATGCAAGAGCCACGCCTTATTCTGGCAGACGAGCCTGTAGCCAGCCTGGATCCGGTGCTGGCGCACACCATATTGCAATATTTGGAAGAATTGAATAAAACCGACGGTGTGACAGTGATCTGCAGCCTACATTTCCTGGATCTAGTTCATCGATACGCGACACGAGTGGTTGGTTTGAAAGACGGGATCAAGGTATTCGAAGGTATGCCCGAGGAGATAGACCGGGTACGCTTCAAGGAGATATATGGAGAAGACGCGGAAGAGGTACGAGCCACTACGGTAGAGGACTCATGAGTTTACCGGAAACCACCAAACCATCAGAACACAACCGGCCTCCGTGGATAGCTGCCTTGCTCTCTCTGGTAATCCCGGGACTAGGACAGACCTGGGCTGGTAATTACCGGAGAGGGATTGGCGTCTTTCTTGTAGTTACTACAGCCTTGTTGACTACGATTTGGTATGGTGAACCCGTTTGGTACATTCTCCCCGCTCTCTTGTGGATATGGAACATCTGGGATGCTGCGCGCAGACCAGCAGGTGCTCCCGTCGCATTGGCAGCTTTGCTTTGGTTGGTTATGGCTTATGGAATTGGTTGGCAAGTGACCCAAATCAACCTACTTGCGATTTTCAAGAATCAAGAAAGAGCTGTTTCTATTCTAAAGCCTATGCTCAATCCCGACTTCATAGCACGACAAGAAATTCGACAGGATTATTCGGTTAGAATCCAGGTTCCCTGTTCAGCTCAACCACCTCGTGCAGAGAATACCATCGATGGTGTTCATATTGTTGCTAATCCCGACTGTGCCACTATTAATGATGGCATCCTGGTCGTGGTAGAAGGATTGCGCCCCAACTTCCCCACCGAAATCGCCTGGGTAGCACCAACCGGAGGTATCATTATGTTAGGGGAAAACAACTCCAAGATGCTCAGCATGACCACGGATGAAAAGGGGGGGCTCACTTTAATGATCACTGTACCCAGGCAATCCGAAGTGAATGCAACCACCCCACTACCCTATCGCATCCAATTTACACAAAGAGAAACCTTACCAGGATTTGAGATTTCTAAAAATGGACGATACATCATTCGAGGAATCCTTGAAACCCTAGCCTTAGCCTTGATGGCGACTACCATTGGCGCAATACTGGCGTTACCACTTTGTTTCTTAGCAGCGCGCAACCTCATGGGGACTAACAGAGTGACCATGATGATCTACACTCTCGTCCGTTCATTTCTCAACATATTTCGCTCGATTGAAGCGCTTATTCTAGCAATCATTTTTGTGGTCATCGTTGGCTTAGGTCCATTTCCGGGGATGCTAGCTCTCACAGTTCACACTACTGCTGCATTGGGCAAGTTGTATTCTGAGGTAGTTGAAGGGATCGACCCAGGTCCTATCGAAGCCATTCGTGCAACCGGCGCCAACTGGATACAAATTGTACGTTATGGGGTCATCCCACAGATCGTTCCACCTTTCACGGCATTGACTATTTACAGGTGGGATATTAATGTGCGATCTTCCACCATAATCGGATTTGTTGGTGGAGGCGGAATTGGTTTCTACTTGTGGCAATGGATCGTTTTAGGTGATTATCGGGCAGTGAGCGCCTGTTTTATCTCCATCGCCATTGTGGTCATCCTCATGGATTCCTTCAGCGCCCGCCTGCGAGAACGGATCGGTTAGCTATGACCTTGCAAAAAGTCATTCGCCTACTTTTCTGGATTGTTGTAGCTTTGGTCGTCATTGCTGCATTTGCTGCAAGCATCCAGGTAACTCAACCCGATGTGGTCAAACTGGTGGTTGCATCACCCAAAGCAAAGCAAATCCTGACCCAACTGATGACGCCAGACTTGTTTGCACACGAGACAATTACGAGCACTATCTCATTAGCTTTTCCAATCCCTTGTGGAAGTGCCCAAGAAGGTGAAGTGGCTACCACGGGACCTCTGCTGGTTGCCGAGCCATCCTGTGCGTCACCTAACACAAATTTCAATCTACGGGGTGAGAAACTGGCGCCTGATGCGGAGATAAAACTTGCCTGGCGACTTCCTGAAGGAAAAACCCTTACGGTTAAGCGCCTAGTCACGGATGCTCATGGCACTTTCGAGTCCGAAGTTTTGGCGCGACCCATAGCGGCGACAAAAGACGGAAAGGCCTCAAGCCTGGAAGTTGAAACGTCCTTACCTACTGGTTTAATCCATCCATCGACGACTTTGAGTGATGTAATCAACTCCTTGTTCGTGACCGTCTTTATGGCACTCTTAGCAACTACTTTTGGAACGATCATCGCGATTCCCCTCAGCTTCTTGGCAGCAAGTAATATTACACGCCATGGTGCAATCGGGAGTTTTATTTACTATGCGACACGATCCTTCCTTAATATCATTCGATCTTACGAACCACTGGTGATGGCAACTATCTTTGCATTAATCGTGGGATTCGGCAATCCATATGCAGGAGTGCTGGCGCTAGTAATTGTAACCACAGCTTCATTAGGGAAGATGTTTTCCGAGTCAGTAGAGGGCATCGAACCAGGACCTATCGAGGCCATCACCGCAACAGGTGCCAACCGCGCCCAGGTGATCCTTTATGGGGTTGTCCCACAAATCATTCCGGATTTTCTCTCTTTTACGATATATCATTGGGACATCAATGTACGCATTTCCACCATCATCGGTTTTGTTGGCGGAGGCGGAATTGGTTATTTCCTCAGTCAATCCATCAACACCTTCGAATACCACAAAGCAGGCGCTGCGCTCTTGGCAATTATCATAGTAGTTATGGCATTGGATTTCCTGAGTGCGGAAGCACGTAAGCGACTTACTTAGAGCCAGTGGAAGAATAAACGACAGATGCGAATATGATAGCTATTGGGTAATACCAGTGAGGAGCAATCGATAGCCCCTACCGATCTTGAAATCCGCCGGTTCAAATCTATTATTGTAAATATTCGTGCGGATTAGCCCTAACACCCTCATACATCATCTCAAAATGGAGATGTGCACCATCAGCTTTTCCTGTGCTGCCGATGGCAGCGATCACGTTCCCCTGGTAGACGCTTTGACCACAGCTTACATAAAATACACTTAGGTGAGCATAGAGGGTTTGCCAACCATTTCCGTGGTTAATTACCACCACGTTTCCAAACCCCCAGTTGTTCCAGCCAGCATAGACCACTACCCCATTATCAGCGGCGTATACCGGGTCGCCTTCATCTCCAGCAATATCGACCCCAGGATGGTTAGCGCCTGGTTCGAAATCATAACCGGAAAGGTAATGTTGATCAACCGGCCAGACGAAAGTACCAATTCCAATTGCCCCACCACTTATCACTGTCTCACAAGCCCCAGGACCAAGGACTTTTGCTAATGCAAGATTGTCGCGAGGGATATAAGGAGCACTCCAACTAACAAACTCTCGCTTACCGCCAGGGATTACGATCCAGGTTCCAGCTTCGATATCTGGATTTGTCCAATCTCCAACCATGATTGGATCGATATGATTCCCCGGGAAATTTATGATGTCGTCCGGCTCGACTCCAAAGAACTTGGCGACTCCATTCAATCCATCACCAGCCGACCAACGATGGTAGGCGCCATTCACCGGTAATATGTTCAATACCTGACCTGGGTGCAAGTTGTGGGGATTATCGGCTAATGTGGTTTGGTTAGCCCACAAAATAGATTCTGGTTTCAGATCGTATTGCTCTGCAATCCCAAACAGGCTATCTCCTTGTTTAACAGTATAGGTGATCACCTCTTCGCGTGGCTTGTAAGGAGCATCGGTATGAAGCTGAGCCAGGCGCGAAATACAATCTATATTCAAATTTGATTGATCGGATAGATTCTGTTTATATGTAGGTAGTACAATAAATTCTTTCACTGGGGTGGCGGTGGGATAGACTCCAAGCAACCCGGAACTTTCCAGTTCATCCGGTTGTACACTTTTGGAATTAAAATAGCTCGAACCCGTAAACAGATAGAACTCTCTCAATCCCCAGGCTATGAGCAGCATCATTGCGACCATTAAGGCATGAGTTCCCAATCTGAGAGTGGACTCTGCCGATCGGGCATGAGTAACAGAATCCCATACCTTACTAAATCTGTTTAAGATTTTCTGGAACGATATCAAACGTGTTTTTCCGTCTACATCTTGTGGTTCGTGCAGAGAAACTCCTGACTTTCATTAAATTTCTAATCATGATAACACTTATAGGGTGAATCAATATTTAAAGAGATGTTTAGATTCAGTAGATTATGAATTAAGGATTAACCAGACTTTCCGTTGCTTCCCTGGCGGCATCCATTGGCTCAACCTGACCCTTTAAGACCTGTATCACCGCCTGCTGCAAGGGGGGCGCTATAACAGACAATACATCGGAAGATGGGTATAAGACTGCAGAGAGAGCAATCTGGTTAAGTAGTGATTGCAAGGCAGTATCTTTCCACCCTACCAATGAGCTGGGTCGCACCGGTAAATAACCTGCTTCAGCACTCCATTCAACCAGGAATTGTTCATCGGTCAGGAATTCAGCTAACTCGACTGCTAATTCGTAATCCTCTCCCTGGCGAGCTGCTACTGACCAAATCCAGCCTGTTGCATGGGTGTAAGAAGCACCATCTGGGGTTGGAATAGGTGCAATAGCCACACCCTCCACTGTGTCACCTAAGTAGGACGAAGTCCAATTAACTACAAGGTCAGCCCGGTTATCAACGAGATCTTCCCATACCTGTTGGTCATTTTGGTACTGAGTAATAAATTCGGGCATCACACCTGCTTCACGAGCATCAGAGTAGAAAGTCAATACTTCAGATAAAGTTTTGAAGTCCAAGGAAGAACGACCTTGGTCGTCTCGTACTGCACCTTGGTTAGCCTGATACATGGCAATTGTAAATAATGCCCGGGGATCAGAAGTAAAGAAGAGAAATGGATGATTGCTGGTCAAGACCTCTGCCCACTCAGTAGGCGGTTCTGGCAATACTTCCGGGCGATAAGCCAGAATAAGGGAGTCTCCAGCAAAGGGCAGCCCAAATACGCTTCCCTGTAAACAGGCCATTTCTTTTGAGTACTCATACCAATCTTGGGAGTCTAACGCTGTCGTTTGATCATCCAAAGAATGTAGCAAACCTTTGAGGGAAGCAATTTCAAGCAGGTCTCTTGGTAGCGCGACTAAATCCGGAAGGTTCTCCGGAGCCACAGCGCTTGCTGTAGTAAGAGAATCTAAGATCCCCCCTGTGCCACTGATCGCTTTTGTGCGAACTTCAACCTCTACCTGGCGTCTTTTACTGAACTCATTCAGGCGAGCCAACAATAACTTGCCAGCAGGCGTTCCAGTGCCAAGATCGAATTGTGGTGGCAACCATATTTTTAGCGTCCCCTTCTTGGGTACTGGAGAGGCGGCATCAGAAGTTATTTTGATTGCAGGAAAGGGTGATAATTTTGGAACCGATAGAGAATTGGTCTGAGTAGAATTCAGGAGCGGAAGAGGAGTTGTCTGTTGATAATTGAACCCTGAGCATGCAGTTAAAATCACTGCCAATACTATACAGAAAGTAGGTTGGGTTTTCATGATCAACTCTGGTTATCAGAGACTTAAGATTGAGGGCAGGTCAAGAATTTTATCGGGTTGCTAAGTAACTCTACCAAGAGCTTTACTGCATTCTGAACATCACCAAAATCCACCATTTCAGAAGGGGAGTGGATGTATCTGCAAGGAATTGAGAGACACCCAGCCGGAACTCCTGCTCTGGTCAACTGAATCGAGCGTGCATCGGTCGTTCCCCCGATGAGGATTTCCATCTGGTAAGGTACTCTAGCTCTCCGCGCAGTTTCCACCATCCAATCCACCAGCCTGGGATCCGCTAGCATTCCCTCATCACGCACCTTTATAGCCGGTCCTCTACCCAGGCCAACTTCCATCTTGCCTCCTCTTGGTGTATCACCGCATGCAGTGACATCTACTGCCAATCCAAGATCAGGATCTACTCCGAAAGCCGCTGTCATTGCACCTCGCAATCCTACTTCTTCCTGTACGCTGAACACAAAGTACAATTGATGAGGTGAGGAAATGGATTGTTCTTCAAACTGCCGCAATGTTTCAATGAGGACTGCTGTTCCGATACGATCATCCATTGCTTTCGATACTAACCTCTTACCCATATCCAGGAAAGGGCGTTCAAAAACCGCCATATCACCCACATGCAATGAACAATCTTTCCGGCTAGAAACCCCCACGTCAATGTACATCTGTTCAAAGCTTGGTACGGAATTATTAGACTCAGATCGCAGAGCAATCGAGAACCGTTCAATTCCGATCACGCCCTCTACACCATTTAAGAAGCGCACTCGGCCTCCAGGACAAGTATGTGGGCGTACCCCGCCGATGGGTACAAAACGTACAAAGCCAAAGTCATCAATATGCGAGGCGATCAAACCAATTTCATCGATGTGAGCGGCTAACATGATCTTTACCCCAGGTTGACCACGCACTTCCCCAGGAAGTTTTCCTCCCTTTCGAGCAATCAGGTTACCCAGGTTATCAACCCGCACTTCATCCACTAATGGTTCAACTTCTTCACGAATTACAGCTCTAATCTGGCTCTCGTACCCAGATGGACCTATAGTTTCAACAAGTTTCTTAATGAGTGATTTCATGTATGCTCCTGAATTTTCAACGTTCGGTTCTTAGAAGTCTCGGGGATAGAAGGGAAAGCGCTGCATGGATCAATGCCAGGGTGTTCTTCCAATCCTCCAGGCGAATGATTGAAGCTGTAGTGTGTAAATATCGACCAGGTACTGATATTGAGACAGTGGGAACTCCCACCCTCTGGCGGTGAATAGCACCCGCATCGGTTCCTCCTCCTCCTGGTTGACGGATTTGGTATGGAATCTTCAATGCCTCAGCGGTCTCAACCAAGTGGCGGATCAGACGTGGGTCAGAAAGTGTGGCATGGTCAGCGATGTAAATAGCAGGACCAGCACCTAGTCGTGTGTTGTATTGAGTATTTTCAATCTCTTCTTTCTCAACATGGTATCCACCGCTTTCCCAGTCCGGAAGATCTCTTGCGGGAGTACAGTCAATAACAAAAGCCAGGTCCGGATCAAGGGTGTAGGCAGCTACGCGAGCACCTCGCAAACCAACCTCTTCCTGCACAGTAAAAGCAGCTAACAGATCCAGATGTGGTTGGGGTTGGCGGATGAGCTCAATTAAGGTGGCAACTCCCACTCGGTCATCCAAAGCCTTGGCGCGCAAGCTGGGACCCAATCGAATAAATGGAGTTGCGAAGGTTGCTCGGTCACCAACCTTGACCTTTTTACCATTTTCTGGTCCTACATCAATTCTTAGAGCCTCCAGTTTTATCAATTGAGAGAGCTCATCCTGTTCAACCAGATGAATAGGCTTGGCTCCAATCACCCCCGGGACTCGATTCTTTCCCACCCAGACTGCCTTTCCGACCAGCTGACTAACCTCCAGACCTCCAACAGTTTCAAAACGAAATAGACCCTCCTCGTCGTCAGCCACTATCATCATCCCAACCTCATCCATGTGAGCAGTGACCATCACACGCAAACGTTTCTTCTCCTGTCCAAACCGCTTGGCAAGAACATTTCCCAAAGCATCTACTTTAATTTCATCAACGAGAGGGCGAATCTGTTCAAGCACAATACTACGTACTTTTTCTTCTTCTCCAGAAACAGCACTTGCGTTGCACAAGCTTTCTAAGAGACGAATCTGTGCATTCCCAATCGAAGGAATTCTATTTTTTGACATATTCGCAATCGTTTCAATCTTCATGCGACACCACCTCTGGATACACGGAGAGCTTTTCCATGAATTTATCGTCCAACTGGGCAGCAAAATCAGCTAGAAATCGACCCGAGCGAGTAATATCCTTGAGACAGACCATCTCTACAGGTGTGTGCATGTAACGTAAGGGTATCCCTACCATCATGGTCGGGACTCCTTCTGCTACTACTTGCATTGCATAAGCGTCAGTTCCAGAAAGTTCAGGCATCGGTTCCAATTTATGTGGTATCTCCAAACGGTCAGCCAAGTCTTTCATCGCTTTATGAAATTTGGGATGTATATTGGGTCCCCAACCAAGGGTAAAGCCCTTGCCAAGCGGGAAGGTTAGGTGAGATGGGCTACCAGGACCACTTGCAAAGGTCACATCAATCGCCACTGCCAATGTTGGTCGTAGTTGGTAAGCGGAGGTAAACGCCCCGCCAAAGGTCTCTTCTTCTTGAGAAGTGGCTGCAACCCAAAGATCCCAGTTTAATGAGCGTCCTTGTAACTCCACCAAGCACTGAGTGATCACTCCAACAGCAGCACGATCGTCCAGGGTATGCCCAACAAGGTAATCTTCACCTAGCTCAATTGGTGTTTGTGCAAAAGAAACCAAGTCGCCAACACGAACCAAGCGTTCAACCTGAGCCGGCTCCAGACCGACATCCACTAGAAGATACTTTAAAGGCACTGCAACACCTCGAACTTCCGAAGGTAACAAATACGATGGGGGCTGCACAATGACTCCAGGTATATCCTTTCTTCCGTGCACTGTAACCAGTTGCCCTGGTAATACCCGAGGATCCACTCCCCCTACCTCTACCAGGCGTATGAATCCATCAACCAGGGAGGTTACCATCAAACCAATCGCATCCATGTGACCGGTTAGTAATAGGCTTGGACGAGGCTCAGGTGCGCGACCTTTTCGAAGGGCGTGCAAACTACCTAAACGGCTAACATGAATCTCGTCAGTTAATGGTCGCCAGGCATTCTCGATCAACTTGCGAACTGGAGATTCATAACCTGATAAACCTGGTTCTGATATTAGATCTTTTAGTAAGGGAAGCAAATCATTCATTTAGTAGTAATCCCATAAAATTCAAGGTGTTGGGTATGATCCGATCGTTGCGCTTGGCTCGGGAGTATCTGACTCGGTTGGGGTTCCAGTTAGCTCAGGCGTTAATGTGGAAGTAGGGATAGTGGGAGTGAAGAAAATGAAAACAGGGGTGTCGGTGGCAGGAATTGTGAATGTAGCTGTTGGAAACAAAGTGGGAGAAGGAGTGGGGGTGAGGAAAGTTGTAGGAGTCTCTGTTGGCGTCATAGTAGGTGTTTCAGGTGTAGAAGTGGGTGGTAAGGGTGGTGTAAAAGTCGGTGTCAAAGTAAATGAAGCAGTAGGGGTCCAAGTGAGGGAAGGCGTCATAGTTGCGATGGATTTCGAAGCACGGTTACGAGCTGCTTGAACAATCAATAATCCAGATAAATAACATGGCAGAGTCAGCAGGATAATCCCAACCAGTACAATTCGAAGGTTTGATTGCCGTTCTGTATGCATGCCCATCAGATTGTAGCACAAACAATAATAATAAGGATTATATGTTAATGAGATTTAAACAAAATGGGTTATGGAATTTGAAAGAAACTATTATCCGGTAATGCTCCCACTTATTTAATAATGTGGTAAAAAAGAGCAATGGAATGGATCTACTTTTCTCCCCATTTAGATGACATTGCCCTTTCTTGCGGTGGGCTGGTATGGGAACAGGTTCAATCTGGCGACCATGTCAGTATTTGGACTATTTTCTCTGGAGATCCGGCGAAGGGAAATTTGTCAGATTTTGCAGAACAGTTACATGCTCGCTGGGGGGGAGGGCGAAATATTATAGCCCAAAGAAGGGCGGAAGATATCCAGTCGTGTGCCAAGCTTGGTGCTATTCATCGCCACTTCAATTATCCGGATTGTATATACCGTGGATTGCCAGATACGGCACAGGAGCATCCTAGAGCAGGAAAAATGGATTTCTTTTATGATTCAAGGGACGCAATCTTTGGCAAAATCCATCCAGCAGAATCTGGATTTATCGACCAATTGAGCCTTAGCCTTGCATGCGCACTACCCAACAATGTAGAGGTGATTTGTCCTCTGGCAATCGGCAGGCATATCGACCATCAAATAACTCGCATCTCGCTGGAGAAGCTCTCGAGACAATTATGGTATTATGCTGATTACCCATACATCCTGGATAACCTGGAACAATTGAATCAATTAGATGGGTTTGGGTGGAAGAGAAAAAGCTACCAAATATCCTCCGCGGGGATGGATGCATGGCAGCAGTCTGTGGAAACGCACCAATCTCAGATCAGCACTTTTTGGCCGGATTTAGGATCAATGAGAGAAGCGTTGGTAAATTACAAACAACTCTTTGATGGTTGTGTTCTATGGAAGCCAGAATAACTGATTATTTTCTGAAGAAATTGGATATGAAGAACCAAACATTCGCCGGTCGTTCCGCCAGTCGGCGCATAAAGTAAGGATACCACTCTGTTCCATAAGGTACATAAATCCGAACCGGATAACCTTCCCTAACACATTCCTCCTGCAAATCACGGCGTATACCGTTCAACATCTGGAACTCCAAGGCATTCTTTGGTAGACCCACCTTTTGTGCGTAGGTCTTAGCAAAAAGAAGCCGATTTGGGTCGTGAGAGGCTACAGCAGGGATGGGAGGTTGTTTACCATCTTCGCTAACTGTAGGTGAGCCATGGGTCAAGGAACCATCGATTAACCGCTTAATCAAATTGTCATAGCTAACATCCACGTCTTTCTTCTTGGGAAAAGCTACTTCGGGTGGTTCCTTGTATGCTCCTTTGCACAAACGTACTCTTCCCCCTTGTTCGACAATATTCATAATGTCCTTTTCGCTCCGATATAGGCAGGACTGTATTACCACTCCCACATTGGGAAGACAGCAATCTATCATACGTCGATACATCCCCAAAGTATGGTCAACCCAAGGAGAGTCTTCCATATCGATGCGTACAAAGTTACCTTGTGCTTTGGCATGTTCTACGATTCGCTGTAAGTTGGAAGCACATATATCTTCCCCAACTTTCAAACCAATTTGAGTGAGTTTAATCGAAATATTTGCACGAACTCCAGTTTTCTCTATTGTATCCAACGCCTCAAGAATATCTCTTGTTGCTCGATCTGCCTCTTCAGCATTGGTTGTATGCTCTCCCAGGTGATCAAGAGTGGCGTTGATGCCTTTTTGGTTAAGTTGCTTAATAACCGCTATAGCATCTTCCAGCTTTTCTCCAGCAATAAAGCGAGAAGCAGCACGCCATGCAAAGCTCCAACCTGTGACAATCTTGCGGGCCCAATTAGCTTTAGAAAGATAAATAAAGAATGAACGTAACATGGCAGTTTCCTTTCAGGTAACGATGAAAATTATGCTGATCTAATTCTAACGGAAATCCTGAACTTCATACATTGTTACACTGTAATGATTCTAGCATTTTGATCAAGCAAACTCATCCCGCAAAAGTCATACATTCGATTGACAAAAAGCATGATTTTCAACCACAAATGGTGTAATTGGAGATATAATGAGTGGTACAGAAATTGCAACTAATATTGATAGGCTGAATCTCCAAGGAATTTTAATGCTTCTCCAAACTCATAGGCTCGCCCTTCAACCGCAAACCACTGCCCACTTGGCTCAGACCATGACCCTATTAGAACTCCCTAATGCAGAATTAAGGGAGAGGATCGAATTGGAGCTGGCGCGTAATCCAGCCTTGGAATTGTTGGAAGAAGCACGGTGTCCCCAATGCCGAAAACCTTTACCTCGAACAGGACCTTGTCCGGTTTGCATGTCACCCAGAGGAAACTCTGGTGACGAACCCATAATCTTTGTTTCACCGAGATCCGATTTTACCCACCCTCAAAGTAACTTCTCTGGCGATGAGCTGCCATCAGAGGAATTAGCAGCTGCAACCGAGGATTTACCTACTTATGTGATGAGGCAAATCGCTCCTGAGCTGGCAGTTGAAGACCGACCGCTAGCTGCCCACCTATTGACTTGTTTGAATGAAGATGGATTATTAAGTATTTCATTATCCGAGGTTGCCCGCTATCACCACGTCTCCCTTGGTCGTGTCGAAGCTGTTCAAAAAGTAATCCAACATGCGGATCCAATTGGGGTGGGATCAAGTTCTCCGCAAGAGGCATTACTGGCTCAAATTGAAGTTCTATCAGAAACCAGACCAATCCCTCCCTTAGCTAACCAAGCAGTTCTCAGCGGTATGGATTTACTCAGCCGTCGAGCATATAATGAATTGGCACATCTCTTGCAGATTTCAAAAAATGAAGCTTTAAAAATTGCCAGCTTCATCAGTGAGAACCTAAATCCCTTTCCAGCGAGAGCACACTGGGGAGACATTCATCAAAGTCCTGATGCACCTCAAATCTACCAAGATCCTGATATTGTCATCTCTCGGCTTCACCCTGAGAAACCACCTGATGATGACCAAAGCACACAATTGGTGGTTGAGATTGTCTCTCCTTATGCTGGATCGTTGCAAGTGAATCCCCTTTTTCGCAAAGCGATTAACCAAGCGCCACCTGATAAGGTCGATCAGTGGCAATCTGATATGGGTATTGCGGTCTTATTAGTCAAATGCCTGCAACAACGTAACCATACCCTGGTACGTCTCATGCGTCGCCTGGTTGACTTACAGCGGCATTTTATATTGGAAGGCGATGCTCACCTAATTCCAGTCACCCGCGCTCAACTTGCCAGAGAGTTACGTGTTCATGAATCCACTATTTCCCGTTCAGTCGCGGGAAAGGCGGTACAATTACCCAACATGAAGATCATTCCACTTTCGAAGTGGTTTGATCGCAGTCTCAATGTCCGTACAGCCATTTTACGGATAATTGCCGAGGAAAAGAAGCCTCTCAGCGATAAGCAAATTGTGGAGTCTCTGCAAAAAAAAGGTTTTTCCGTCGCACGTCGTACAGTCGCGAAATATCGAAGGATTGAAGGAATCCTCCCGGCCCGTTTTAGAGGATTCGTATAAATAACAACTGATGAAAGAAAGCCCGCCGTTACTTCATGCCCTGCTTGGTTTAAAGCAAGCTTCGTCTAATCGCGCCCTATCACAGGTGGTGGACATCAAGAGCATGATGGACGTGCTACCCATTTCGGTCATGTTGGTAGATTCCTCTAACATGCAAATCCTTTCTGGAAATTCGCACCTATCTGATCTAACTGGCTACACCTACTCAGAGCTGGCTGGGTTGCATCTTACAGACCTTTTCAATAATTGGCACGAAGAAACTCTTACAGAGCTCGTTCCAAACCACCCCAAAACCAGTAAAGTAGTGACCGAAGTTTATTCCAATCCCAATCTCCATCTTTTTGCGGAAAAGCTCACTCGAAGACATCAGCCACCTGTTGATGTCGATCTGACTTGTTCAGTAGTCCATCCTAAAGAAACAACCATACTGATCATCCTGGAACCGACTCCTGCTTCTGCATATCATCCAGATCAGAACCAGGATCTCCCTCAGCAACACAGTGCTGATGAATATACTTCTCAAACCTGGGAGGTGATGAATAGCCTCCTATCAGCAGTACAAGAGCATGATTTCATCTCTGGGCTTGAATTGGTTTTACACGCGGGCACTAATGTAACTGGAGCTAAGGTTCTGGCAATTTACAAAATAGAGGAGCGTACACCCCGGCTGCAATTCTATTTAGGTACAGGTGAGACCAAGCTGTTGCCCCAAGAACTTCCCCTTAAAGAGCTGGTTCATTTAAACCAACCTGGACAATGGAGAATTGGGAATCGAACTTCTTGCACTCTCTATCAAATGGCAAGAACTGCAGGGCTCTCTTCCATAGCTACTACTCCAATAGGCTTATCAAATGCCATGGTTGGCCTGGTGGTTGTGGGGGATGACAAAGTATCTCCGAATACCTTAACCTTACCGTTCGTTCAATTATTAGCTAATGTAATTGGATCAATTTTTCAGCAACAATCCAGATTAACGAACATCCAATCCGATCTAACCAGACAAGCTTCGGAATTGAAGGCAAAAGCAACTCTTGAAGAAAACATGCATGAGGGAATCGTGCTGCTTGATCCAACTCTAAAAATAATCAAGCTAAACCAGGCGGCTGAGATGACTTTGGGTTACGCCAGTCGAGAGGTGGTTGGTCAACCGGTGGAAAAACTATTAATTGGTCCAGAAACCCTCTTTCCAGCGTTGACATCCGCTCAAGAAGGCAATCCATCCTATAATCTGGGAAACGTCAAACTATATAAACGAAACGGAGATGCTTTCTTAGCTTTAATCCGCGTTATCCCAGTAGTGAATGATCATCAGGTTGAAGAAATCATCGTGCTGATCGAAGACCGGAGTGAACAGGAACAAATTCGCTTGCAGACCGAACAATTGGAGCAACGTGCTCTGCTTGGTGAAGTAACAGCCATCTTTGCACATGAAGTTCGAAATCCTATCAACAACATCAGCACCGGGTTGCAAGTAATGCTCATGAACCTCTCCGAAGGATCACCAAATCATGGAACTGTCATGGGCATGTTACAGGACTGCGAGCGTTTAGCAGATTTGATGAACTCAGTATTAGCTTTTTCTCGACCAACAGATTATGAGATGGAGAAATTGGATATGCCAATTCTGTTAAACCGCTTACTTGACCGATTGCGTCCACGGATCGCAAAACTAAACGTAAAATATGATCTCAAGGCTGAGTTTAATTGCCCACCTATTCAAGGGAATATGCGAGCGCTAGAGCAAGTGTTCAGCAACCTGATCACCAACGCCTTACATGCAATGGGTGAAAAAGGTGGGAACCTGGTGCTGAAAGTCCAACCGTCGACCACTTACGAGGGATCAGTCTACTTAGAAGTGAGCGTCGCTGATACCGGTCCTGGTATTCCTAAAGAAATCCAGGAAAAGCTATTCCAACCTTTCTTCACCACCGATAAATCCCACGGCACCGGATTAGGCTTGGCCATCGCCAAAAGAATTGTTATCGCCCACCAGGGAAACATATGGCTGGAAAGTTTTCCGGTTGGCACAGTCTTTCATGTACAAATCCCAGCTATCACAAACAACCATTGAGGTGTAACAGTGAGCGCAACAATCTTAATTGTAGATGATGAGGAGAACGCCCGCCATCATTACAGCACATTTCTGGCTTCAAAAGGTTACGAGACCATTGATGTTGCTACGATGGCTGAAGCACGCGAAAACATTCGCCAGGGAAAAGCTGACATAGTCCTGTTAGATGTAGCGTTACCAGATGGTTATGGGCCTAATTTATTAGAGGAAACAGCCTCTATGCCATCCCGACCGCCTATTATTCTAATCACTGCCTTTGGGGAAATCGAAATGGCTGTTGAAGCCATGAAAAATGGAGCACACGATTTTCTCCAGAAACCGATCGTGCTTACTCAATTAGAAACCTCCATTCAACGCGCCAAAGAAATTGTTAGCATGCGACGCGAGCTGAACCACCTCCGTCAGTCAAGACATTCAGATAAGGATTTCATCATCGGCACCACCCCAAAGATGTTAAATCTAATGGACCAGGCTCAACGCGCTGCAGAGGCTTCCGTCTCCGTACTCATTACCGGGGAAACTGGCACTGGTAAAGAACTTCTAGCTAATGCTATACATCATATGGGATCACGAGCAGATAAACCCTTTATTCCTGTTCCCAGTCCGGCTATTCAGAGCACCGTCCTGGAATCTGAATTGTTTGGTTACGAACCAGGAGCTTTTACCAGTGCAGAGAAACGTAAACCAGGATTGATGGAAATTGCTGACGGAGGGATATTATTTTTAGACGAAATTGCATCCATGCCTCCGGATACCCAGGCTAAATTGCTCCGCGCGCTTGAAGAGCGTAAATTCTACCGGGTTGGTGGTACCCACCTTCTAAGTGTCGACGTTCAGATACTAGCAGCTTCAAACCGAAATCTCAGTAATATGATGAAAGAGGGAAAATTCCGAGAAGATCTTTATTACCGGTTGAAAGTCGTAGACCTCGAACTTCCTCCTTTACGTGAACGGATGCAAGACCTTCCTGAATTAGTTGGACTCTTTATTCGTAAGAACAACCAACGTATGGGAATGAATATTACTGATGTTACCCCACGAGCGATGAAAGCTCTAATGGCTCACACCTGGCCTGGAAATATCCGAGAGTTATCGAATGTTATCGAAAGAGCGGTTCTATTCTGTGACGAAGCGAGCATCGACCTACTTCACTTGCCAGTCGAACTCTTGCCTTCTAAGGAAAGTTCCAAATAATAAAACTGTTTTCCAGGCAGATTTTTTCTCCCTCGTTAAGTTGAACACAGAGTAGATACGGAATGATGGTCCCATTTGGCGCGTTAATAGGCGGCAAAGCAAGCGTTGATTCACCATCATTAGAAGTAGCAGGCATAAAATAGAATTGATCAACATCACCCGGTAATGAAAGTGTCAAATCAACTGGCAAACCCTCTAAGGGCTGTTTGTTTACCATTGCGGCTATACCAATTTCCTGTACCTGTCCAGTGCCCAATACTGGAAATTGTTCCCAAATCCTGAAAGTGATGGCTCGACTCGTTGAAGCACCAAAATCCGCCTCATTGGGAGCTGGTGTTTCCTTTATTCCAGCTGGGAGTTGAGTTTCATTTGTGTGATCGGGTGCTGGAGCATCATCAACACCATTCCATGTTTCTGTAGTTATTAGTGAGACGGGGGTTGAAGGCCATCCTGGTAGATCTTCGGTTTCCGGAGTTGGAGTAACCTGATACTGTTCTTTATAAAAGAGCTGTTTATAAGCGTATCCAAGCGGTTCCGGTCGCACCCGTCCACCTTCATTGGCGCGAGGATCATAAGTTAGACAGAGGTTGGAATAACACTGATGGACCAAATTGTTCCCGAGCGATGAGACTTGTGCGACTGGTGGTCCAGATGTCCCTAAACCCCCATGCAGGTTTAAGTATTCAAAGAAATCTGCTGGTATCTCGTAGCCAAAATCTCCTTCTGTGGGATAGTAGTAAGAATTAGTATTAGTAGTATTCGATTCGGTGGGATCGGATTTGAGATACAGCTTATCCGCAAGTGGCTTTAATCTCACAGATTGAGCGTTGTTCGACGAGTCAGCTACTAATACAACATTTTCAAGGATTTGCTCCCACATCCCTTGATCGTTAATAAAAGCATCAGTGAGTACATATCCAGTGAAAGCAGCACCGTGATTATTTACATATTCTCGGAAAACAGGATCTATGAAGGCCTGAATGCCAAAAGTCGCATCCCCAAAATCGCCATCAGAACAATTTTCATCGCAAGCCATAACCCCATATGGTAATAAATGGACTTCTGCAGAGCCATTCATGATATAGAATCCCACGTTTTCAAAATGTTGTTCATATCTGTTTCTGATCAGATGCTGGTATCCCTCGGTCAGCGGTTTTCCGACCCATCGCGCTCCTAATTCTTCATAGAGAGGTATGAAATCTGGAAAAATTGTATGTCCATCCACATAGAGAATGGATGGATCCCTTGGAGGAGAAATTGCCGATTCAAAATAACCGAGTTCTTTACCAAGAGGCGCCAGGCTGAATCGTTGAACGAGTGGCGCTTCCGGATTGTGCACCATCTTGCAGGTTTCCATGTATTGGATTGTAAGGTCTCCTTGTTGTATCGCCGGTGAAATGGCTGGACCAAGAACTTCTTCACCACCCAGATGCACATAAATCTCCCTGAACAAAGGATCCACTTCATAGTTGGTTTTTAACTCAGGTGTGGCTTGAGGGTTCGAACAACCTGAATGGAAAGCCAACAATATCAGGCTTATAAGAACAATCCCCACTCGCGCTTTCTTCGAAAGGGCATTATCTTTTCTACTTTCCATTTTTTCAGATCAGGTTCTCGAAAGGAATCCCACAAACATAAAGAGCCACTCAATAGTAATTTTTATTCCCAATGCTGAAAAATTTAAGAATCATTTAACATTATACCTTGAAAGGGTTTGAAGTCAAATTAAAATAGAATCCGCATTCTACCAGCTGATTTCACTCTTTCTTGTATCCCCCAATATTGGTGGTAAATTAGTACTAAATTACGCCACATGTGCCAGTTGTCAAACATCTTTTGGATACATAAATTTATTATGAGATGGCAATTAATTGTGCCAA
>Ga0209254_10001743_pt1 | contig 19596 bp, 19 predicted proteins | sample FrelakmetDIP11DI_FD_187148 | JGI IMG/M metagenome (GOLD analysis project Ga0209254, IMG submission 187148) | Freshwater lake sediment microbial communities from the University of Notre Dame, USA, for methane emissions studies - DIP11 DI (SPAdes)... | ecosystem: Environmental > Aquatic >...
CGCCCCCGCCGTTCAGAATTTCTTCGTCTACTGCCTGACCAAGGCGGCGGCCGATCCTGGGGCCACGGATCTAAACCGTTAGGCGCGACGGCACTGAAACAATGCGATAGCTACCACACCGTCTCCAAGCCCGGCAAAACCTGCAGCCGTTCGTCCGCCGTCACAAGCTTCGCGCGCAACGATAATGCCGTCGCAACGATAATGCGGTCGGCAGGATCGCCCGGAGCCGCTTCGTCGAAGCTCCCGGCAAGCGCCGCGATCCCTGCGCTCACCGGCTGGAACTGAAGCTCGGGCAGCGCATGAAGATCGGCCAGCCATTGGTCGAGTTCCGATCCGAGCTCCAGCCGACCGCGGCGCACAGCAGTTACGATTTCGAGTACCGAGATCGTGGAGATGACCGCCGGATTCCGGCGAAGACTCTGATTGATCGCACGCTTTGCCCGGACCGAAAGACGTTTGGAGCCCGACACCCACCAGACAAGTACATGCGTGTCGAGAACGATCACCGGTTCATGTCCCACTCACTTGCACCGACCACCGGCTCCAACGGGCGTTCATAACGACGCACGCTTCCGCGAAGCCGCGCCCGCGCTGCCGCCGCGATATCGGGCGAAAAAGTCGGAGGTCCAATCTCCGCAATGACCTTACCCCGCGAAGTGACCCTGATTCGCTCGCCGCGCTGTACCTTGGCGAGATAGCCCGGAAGGTTTTGCCTCAACTCGGTGACGTTGACATCCTTCATATATTTCTCCATCTGTACATTTGGACTGTACGTGGTGGTCGAAACGCAGTCGATCACACGATCGCGCCGCCGGGTGGTTTGCGCGTCTCGTCCGACCCAGGCAAGAACGGCGGATTGCCGCTTCGCGAATCCGTCAGTCTGATTCGGGCGGACCTGGTTCTGAAGCGCGCGGTTCGCCCGAGCGAGTTTGTCCCGCGTCCCGCGCCCGCTGCAACAGCGTCCGCAACGCGCGCCGCAGGTTGTCGCGCAGCTGCGCGGGCTCGCCGAGCGCGGGCAATACATCGGCGATCGCCTCGAGCGTCGAGACGTATTCGCGGCGCGGCTCCTTGCGCAGCCGACCGTACATCGACGGTTCCCGCGGCGTCAGCACAATCCGCGGCAACCGCAGCAGCCAGGCATTGCGCCACCACAACGTCTTGGCCTGGCTCCAGGTTCCGTCGAGCACGATGATGCCGTCGAGTCCGTGCCGTTCGAGGTCACGCAGGCGGCCGCTACGGTCGACCACGACCACTGGCCGACCCTTCGCTTCGTCCGGCAGCTCGACCTGCAGTTTTGCCCCGGCCAATACCGCCCAGCGATCCTTGTTCAGCTTGTTTTTGCCGAGCGCGTGGTCAAGCGACGCCCACGACAGACCCACGCGGATCTCGGCGTTGGGCAGCGTCAGCTCCACCAGCTTCGCGGTGCCAAGAATTTCATCGTCCTCCTGCGGATGCTGGAGCATGACGATGCGCAGCCGGGTTTCCACGGGCTCGATACGATCGCAGATGCACAGCGCGATGGGTTTGGTGCAACGCGGGCAGACGATGGGTTTGTCGGTCATTGTCGCGATGGGTGAGTCGGTGGGCGCGCTACGATGCGCAAAGGGCGCGCGGAAGGGAAGTGGCAGCCCAGCGAATGTGCGGCCAGTGCGGACGATTACCTCGCTGGTAGTTGAACGGGCGTGCGATCGACGCGACCCTTTCGACCTCATGCACCACCCACAGGATCCGGCCATGGCCAATACCGCCAAATCTCCGCTCGAGATCGTCAAGGCTTTCAACACCGCAATGGAGCAGAAAGATTTCGACAACGGGCTCAAGTACGTGGCCGACAACTGCGAGTACACGAATGGGCCGATGGGCACATTCCACGGACCGGCCGGCGTGCGCGCGGTGCTCGAACCGTTCTTCGCACCGGTGCTGGAACAATCGTTCATCGTCAAACGCGAAGTGGCCAACGGCCCGGTAGTGTTTCTGGAACGTCTCGACCGTCACCTGATGCCCACGGGCTGGATCGAACTACCGGTGACCGGCGTCTACGAAGTGCACGGCGGCCGCATCACGGTGTGGCACGAGTACTTCGATCTGGCCACGATCATGAATCAGATGTCTGCGCCGGCGAACTGATCCGCCGCGCGCGTACGGAAACGCTCCGTCATCCACAGGCAGATGTCCCAGATGTCCGCCGGCGGCGCATCGTCAGCGGGCTGGACGGGTTGGTACGGCGGCGGTCCAAATTCCGGATTGATCGTCGGAAACGTCCGATTCTCCGCCAGCCGCGCTGCGATGATGCGATCCCACCACTTTTCGAGATGTTCCGTTCATTTTGGCCCGAGGGTGCGCGATGGGTTTCGAACACCACCTGCGCTCCGATACCGCTGGCCATGTCGAGCGCGGTTTCTAAAAGAAAGCACCCTGCGCTCCAAGTCGAAGTAGTCACGGCCCGGATGGCAGTTGATGAGGACCCGTTGTGTGCGAGGCCGCAGCGAAAACCGGCCAACTCCCGAAAAGATGATGCCGACGCCCCCATCGAGGGGCGCCGGCACCACGCCTCTACTCGGGCTCTCTAAAGGTCGAACCTCAGAGCTTGATCTCTCGGATGAGGTGGCTTGCGACCAGACAATCGTCACTGTCGCGCGGGACCCCAATCACCGTGACTGAGTTAGCCGCTCCGGTCGGTACCGTTTCGATCACGGTCGTCTTGCTGCCGGTGGCCGAAGTTTCGATCTCGACGATCTCCGTGTCGGCATCGATGACAACACACTGCACGGGATTCGCCGCCGGAACCGGAACCAGCGTCAACGCGTATTTGCCACGCGGGCCGTTGTTCGTCAGGGCCACCGCATCGAGCGTGCCGTACAGTTCTTTTTCGGCGATCACCGGCTCGCCCTGCAGCACGATGAACGCGCGCAGGAAGTTGTCGGCACCATCGGGAATCACCGAACCTTCGACCTCGGTCTCGCGGCAGCGCTCGATGTCCGAACGCGACATCACACGTTGCTCAACGCCGGGCAAATCTTCATGAAATATCGCTGTCTCTTCGGCGACACTCACCCGGCGCTCGTCGGGGGCCAGGAAGCAAATGTCGATCGCTACTTGATCCAGGTTCATCGTACCCGGCGCATCCGCATCGACAACATCAGGCACGAACTCCGACGAGATTCCGCGCTCCCGGACGAAGTTGTCAGGCGAAGCGCCGATCGCAATCACCGCCGGGACGAACGTATCGATGGTCGTGCCGAAGACGAACTTGCCGTACATCACCACCGGGTCGTTCGCGGCCAGGTCGTCGAAGCCAGTGCCCACCGGTCCGAGCGGCTTCGATTCGGAATCAAAGTAACTCGTGTCGTCGTTCGGATCCGTGAATACGCAGACGTCCTGCGGGTTTGGGGCGCGCGAACCGTCGCCGGATGCGCGACGGATGTCGCAGACGCTCAGCGTGCCGGCCGGACCGTTGATCGAATCGATCGTGCCTTCGACGCGAAACAGCTGGTCATACGCGCCGACGGCGCTGATCGTCGCGAAGATCACCGGACGGAAATTGACTTTGCCGTTGCCATTGCCGGTCGTGACGATGTGGATCGATCGGTCCAGGTCCACATCGACGTCGACGATGATGTGCTGGCCGCCGCGCACCTGGAAGGTGCCCTGCGGATTGAGGTCGATCTTCCGCAGGCCATGCAGATCGACCGGGATGCGTACATCGGTGCCCTCCTTGACGACCCACAAGCCGTCGAGAATCAGCCGGATCTTGCTGTAGGTGCCGGCCACCACTTCACGCTTGATCAGCACCTCGGAGAAGTTGGTGAGCGCGAGGAAGTCCACTTCCTTCGGTTCATCGAGCACCAGGATGTCCTGGCCGCCGTCGGACAGGAACCGGATCTCGTCGATGACCATGATGATCTCCGAATAGCCGTCCACCGAGGCATCCGACATCGTCAGCGTGACGACGCCCGTCTGAGCGGCCGCTACCGGACCGGCAGCACCGCCGCCGCTGCCGCCACCACAGGCGGCAACCAACAACGACGCAATGATCGTGAATAAAATCCGTTTACTGCTCATGAAAAAACCTCTGCTGTTGTGCTGCTTCTATCCATCTGCCTGTCTGTGTTTCAACGCGGCGGTGCATGGCCATTGCCGCCCGCATTGTTGCCGCGCGCTTCGCTCTTACCCTGCTGTTTAGCGTCGGCGCGGACCTGATCGCTGACGTTTTTGCTGCGCGCATCCTCGGAGATCTGTTGACCGAAGTCGCGGCTCGAGTCGCCGGATTTGTCCTTCGCGCTGTTCGCGGTGTCGATGCCGGACGCCGACTTGGCAACCCCGGATGCGGATGCTCGAGCCGGAAGCTCGATCACCTTGACGACGTCGTCAGGTGTGTCGCCGTCGTCGACGACGGTGATCGTGGCCTCGTCCATGCCTGCTGCGGCGTCGGCATGAGCGACCGGAGCAATCGCCAGACCCAGCAGCAACACGAAGATCAGCTCTAATTTCAACTTCATCGCATCCTCCGGCAAAGCTACGCCTCGACCTGAGTGAGTTCAGGCTTCGGCAGCGCAGCGTGCACCAGTACTCGAACGTTCTTTATCGACGACCCATACGACAGCGCGACTTCGAAGTGACTATCCGACGGGTCTGTCAACGTCAGCGGCAGCGCCAGCAGATTTTTGCCTTCTGCGAGGCTCGTCTGCCATTGGATCCGATGCTCGTTGGGAAATCCGGCCAACTCCAGATTGTCTCCAAGTTCGATCGTGACGGTTGCCGAGTCCTGTTCGGACGGGCTGTTGATCACCACACGAACCGTCTTGCCTTCGTGTGCCGCGAGCGTGACTCCAGAGATAGACGACCGCTCGAGATCGGAGTTGTCATACGAGCGATAGGTCACCCCAAGAACGAAGCCGATCACGGCGATCGAGGCGGCGACCCCGAAGCGCCGGACTCGCACCATCGCACCGTTGTGAATCGCAGACGCGATCGCCTGATCGACGAATCCGTCCCGCGGCGGCGCGACCGTCTGCCGTTGCAACGCATGCTCGAGCGCCCGGTCGCCGTAGTTCTCACGACAGTCGTCGCACGCGGCCACGTGGTCTTCAATTGCCGCATCGAGCCCCGTCTCGCTCTCGATGGCAGCGCGGATCGCAGCCTGTGCTTCAGTGCAGTTCATGACCGTTCACACGCTCATTCGTCGCAAAAGGTTCCAATTGAAGGATCTTTTTCAGCTCCGCTCGGGTTCGGTGCAGCCGGGACTTCAGCGTTCCCAACGGAACATCCAGCACCTGCGCGACCTCTTCGAGCGTGTAGCCATCGATCAGATGCAGGCTCACGAGCAACTGTTGGTCGTTGTTGAGCTGGCCGAGCGCTACGCGAACACGCTCCGACGTTTGTGTCAGACCCAGCTGGTGTTCCGGATCCTGCACCGGATCGACGAGTTCGAGTTCATTCATCTGCAATACGGTTGTGACCGACCGGCGACGTTTGCGCAGCGTATCGATGAACTGGTGATAGACGACTCGCAACAACCACGGCTTCAGGTCCCGCACCTGCGCCATCTCGTTGGTCCGTGGATACAGCTTCAACAGTACGTCCTGCACGAGATCCTCGGCATCGGCGCGATTGCCCAGCAACCGGTAGGCGAACTTATACAGCGCCAAGGCATGCGGACGAACGAATCCATCGAAACGTTTTGATTTGGTCGCTGGAAGTTCAAGGAAGAGAATTTTTGCCATCCGGATACCACACGACGGCTGTCACAAAATGGTTTCACTGCAATTGTGGAAATTGCGACCCGATCCCAAACTGCTCGCGTCATATGCCGGCGCTCACTCGGGCCGCGTGACGGAACTCAATCGATAGGAGATCGTATAGTGGGTCGCGTTCATATACTGCGTACTGCGTTCTCAATCCTGGTGGGCGCGGGTTGCATCGCAGCCTCTGCCCTTGCCGCGCCGCCGGACGGCAAAGGCAAGTCGAACAATGGCTCGAGCCAGGCGGTCATAGCCGACCCAACCGTCGGTGAAGCGGCGGGGCAGCTGATTCACCCGGACATCAACTACGAGGAGATTCGACGCATTGCCGTCGACCGCCACTACACCGGCTATCGCCCGTTGCCGCCCGGCATCGCCAAAAATCTCGCTCGCGGCAAACCGCTGCCGCCCGGGATCGCGAAGAAATCGGCGCCGTCCAGGATCGTCCGCGAGCTTCCGACGTACCCTGACTACGAATGGAAACGTTGCGGCACCGATCTGGTACTGGTCCAGATCGCCACCCAGATCGTCGCCGAGGTGTTGACGAACATATTCAAGTAGCGACAAGCACGCGGCACACAACGGTGATACGAACGGTGCCACACGCAGCGCTTCGCCGCCTCGTGCGCGCCGTCTTGATTTGCGTGTGTACACCGACGTGGTCCGCCACCACAGACGACAATCGTTCGGGCATCGAAGCATTCAAGCAAGGTCGGTACGCCGATGCCCGCGACCTCTTCACCCGCGCGTACGATGCCGGCAGGGGCGATCCAACGCTTTTCTACAATCTGGGTTCGGCGCAATTCAAGCTGGGCGACTATACGGCCGCCTATCATTCGTTCGCGCAGATCGGCGACGATCCCACGTGGGGACCGCTTGCGCAGTACAACCTCGGCTTGATCGAGGACAAACAACACCATTCAGCCAAAGCCCAACAACACTATCGAGTCGCGTACGCAACGGCATCCTCGGAAAAATTGCAGCAGCTTGCGGCGCTGAAGATCGTCGGCCCCGCACCCGCAACGCTCACCGATGACGGATGGTTCGGCATCGTCTCGATGGCCGGTGGCTACGACGACAACGTCGTGCTACTGAACGATCAGTCGCTGATCGACGTCAGCAACAAACAGGATAATTTTGCCGAGGCCCTGGCCAGCGCCAGCAGCTTCGTCCAAGGCAATGTCGAGCGCGGCTGGCGCGCCGATGTCGTCGGCTACTACCGCGGCTATCGCGATCTGAGCGACTTCGATTATGGCGCCGCCACGCTCGGACTGACCTACAACACGATGACGCCGACGGCTCAATGGCAGGTCGGGGCGCGAGCCAGCGCGCAGTTCGTCGGCGGCGATCCCTACACCCGCATGGCATCACTGCGCGCACAGGTATTGCGGCGCATCGGTGCATACGGTCTGCGCGTGCGCAACGACGCGGGCTATGTCGACGGCGCCGATGACTTCGGCTATTTGACCGGCTGGCAGGATCGCCTCAGCGTACAGATCGACCGACGCTTCGGCGCCGTAGCGGTGCGTCTCGGCTACGATCTCGAACTGAACGACCGGGACGACTCGACGACCACCACCGAGTTCTTCAGTTATTCGCCGACCTGGAACCGCGTCTATGCGGACGTGACGCGAACGCTTTCGGATCGCGTCGACGTCCAGGTTCGAGCCGAGTATCAAATCGGCCGATATGCCGATGAGAACATCGAGATACAACCGGACGGCTCGACGGTGATCGCCAAGCGAGACGACGACCGTGTGGGTGCATCGATGCGCGCGACTTACCATCTCTCGGTCGCGTGGGATGCGTTCAGCGAATACGGTTATTCGAACAACTCGTCGAACTTCAGCCAGTACGAGTACACCGACAATCAGCTCATGATCGGGATTGAACGGCTGTTCTGACCGTATCGATGCGGGCGCCGGGACCTCGGCAGTCGACCGCGCCAGCAGCCACTGCCGTTCATACCCCCGTCGCGCAGACCCCCCGCGCGGCTGGCCCCGTCGCCGCGCTTCGAATACGCTCAGCGCCCCAATGGGACGATTGAGGTCACACGCATGGCCAGACTGCCCCTCCGCGTATTCGGCCTGTTCCTGCTGACCGTGTCGCTCAGCGTCGCCAGCTGTCAGGCGTTCGTGCACACGCTGACCAACCCCGCGAAAGTGCAGATGATCGATCTGCGCGACGCGCTCGACGACTGATGAACGATCTGTTGCGCAAAGGTCGTGCGTGGCTGCCGGTGCTCAAGGCGGGCGTCCTTTTTATGCTTCCGGCACCGCTGCTGATCGCAGTAATCCTGGCACTCGGATCCGGCAACATGACGCAACTCATTGCCACCAGCGGCGCGCTCGCCTGCTTGTGGGCAGCGGGTATCTTCTCGTGGCGCGCGCTGGTGGCGGAAGCCCGCTACTTTCTTGGCCAACGCACCGATCCACCCAAACTGCCGTTGAAGCTGCTCAGCGCCGCATTGACCGCGATCGGCGCAGCGTTGACTGCGACCGCAGGCGGCCATGGCATCGTTGGCGCCGCGGTATTCGGCCTGATCGCCGGTGTCGGCTACGTGTGCTTTTACGGGCGGGACCTGAAGCCGCATCGTGTCGAAGTGACTGCGATGGCAGGCGTCGATATTGCTGCCGTGACCGCTGCGCTGAAACAGGCGTACGGTCGGCTTCGCGGAATCGAGACCGCGGCAAAAAACATTGCCGTTCCGGAGTTCGGCGAACGCCTGTCCCGCATCATCGATATCGGCCGCAACATCCTCGAGGAAATCGAACGGGATCCAAGCGATGCGCCCCGGGCACGACGGTTTCTCAACATCTATCTCGATAGCGCAGAACGCGTGACGACGGAATACGCGCGTGCCCATCGCCAGGTCCGCAGCCAACCGCTCGAACACAACTTCCGCCAGTTACTCGTCGACATGGAGAGCACCTTCAGCGACCAGCACAAAAAGCTGATCGAGAACGATCTGACATCCCTCGATGTCGAAATCGAAGTGTTGAACGCCAGACTCAAACGCGAAGGCATCAACTAACCACTCGGCCCGCACACGCCCCATGGAGGCAACATGACGCAGACAACACCAACAACAACCGCTACCGCTCCGGCAGCCGCTTCAACCATTCCGTTGCCCGCCGCTGAGGTCATGACGTACGCCGCCGCGCCACCCGCCCGGCGCGCCGAAATCGACCGGGTGCTCGCCGAAATCGATATGGGCGACAGCAACTCGATCCTCTTCTTCGGCACGGCCGCGCAAGGCGAGGTCACTTCGGTCGCCGACGAGATGCTCGAGGGTGTCCGCAACAAGGACACGGGGCCGGCAGGACAGGCGCTGAACGAGATGGTGTCGACCCTGCGCGGATTCGCACTGGACGACCTCGACCCGAATAAGAAGCCCGGGTTCATCTCACGGCTATTAGGCAAAGCAAAACCCATCGCGAAGGTGCTGCAGCAATACGAACAGGTACGCTCGCACATCGACAGCATCAGCAATCGCCTCGACGGCCACACCAGCACATTGATGAAAGACGTCGGCATGCTGGACCGGCTGTATGACAAGACCCTCGGCTACTTTCACAGCCTCGCGACCTACATCGCCGCCGGCGAAGAATGCCTGCGACGACTCGACAACGACCAACTGCCCGTGCTGCAGAAAGAAGCGCAGGCAAGCTCCGATGTATTGAAGGCGCAGGCATTGCGCGACTTGCGCGCCAAACGTGACGACCTCGAACGGCGCGTGCACGATCTGAAGCTCACGCGGCAGGTAACGATGCAGAGCCTGCCGTCGATCCGACTCGTGCAGGAAAACGACAAGGCGCTGGTCGGAAAAATCAGCTCGACGATGGCCAATACGATTCCGCTGTGGCGTCAGCAACTGGCGATGGCAGTGACGATCGCGCGTTCCGCCGAAGCCGGCGACACACTCAAACAAGCCACCGATCTGACCAACGAACTGCTGACCGCCAACGCAGACACGCTGCGCACCTCGACGCAGACCATTCGCACGCAAGTGGAGCGTGGTGTCGTCGATATTGCGGCAGTCAAGCAAGCCAACGATGCGTTGATCGCAACGATCGACGACGCCTTGCGAATCGCCGACGACGGCAAACGTCAACGCGTCGAAGCGGAGAAACAGTTGATTGCGTGCGAAGCCGAGTTGAAGCAGGCGCTCACGGCGGCGAAGGCGCGCACCGCAGGGGGCGTTGTCGCGACGTGAGCCGCGCAAGCATCTCCAGCGCCAGCGGCTCCAACGCTTCGTCGGGAAACGGCAACACCGCGCTCACATTGATTTCGCACAGCACGTAGGTATCTTCGCCGGCGGGGGTCCTCGGGCCATACAGAAAATCTGCATCCCAGATCACCGGCAGTGAAGACGAGTCGAGCAACAGCGTGCGACACAGCTGGGGCACCCATTCTGCTTCCAGCCTGGTTTTGATTGCCTGGAAGTCCACTCGCGTCGGCGGGTAGTAGAGCCTCGGGCCCGGTTGTGGCGCATCGGCGGGTGCGGCTCCGGGCGGCGCCGGGAACAATGCGTTGATCAGTTGTTCGCCGAATCCCGCGACCCGATCACGAACGAGGTAACAGCGAATCATCCCGTCCGGCAGACGTGGCTGATACGGCTGGTCGATCATCCGCCCACTACCTGCAAAATAACGTTCGCAGCGCAGCAGGAACTCATCAAGGGGCAAAACTTCCTCGACACTGCCGCGCTGTGCATGTCGCACCTTTACGCGCGTGTTGGTCACACGCTCGACCTTCCATACGCCGCTGCCGCCATTGCCGCGATACTGCTTCAGCACCCGCGGCTGTCCTTCGGCGAGGGACAGCGGCAGTTCTTCGCGCAGGGATTGCAGCGTCCGATACAACCGTGTATCGCAACCCCAACTCATCGTGCGCGTGTCGAACAACACTTCCTTGGTGCCCATTTTCCGGATGACTTCGGGGTGGGCGCTGACAACGACACCTGCGTCGGCAACCTCGCGCAGCAGCGCATCGAGCACTGTTCGATCGCGGCCGTTGACGATCGGATCGACCCACACGAGTACGCCATCGGCGCGCAACAACTGCTCGCGCACCGCGGCCGCAAACTCATCGCCATAAACGGCGGGTTCCGCTGCAATGCCGACCCGACGCAGCGCATCGGCCACACCCGATAGACGCGTCTGCTCGAGCTCGAGCGTCCGTCGCGAAGCTTCGTCGCCCGCCCACAACAGCGCCACTTTGTACTTGGGATCCGGCTTGACCACTTGTCCTCTCCCGCGGGCCGGCAAGGGCAACCCGCCCATTGGCTTTTCGAATCGACTACCGCGGTCAGGCAGCCGGCGCCGCGTCGAACAGTTCGCGCTGGGTGCGGCGCAAAAAAACAAGGCCGATCGCGGCGTTGAAGAAGATGAAGAAGTTGTGCATCACGAGCGCGAAGGCAACCATCTCCCCGGTGTGATCGGGCAACAACAGCACCCAGAGTGTGATGGCGACCGCACGCATCGGACCCGGTACACCGGCACCGAAGAAGACGACCGGCAGGTAGCCGAGCATCTGAATCAACGTCAGATCGACCCCGAAAAGTCCAAGCGCCAGGTCATACACCACCACCGCTGTCAACAAAGCCGGCGTCTTGATGGCGATGATGGTCAAGTACTGCGAGAGCCGCGCCTCGCGGAACGCGTGGAAGATCTGCCGGTCCCGCAATGCAACCGACGCAAACAATCCGCCTCGGAAAAACAGATAAAACGCCACGAAAAAGATCACCGCGCCGACAGCGATCACCGGAATCGCCTTGAACTCCCGCGGCAGGGTGTCGCCGTTCAACCACCACCCGAGCGTCGCCCAGCCGAGCAGGTAGTAGAACTCGCAGAACATCAGGAAAAGCATGCTCGAGGCGAGTTTCCAGCCGGGTACTCCTTCGCGACGCTGCAGGTAGAGCGCTATCGCCCCTTTGCCGAGCTGTTCGTTGAGGATCGAAAGAATGTACGTGCTTGCCCGCACCGGCAGGATGTCGCGATAGCGTACCCGGGCATTGAACCAGTTGATCACGCGCCAGACGGCAACGGAGTCGAGCAGAAAGAAGACCAGCGAATACGGGATGAGCAATCCGACCAGCGCGAGCCAGTTCACCTTCTCGAAGATCGCCAGAATGTAGGGGAAGAGTTCCTGACCCTGGCGGGCCGCGGCGCCGTCGAGGCGTTGGAAGAGGACCAGGAAACAAATAATCGTGATGGCCCAAACGACAATCCGGGCGATCCACGAACGCGACTGTCTCGACTCTGCCACGCTCACTCCGGGATCGGTCTACAAGGCCGCCAGTAGACACGCAACGCCGTCTTTTGAAAAGACTGGGGGTCGCAGTCGACCATCTGGTGGAGGTCGTTCGCTTGACATGCCGGCCGATTCGAACTCCGATACCTGCCATGAAATCTAGGAATGGCTCGCAGCACACCGGAAACACCGAAGTCCTTCGCGTGGCAATAGCCTGATGCGCCGCATCGGTTCCGACGACGTTTCATGAGTAGCAGCCCGCATCGCCGCGCCGAGCGCGCGGCCCAGCGGCGCCGTCAGCACGCGCCAATGCCGCGACACGGCATCGCCCACCATCGCCGCGGAATAGCGCGGCAGTTCATGCATATGCGGCTGGCCGGCGCATCGGCGCTGGCGGCTTTTCTCGCGGTGCTGGGACCCGGCCTGCTCGCGGGTTTGTCCGACGACGACCCTGCCGGCATCACCACGTACTCAATGCTCGGGACGGAGTACGGCTATCAGTACCTGTGGATCATTCCACTGTCCACGCTGTTGCTGGTGCAGTTCCATCTGCTGGCGGTGCGCATCGGCGCGGTCAGCGGACTCGGTTTTGTGGGCGTGGTGCGTTCGCGCTGGGGACGGCATGCGGGGTACGCCGCCGCAGGGTGGCTGCTGGTGGCCAACCTCGGCACCATCTGCGCGCAATACGCCGGGATCGCCGCCGCGGGATCGTTGCTGCACATACCGGTCTGGCTCAGCACCTCGCTGGCCGGCATCGTGATCAGCGTGACGGTGGTGCGTGGTTCGTTTCCGCGGGTCGAACGCATCCTGCTCGTGCTTGCATCCACCTTGGGCCTGTACATCGTCGACGGTGTGTTAGCGGAGCCCGATTGGTCGCAGGTAGTGCGTGGGTCCCTGGTGCCGAATATGCCGCACAGCCCCGACGCATGGATCGCCATCGCGGCGACGTTAGGCACCACGCTCGCGCCCTGGGGACTCGCCTTCATCCAGTCTTATGCGGTAGACAAACAGATCACCGTCACGCAACTGCGTTGGGAGCGCGTCGAGGTGATCGTCGGTTCGGCACTGACAGGCGTTATCGGTCTTGCCATTGCGGTGGCGTGCGCCGCCACGCTGCATCGCGCCGGGCTGCACATCGACAGCGCGGACGATGCAGCGATTGCACTGCAGCCGCTCGCGGGTTCACTCGCGGCAACGCTGTTCGGCGCCGGACTGCTCGGCGCATCGCTGCTCGGTGCCGCAATCGTGCCGCTGGCGACCTCGTACTCGCTCGCCGAGGCGATCGGCTCGCCGGCGTCGATCGGCCTCGACTCCCATCGCTACCAGTTCTTCTATGCTGCGTTCGTGGTGCTGACGTTGTTCGCGGTCGTGACGGTTTCGCTGCCCGGCGTGCCGCTGATCCGCCTGATGTACCTGACGCAGGTCGTCAATGCCGTGCTGCTGCCGCTGCACGTGATCGCGCTCGTTGTGCTGGAACGCGACGCCAAGGTGATGGGTACGCTGCGCGCCGGTTCGACCGCACGGGTGTTGGGCTGGACGAGTGTGATGCTGATCGTTGCCTGTGTCGCGGCGCTCGGCGTCAGCGAGATGACACGTTGATCGCGGCGCTCTGGAGGAGAGCAACGAACCGGCGCAGAATCCCACCGTGACGGCGTTTCCCAAACCAACGCCGATCGTGATTCGAACGACGTTTTTCAGACCAGACACGAGAATGGATCATGGCACTTACCGTAGAACCGACTGCTGCGACACTTGGCGCCACAGTGACCGACGTCGATCTCGCGACGCTGAACGATTCCGACTGGGTTGCCATCGAGCGGGCGTTTCACGCCTACGCGGTGCTGATCTTCCCGGGTCAGCACCTGAACGACGCGGCACAGGTCGCCTTCGGCCGGCGCTTCGGCAACATCGAACAGCTGGTGGCCGACCGCGAAATCGTGCCCATCAGCAATCAGCGCCAGGACGGGAGCCTGCTGCAGGATCACGAACACGGCATGCAGATCATGCTCGGCAACGAAGGCTGGCACACCGACAGCTCGTATATGCAGCTGGCGGCCAAAGCATCGGTGTTGTCGGCGCACGTCGTGCCGGCAACCGGCGGGCAGACCGAATGGGCGGACATGCGCGCCGCCTACGACGCGCTCGATGCGGCCATGCGAGCGCGCATCACGAATCTGTCGGCGTATCACTCGCTGCGCTATTCACAGGCTCGCATCGGGCACGCAGCCGCGAATGGTGCGAGCTACGGTTTCCACGATGAAGCTCCGCCGCTGCGGCCACTGCTGAAAGTGCATCCGGTCACCGGGCGCAAATCGCTGTTCATCGGACGCCACGCGTTTGGAATACCGGGGCTCGATCCTGCCGAATCGGAACAGCTGCTCGATGAACTCGTCACCTTCGCGTGCCAGCCGCCGCGCACGTACGCGCATGCATGGCGCCCGGGCGATGTCGTGGTGTGGGACAACCGGTGTGTGCTGCACCGCGCGCGGCCATTCGATCACCGCGAGCCGCGCGTGATGCGCCACACACGTGTGGCCGGCGAGCGCGCTTCGGAACTCGCTGTTCAAGCACCGATTGCACGGTGACGCGCGCGCTTCTCGTTCACCGCCCCTGAATATACCCGTCTCAATCTTGCTGCATTTACACAGGTCAGCCGGCGTCCGAGTGCTGCGCCACGCGCCGTCCGAGCCAGCGCATCGATACAAACAGCACCACGTAAATCAAGGCGGCGAACGCAAACGGCAGCGCGGGGTTGAGCTGATACAACATTCCGCCGACCAGTGGGCCAATCGTAAAACCGAGCGGGCCACACGCTCCCGCAACACCGGCGACCGCGCCCTGCTCCTGCGGCGAAACGGCTAACGACGCACCGGCCATGAAGGCGGGTCCGGCAAGGCCCATGCCGAAGCCCAGGATCGTCATCGCGACTGAGAGCCAAAGTTGGGAGCTGCCGATCGCCATGATCGAAAACGCAATGATCAGCAGTGGCATCGCAAGCTTCAGCAGACTGAACGGCGGCAACGTCAGCCGTTGCACGATCACGACTTGGGCGATGAGCGACGCGCCCGCCGAAAACATCATCGCAAACCCGAAGGTGCGGGCGGTTTCACCGGCGCTGAGCCCCAGCGTGTCCTGAAAACGAAAGCCCATGGTCTGCTGCACCAGCGCCATGCCGCTGAACATCACCACACCGACGATTACAAACGGCAGGATGCGCGGGTCGGTGTACTTCATGCGCCGCATGCGCGCAGGCGCTACACGTTTTGGCGCCTCCGGAAGAAAGCGCCAGACGAACAGGCCATTGAGCAACGCAACGCCGGCCATGACCCACAGCGGCAATAGCAACGAAATCACCGCAAGCCCGGCGACCGCGGGGCCGAGGAGCGAGCCTATGTTGTTTGCTGCGCCCGCGGCACCCATACCTTTGGTACGACTGGCGGCGTCGGTGATGTCGGCCATGTAAGCATTGGCGGCAGGCATCGTTGCCGACATCGTGGCCGCGTGCATCATCCGCGCCGCGACCAGCACACCGAACAACACCCAGCCCGTCAATGCACCCGACAAACCGGCGTACAGCACGGAGTTGAACAGCACCGTTCCCGCGGTGAATCCGAACAGCCCGACCAGCATTACGCGTTTGCGGCCCCAGCGATCGCTGACGCGGCCCCATATTGGACTCGTTAGGAACACCGTCAGCGATGACGCCGCAATGATCGATGTGATCTGGATCTCGGACAGGCCCATCTCGCGGCCCAGCGGCGCCAGCACCGGAAACAGCACCGTAAAACCCATGCCGACGCTGACAAGGGATGCCAGCAGCGCTCGGCGCGCGCGGTCGATAGAAACTTCCGACAAATCGACTCCAACAAGCAGCGAAGGCCGGCGAGTTTAACCCACGCTCACGCGGCGTCGGCGGTGAATGCGCGGCTGGAGCGCGGTGTTGTTGTCGACTGCCGTCGGTCAGGCGACGCTGACGCGTTTACAGCAGCCGCGCCGCGATGCCGGCAACCCCGTCGTACACCGGCTGTTTCAGCTCCACTCACATGAATTCGAAGGTGCGACTTCGTTGGGGGATGGACGTCGAGACGGCAGTGTTCAGCTGCGATGTTCAGCGGCTCCGGCAAGAAATTCGCACCGATCAGAACGACTTTACGATCTGGATCCAGCCGCGCGAACTCGAGCTCGTTGAATCGATCGCAGGCTCCGAACCGACTCGCCACGCGATGCTGCCACGCAGTGTGAAGCCATCGAAACCGTCCAGGTTGACGCCGATGCCAGCGGCATACAGATCGAGGTCGTTCTGCGCAGCCAGATAGCGATCTTCGTTGACGCGAAGTCGACCGCCGTCCCAGAACACGAATACCTGCGCTCGGTCCACCCAGCCGCGCGAGGGCAGCGAATACCGCATTTCCGCGGTTCCCAACACCCCTTCGTCGCCGACACCGTCGCCTTGTGCATACGCGCGCACCGCGTTGGGACCACCGAGTACAAACTTCTGCGACGGATCGAGGTTTTTGCTCGCGTGCTGCCCTTGGATCGCGACGTATAGCTGTAGTGCGTCGGTGATTTTCTGCAGGCGCAACATCGAATAAATCGCGGTACCGAAGTTGCCTTCCGTCCGCGCGGTGGCGGCGTCGATCAGCGCCGCCGTAGCGTCGTCGATCTGCAGATTCCCGGTATTGATCGCCACCGAGATCGCATTGACCGCTCCGCCGAGCAGGTCGTCCTGCAGGTCTCCCGAAACGCTGAGCGAATACGAACTCAGCCGGCGCGGATTGTCGGTGTTCGTCGCGCCGATCTGATCGTCGAGGTCGAAGTAATTGAACGCGGCCTGGACGTCCAGATTGCCACGGAGGGATCGGATCACCGGGTACTGCGTGAACAGTGTGTAGATATCGGCTTCGCCGTCCGCATCCAGCGCCTCGAATCTCTCGCCGAGCGCATAGTACGTATGCGACAGCGCGCCGCCGACACGCAGACCACTGCCGGATACCGGAATCTGATACGCGGCGCGGCCATACCACAGACCCGTGTCTTGCGAGCTCAACGCGCGCAGCGACAGCAGATCACCCCGGCCCGCAAGATTGGCCGCAGCCACGCTGCCGCCGAAACGCCACTCACCGGTGTACTCATTGCCGAAGTTGTCAGCTTCGAGTGAGCCGCTGAACGTCGACGCCGATGTCACGTCGACGAGTAGATTCGAAGTGCCGACGCGCTCGCCCGGGGTCAACGTCGCCGCGATTGCCACACCGGCGAGATCTTTCAGCAACAGCAGGTCACGGTCGAGCGGTTTGCTCTCAATCACGTTGTCGGTCGACGGCACGCGCAGCGTGTCGTGCACCAGCGCGTCAGAGAGTCGCGAATCATTGCGGACGTCGAGGGTGCCATAGCGTCCTTCCAGCACCGCAATTTCCACGCCGCGGCCTTCGATCGTCTGCGCCGGCACATAGGCACGCGCGACCGGGTAACCGTGGTTGCGATAGAACTGCGTAATCCGCCCGGCAGCTGCTTCAAGATCCGCAAGCCCCACCTCCCGACCGGCCAATTCCGCTACGAGCGGCAGCAATTCAAGGTCGGAGAATAGGGTGGCGCCGCTGATCCGAACGCTGTTCACCCGAAACGTTGCGTCGCCAGCAGCGTCCAACGCGGGGCGCGATGGCGGCTCGACCTGCAGCGAAGGTTTGGCCTTTGGCGGTACCGCTGGCCGTTGTTGTTCGATCTCGCGCACCGTGGTCCCGACGTTCGGTGGGCGTTCCGCCGCCGTCACGCCCGCGCAACCGAGCGCGACCGTCAGCGCGAGCACACCCATCAACAACCGTTTCGAAACTTGGCTCATATGATCCTTCATTGAATCGCCACGCCCGCTGGCAGCCGGATACCGGCGCCTTCGCGCGCGAACGACGCAGCGTCGATTGCGATCACGCGGCGCCAACCTGGCTCGAGATTCACCCTTTGTGTCTGACGGAAATTCATCTGGGCGGCGCACAACGCTTGAGCTTCATCCGCAGCACGCAGTTCTGCGCAGGGACTCTCGGTCTGCGACGCGCTCGCGATGGCACCCACTACCGTCGACGGGTTACCGCTCGGCAACGACGGATCCGCGCGCGGCGTGATCACCAGCGCGTTGGCATTGGTCGGATCCTGCGCAAACAGATAGTTGCCCCTGTTGGCGGAGAGCCCGCCGCCGTCGATGGCAAAAAGACCGACCTGAGTAGAGCCTGGCGCGTTGGTGTTGAATACGAGTGTTCCGGTCGTCGCCGATGCGAGCGTGTCGCTGCCCTTGAGCCCCTCGACAGATCCGGTGAACAACGGGAATGGGGCGCCTTGCACAATCCTCACCGGCGTCGCCAGATAAGTCAGCGCTGCCGGCGTGATCGTGAACGGGTTCGAGTTGTATGCCAGGTTGTAGTTGGATCCGGCGGACAGCGTGTTCCGGGTGATCGTATAGCCGCCGACGTTTTCGCCGCCGACTCGCGATAGCGCACCGCTCAAACCGTCGCCGGCCACAAAATCGCCCGCGGTGATCAGGTACGTGAACGTTGACGGATCAACATCGCCGTACACCTTTGTCTGCCCCGGATCAGCCGTCACCGTGAGCGGACGCGGCGCGATGTCGGCCGCTGTGGCGGCGCTGCTGTTCACCGTGTAGTTCGCCGCATCCGCGCCCGCGAGGCTCAGGCCAACGCCGGCAACAGATCGATTGGAACCGGCATTCGCATCCACAAACGTTGCAGTGCCGCCGACATAGGCAACCGTATCGCCGCTCGATACACCGCTCAGCGTGCGCGTATCGATGAGCGCGGTGGTAGTGCCATCGTAGACCTTGTTGGCCACGGTGATGCTGCCGAGTAACGTCGCGGTATTGATGCTGCCGGTGACGTTGTCGGTGGTCGTAACCGAATAGTTATTACCGCCGTTGCCGTCGTTGAGCGTGTACCCGGCAATCGACAGCGTCTTTCCGGTGCCGGCATTTTTGTCGGCGTAGGTTTGAACCGCATTGGCAACGGTATCGCCCCCCACCAGCCCCGTTATGGTCGGTGTGGCGGCGGCCGTGGTCGTGCCGTCGTATGTCTTCGTATTGGTCGTGGCCGCAATCGTTAGCGCTGCAGGCGTAATGCGTCCGATGTCGCCATTCGCAGCGGTGCTCGTGAGTTGATACCCGTACACAGTCGCGGCGCCATTTGTTGCACTGACGATCGACAGCCCCGCAACGGCAATGTTTTTGTTGGTGCCGGCATTGCGGTTATCAAACGCACCGGACGTGGGTGTGTTCAGCGTCACCACGTCGGTATCGACAACACCGCTGAACGCGTAGTTGCCGGACACGAGCGTTGCAGCCGCCGTGCCGTCGTAATCCTTTAGAACCGCGCCGACAAGTCCAACCGTGATCGACGGCGCGAGCGTGTACAAGAAGCCGTTGCCGGTGCCCGCGACCGGCGTGACGCCATAACGCGCGTTGTACTGTTTGAATGAGTAACCGAGTGCGCCACGGGTGTCGGACGCGGGATCGCTCGACCAGACGAGCCAGCGTCCGGGGCCGGCATCAAGCGCCGTCGCGCCGGCGTTGTTGAAGAAGTTGCCCGCCGCCGCGAGAACGATC